>VYLE01000427.1_pt1 | contig 48977 bp, 28 predicted proteins | sample 5114391 | NCBI WGS metagenome assembly VYLE01 (sample SAMN12291771, study PRJNA351875) | freshwater metagenome | isolation source: freshwater lake | place: USA: Michigan, Kent Lake | collected 2013-08-15
GTTCCCCGTCGCCGACTTCCACGCATCGAAGTTCGTGTAGGTGGTGAAGCCGGCCTGCGCGCTTCCCGCGCAGGCGAGGAGCGTTGCTGAGAGCGCGAGAGTCAGAGGAGCCCTGCCGAGCAGCGTGTATCGCGGGTTCATTCGCTTCCTCCGGTTTCCATGAGCGCCGCGAGGGCGAGCGGTCTGGCAGGTTGGCATGCTCCAACTCCGACATCGTCAATCGGCAGGTCGAACATGCTGGCAAGACACCCCCCAGCCGGACAGGCGGCCAGGCGCGAAGTGCCGCCATCGAGGAGATACGGCGGCAGTTTTGGGATCACGAGACGAAAATCGGAGAATCTTCGATTTCCCGCTCGGTCCGCTGGTGGCCACCACGCCCCGCGGCTCGCCGTAGGATTCGTGGATGCCTGCCCTTCCACGCACGCCAGACGCCGTCGCCGCGTCGGCACCCGAGATCGTCGTCGAGGACCTGCACAAGTCCTTCGGTGGGAAGCCGGTGCTACAGGGTGTGGACCTGACCGTCCGCAGCGGCGAACTCGTCGCGATTGTCGGCGGCTCGGGATGCGGGAAGACCGTCCTCCTGAAGCACCTCACCGGCCATTTCGCGCCGGAGAGCGGCCGCGTGCTCGTCGCCGACCATGACCGACCGGGCTCGCCACTCGTCAACATCCACTCGCTTGCCGATCGCGAGCTCGACCGCATTCGGGCCCGCTGGGGAGTCGTCTTCCAGCGCAACGCCCTGCTCACCGGCTCGGTCTTTCACAATCTGGCGATGATGCCGCGCGAATTGCGGGGGATGACCGACGAGGAGATTCTGCCGCGGGCCCGGAAGGCCCTCAGCGATGTGGGCCTCGACCCCGATCTCGTCCTTCATCGCGATCGCGAGGAGCTCTCCGGCGGCATGGCGAAGCGCGTCGCGATCGCCCGGGCCCTCGTGATGGATCCGCCGCTCATCGTCTACGACGAGCCGACATCGGGGCTCGATCCCGAGATGTGCGGCCAGATCCATGAGCTGATCGGCGCGACCCACGCCGCAGCGCCGTCGCTCGGCGCGACGGGCGAGCCGGTGGCGCGCACGACGATCGTCGTCACCCATGACACCGGCCTCCTCCATCGCCTGGAACCGCGCATCGTCATGCTCCACGCCGGCCGCGTGCGCTTCGATGGCGACTATCGCGCATTCGTCTCGAGCCTCGATCCGCAGATCGCCCCCTACCTCCGCGACATGCCGCAGCTACAGGCCCGCTGGCACGACTGAGCGATCGGGTTTTCGCACTGCTCGCGCCTCTGATTCTAGCGTTCTGCGCAACTCCGCCAGACTCAACAGGATCATGCACACATCACCCAGAGAACCACAGAGGCACGGAGGGCACAGAGGTAGCACAGAGAAGGCAAAAGGGGGAGACAGGTGCGAGCGGGTTCATGGAGACACGCCGTTGCCGGAGGGACTTGAGGAGCGCATGCGCTGGATACAGTGAGAAGTCCCGACCCAAGTCAAGTCCACTCTGCGCTTACGAGTTTGTGCGATGAGTTCCCTCCTTCCGTTGGCTTCTCTGTGCTGCCTCTGTGCCCTCTGAGCCTCTGTGGTTCTCTGGTCGAATTGCGCAGAATCCTGCCGCGTGCTGAATGAACAACGCGCATCGTCCAGAAAGCCGTGCTTCCCTGACTTCATCACGCTGGCTTCGTCAGCACGCGCCGAAGCGGACTCACTTCGATCCGATCGTGTCGCGTCCGAAGATGCCGTTGGTCGTCAGGATGTGATAGCTCGTGTCGACGAGGAAGTCGTAGCTCTGGGCCCCGAAGTAGCCGTTCGCGCCGAATGGCGAGCCGCGATGCCAGAGCCCCTTCTCGGCCGCAGACGCCTCGGCGGTTGCCTTCGCTCGCGCGTCGCTCTCCATCGCGTCGCCCACGCCCATGATGCGGACGCTTCCGTCGAAGAACATCGTCGCGGGCGCCGAGTTGTAGCCATGATTGAAATACCAGGGCTCGCCGGTGCCGGTCGCGCCGTTGGGGCCCTGCGAGAAGTTCGGATTCACCGCCGACTCCATGTTCTGGAGCCAGGAGTGCTCGAGCATCCGGGTCTTCAGATCGGGGTAGACCGCCTGGCCGACGGCGGGACTTCGATATCCGCCCGGGAGCGTGTCCGGATTCTTGAAGCCCTTCGATGAGAACGCCTCGGGCGACCACATCGCCGCCGGACTCCAGCAGTAGCTCGAGAACGCGCTGATCTGCCCGTCCCAGGTGAACTGCGCGGGAAGTCCCATGTACTTCTCGGCGCCGACGAGCGTGATGCGATCCTTCGGCGCCCAGTAGACCGGGTCGTAGTAGCGCCCGTTCAGGTAGCCGGAGAAGGCCTTCACATTCGGCAGGCGGAACGAGCCGAATCCGGCATCGACGCCCGTAAAGGTAATGGGCTTGTACACCGCCCAGTTCTCGTTGCAGCTTCCCGGGAAGCCGGCGCAGAGGCCGCTGCCGATGAAGTAGCCCCACATGGCGCCGTTCGCGTCCCATCCGACGAGTTGCTGCGGCGGGCAGGAGATCGTCGAGGTGTAGGTGTTGCAGTTGCCGCCGACGAGTCCGGCGTCGTCGGGACAGGCGGTGAACTGGCGATCGTTCCAGTCGGCGCCGTACGCGGCGTTCGCGGCCGTGAGATTCCGCAGGTTGCCGAGGCTCTGCGTCACGAGCGCAGCGTCGCGGGCCTTGCCGATCGCCGGCAGGAGAATCGCGATGAGAAGCGCGATGATCGAGACCACCACCAACAGCTCGACGATCGTGAAGGCCGCGATTCGATGCGCGCGATGACCCGCCTCAGCCCGACCTCGGCAATGTGCATGCATGGTGCCCCCCACGGCACGAGACGCGTTCGCGAGCGCTCCGCAACCCCACTGCTGGAGAACGCCCGAACGACTTCGCGCAGTGTGAACGATCCGCGGGCCGCCCGCGAGGTGGGCATCGACCTGACCTGATGGGTACTTCACCGAACGCGACAGCGTCCACTCACCACGGCAACTCGGTGCCGTCGTGGGAGAGATAGCGACCGCTGTCCTTGGGCGTCAGGGCATGCAGCGTGCGCAGCATGCCGCTCACGCTTTCCTCGGGCGAAAGGGTCGCCGACGAGCCGCCCATGTCGGTGCGCACCCAGCCGGGGCTCATCGCGATGCAAATGAAGTCCGACGGCTTCATTTCGACCGAAAGCGAACGCATGAACATGTTGAGCGCCGCCTTGCTCTCGCGATAGCCGGCGTAGCCGCCGCTCTCGTTCTTCGCGATGCTGCCGAGCCGGCTCGAGATGCTCACGACCATCCGTCGCGAGCCTGCCTTGAGGTGCGGCAGCAGCGCTTGCGTGACCCGCATCGGTCCGATGGCGTTCACCTCGAAGGCTCGCCGCGCTCCCTCGATGTCCATCGCCTCGATCGACGCGCCGCCGCCGGTCACGCCCGCGTTGTTGACGAGCAGTTCGATCGGCGCGACCTTCAGCGCCTCGGCGAGCCGCGCGACGCTCGCTGCGTCGGTGACATCGAGCTGCATCACGCGCACGCCGAGCGCAGCGAGTTCCTTGGCCTCGTCCGGATTACGGGCGGTGCCGACGACCTCATATCCCTCGGCCTTGAGTTGCCGGGCGAACTCGAGTCCGATGCCGCGATTCGCGCCGGTCACGACGGCAACGCCCTTCGCACTCGCCTTGGCCGGTGCCTGTGTCGGCTGCGGGGACTGCGTCGCCCCCGCGAGACCGAGCGCCGACCATGCGAGCGACACGAGAACGACGACGAGCGTGACGACGGGGGCAAGCGGGCGCATGGGGCGGATCTCCTGACGAAGGCACTTCCGTGTCTCCGCATGGAGAAGGCTACCGCGCATCGAGCGCACCCGTCAGCCGGTCACGCTGCCTTGCGGAGCGGCGCTCCCTGCCCGCCCTGCGGATCGGCCGCCGTCGGGCTGTAGTAGACCGTCTTGTCGGTCGTGACCGTGCGATACGAGGGATCGAGATTCACCGTCGTCTCGGCGCTTCCAAGGAAGAGGTAGCCGTGCGGAAGAAGACATCCCTTCATGCGCTTCAGGATCGTCTTCTTGGTCGGAACATCAAAATAGATCATGACATTCCGCAGGAAGATGAGATCAAAGGGCTGCATCACCGGCCAGGGCTGCACGAGGTTCAGCTCGCGGAAGGAGATGAGATTGCGGACATCGGGCTTGATGTGCCACTTCTCACCCTCCTTCGTGAAATGCTTGACGAGCAGACTCGCCGGCAGGCCGCGATTCACCTCAAGCTGCGAGAAGACGCCTGCCTCGGCGGCCTTGAGCACGCGCGGCGAGAGATCCGTCGCAAGAATCGAGACCTTCCAGTCGCGGAGCGCCGGGAAGTGCTCCCGAAGCAGCATCGCAAGGCTGTAGGGCTCCTGCCCGGTCGAGCAGGCCCCGCACCAGATCGAGAGCTGGCGCACCGACGCTCGCTTCTCCATGATCTCCGGGATCACCGACTTCTTCAGTGCCTCGAATGGATGGAAATCTCGGAAGAAAAGCGTTTCGTTGGTGGTAAGGGCATCGATGACCTTCCGCACCAGGTCGCTCTGCGGCTTCGCCCGCACCTCACGGATGAGATGCTCGATGCCGGGCATGCCGAGCGTCGAGGCGAGTTCGCCGAGTCGGCTTTCGACGAGATATTCCTTGCCCGCCTCGAGCACGATCGCCGCCTGCGTGTGGGCAAGATGAGCGATGAAGTCAAAGTCGTCCTTCGTGACGCTCATGCTGCCACCTCTCCCGGTCCGCTGACCGGATTCGTCGCTGTTCCGACACGGCCGTCCACTCTCATCGTCGACTGCGACGACGGGGCCGCACACCCGACGGTGCGCATGATCTCGGCGGCGACCTGCTGGATCGGAAGTACACGGTCGGCGACGCCGGCCTCGACCACCGCACCGGGCATGCCCCAGACGACGCTGGTGGCCTGGTCCTGAGCGAGCACCAATCCCTGACGCTCGCGAATGTGCCGACATCCGTGGGCGCCATCCTGTCCCATGCCGGTGAGCACGACGCCGAGCGTGCCGACGCCGCAGGTCGCAGCGACGGAGCGGAAGAGCACATCGACGGCCGGTCGACAGGAGTTCTCCGGCGGATCCTCGTTCAGGGCGAGCACGAGACCTCCGGCGGTGCGCTGCACGGTCATGTGCTTGCCGCCGGGAGCGATGTAGGCATGTCCCGGACGGAGCACCTCACCCTCGACGCCCTCGTGGAAGACGATCTGGCTGCGCTTGCCGAGTCGCTCGGCGAGCAGGCCGGTGAAGACCGGCGGCATGTGCTGCACGATGACGATCGGCACGGGAAAATGAGCGGGCAGAAGCGGAAGCACATCGGCGAGCGCGTTCGGTCCGCCGGTGGATGTGCCGATGCAGACGACTTCGATGCGGGCGTTCGCCGGGCGCGGCAGGCGGGGAACCGGCGCTGTGCGGCTCGCCGCGGACTCCGACGCCTTCGGCGCGAAGGCGACGCCGCCGCGCGACGCGTCCTTTCGCTCGGGCAGGATCGCCCGGCAGTGCGTCTTGATCTTCGGGATGAGCTCCTGCTCGAGCCGAGCGATGCTCTCGTTGACGCTGCCGACATTCGCCGGCTTCGTCACATAGTCGGTCGCGCCGGCAGCGATCGCGTCGAGCGTCGCCTCGGCGCCGCGCCTCGTCAGCGTGCTGAACATGATGATCGGAAGCTTCGGGTGGGTGCGCCGCACCTCACGCAGCATTTCGAGTCCGTTCATGTCGGGCATCTCGACATCGAGGGTCACGATGTCGGGATTGACCTGGGTGATCTTCTGGAGACCGATGCGACCGTTCGCGGCCGTCCCGACGACCTCGATGTCGGGGTCGCGGGCCAACGCCTCGGTGATGAGTTTCCTCATGACCACGGCGTCATCGACGATGAGTGCGCGGATGCGCGGCATGGATTGGGGTTCGCCTTGGTTCGCGGTCAGAGGATGCCGAGCACCTGGAGCTTCTCGGTGAGAGACTCCTTCGACACGGGCTTCATCAGGAACTCGTTCGCGCCGGCCTCGAGGGCGGCGGTGACATTCTCGATGGCGTTCAGCGTCGTCACGAGCATGATCTTCATCTCGTCGAAGTCATGGTTGCGACGGAGCATCTGCACGAGCTGGAGCCCGTTCATCTCCGGCATCTCCCAGTCGATCAGCGCGACCTGGAAGGGATCCTTGGGATCGTTGCGCACGAGCTTCTCGAGACCGTCGCGGCCGTTGATGGCCGTCTCGGTGCGGAACGAGAGTTCCGAGGCGATGTACTGAAGCAGGCTTCGCATCGGCGTCGAGTCGTCGACGATGAGCATCTTCGGGAGCTGCTGCTCCGAACCGCATTCCTCTGCCATGGGTCACTTCCCCTTTGGCGCAGCGCGCCATGGATGGGACGGCGACGCGGGCCGAGTCGCCTCGGCCCGCGCCGCCGCCGTTCCGTCCGATCAGACCTTCGAGCGGCTGACGACATCCTTCAGCGTGATGGCGAGCTTCGCGAGCTCGGTCGCGGCGCTCAAGGTGTTCGTCGCACCCTGCGTGGTGTTGCGGGCCGCGATGCTGACATTCTGGATGTTCTTCGAGATCTCGGTGCTGCCCGCGGCGGCCTCGCTCGCGTTGCGGGCGATCTCGCTCGTCGTCGCGGACTGCTCCTCGACGGCGCTGGCGATCGTGTTCGAGATGTCGTTGATCTGGCCGATGACCGAGGTGATCTGCTCGATCGCGCCGACCGCGCCCTTCGTGTCGCCCTGGATCGCCTGGATCTTCTGGCTGATCTCCTCGGTCGCCTGGGCGGTCTGCTTGGCGAGTTCCTTCACCTCGTTCGCGACAACCGCGAATCCCTTGCCGGCCTCGCCGGCGCGGGCGGCCTCGATGGTCGCGTTGAGGGCGAGGAGATTGGTCTGCTGGGCGATGCTCGTGATCACCTTGATGACATTGCCGATCTCCTGGCTCGACTCGCCGAGGCGAGAGATGATCTTGTTCGTCTCGTTCGCGACATGCACCGCGTCGGCGGCGACGCGGGCGGAGTCGCTCGCGTTCTTGGCGATCTCGCGGACGCTGGCGTTGATCTCCTCGGCGCTCGTGGCGACGGTGGCGACATTCTTCGAGACCTGCTCGGCGGCGCTCGCGACGACATCGCTCTGGGCCGCGGTCTCCTCGGAGTTCGAGCTCATCTGCTGGCTCACCGCGGTGAGCTCCTCGCTCGCCGTCGCAAGCGCCTGCGAGTTCTCGCTCACGACGGTGATCGTCTGACGAAGTCCCTCGGAGAGGGCGATCGCCTGGCGCTGCTGCTCGCCGATCGTCGTCCAGTTGACCTGGTCGACGCCGAAGACGCCGCGCAGGCCGACGCGGGCGTGATTGAACGCGTTCGCCATCGCGCCGACCTCGTCGCCCGAGGTGACCGGCACATCCTTGCTGATGTCGCCGTCGGCAAGGCCCTGGATCGCGTCACGCACGCGGCCGACGCTACGGACGATCGGTCGGGTCACGAACCAGAGCACGGCGATGCCGAAGCCGATGCCCGCGACGCCGGCCCACATGACCGCCGCGCGAAGATCATCGGCCTGCTCGAAGAGCTCCGCCGGTTCCGCCCGCACGAAGGTCGTGAACCCCGTGCCGACGAAGCCGAGCGTCGGAAAGCTCTTGGCAAAGCCACCCGGCTGAATGTACTCGTATCCGGCTTCTTCGCTCATCCGGATGTTCGCGCCGTAGTTGATGCCCGTGGCGGTGTCGGATCCCTTCGCGGCCATCGCGATCTGCTCGCCGCTCTCGATGAAGTTCCAGGTGAACAGGTCGTCGTAGCGGCAGCTTTCGCCGCCGGTCTCGATCGGATCAAGGTCGACGATCAGGTCGCCGTTCGCGTCGACGACATTGATCTCCGTCGACGGCAGGCCCTGGGCCAGCAACTGCTTGAACTCCGCGACGACGATCTCCTCGACGGCCGAGGAGGTGAAGCAGTTGTGCCAGTAGCCGACGACCGCTCCGAGCTTGTCCTTGATCGGAGCGCTGAAAGTCATCGTCCACGCCGGCGCTGCCTTGCCGTACAGCTCCTCGACGAGCGCATTGGCGCTCGGCCTCTCCATGACGGTTCCGGTCGCAAGCGACTTGCCATCGGAGGAGACGCCGGTCGAGAACTTCCCGGCGGCGGCGTCCTTGAACCATTGGGTATCGGCGAAGGAGCGTCCGAGGACATCCTTCGCGTCGGGCAGTTCCTTACCGGCCGCGTCGATGGTGTTGATCGCCACCGCCTTGCCATTCGCGTCGACGACCATCGAGACGGTGTAGATGCCGTAGTTCGTGACATATCGATTGATCACATCCGTGATCGTCGTGAGATCGTCGGCGCTCAACTTGGTGAGATCGCGCCGCACGCAACTGTTGTTGCCGAAGGCCTGCACATCGCCATAGCGCTCGAAGAGATTGCGGTCGATCTTGTCCTGCACCGAGAACGCCGAGGCCGCGAGGCCCGAGAGGCGGCCGTCGCTGATCTGCTGGGATTCATAGCGAACCGTCAGGTAGACCGCTCCGAAGGTCGCGATCAGCAGGCCGGTGACCGGCAGGATGAGCTTCGTCCGAAGGCTCCAGGAGCCCTTGAAGGACGCAGCCGAAGTGGTGGAGGACTGGTTCATGGCCGATGCGTTCTGGTCCTGGTGCATGGTCGTCTGCCTTCGCGTGGTGTCGCCGCGCGTCTGCGGCATGGTGGTGCGGTGTGTGTGGTGGTTTCGGAGAGAGACTCGACGCCGGGTGTTTCGCGGTCCCCTGCTTCGGTCAGTTCTCGATCGCCTTGCCCGTGTCGAGCACGAGCATCAGGCGGTCGGCAAGCTTGTAGACATGGCTCACGAGTTCGCGACGCTCGTCGCGAATCGTCTCCGGCGGCCGCTCGCGGTCATCGACGCTGAGTTCGACGACATCGCCGATCTCGTCGACATCGAGACTCACGGGACCGTCCTCGGTGCGGATGATCACATTCATCGGCGCCTGCTCGGCGGTGCGGTCCGGGAGGGCGAGCTTGTGGCGCAGGTCGACCGCGGTCACGATCTGGCCGCGCAGATTCAGGAGTCCGCGAATCGTCCGCGGCGCGAGCGGCACGCGCGTCGTCGGTTGCGGGCGCAGGACCTCCTGGACCTTCAGGACCTCGACGCCGAGGAAGAGGTCACCGACCCAGAAGGTGCAGTATTGCGTGGTGTCGCTCATGAGCAGTTCTCCGCTGCCGCGCTCGTCGCGCACGGCGTCTCGCCGCGCTCGGCGCACTCGATCAGGACGGGCAGGTCGAGCATCGTGGTGACATGGCGCTGGATGACCGCCGAGCCGAGCACGCCGCGGCGGCCATCCGAGGCCTGTAGCGAAACCGACTCCTCGACGATGTCCTCGATGCGATCGACCACCAGGCCGACGCTGCGCCGCGCGTCGCTCCAGACCACGACCTGCAACGGTGCGTCCGTTGCGGCGCTCTCGCTCCCGACCGCAGAGGCTGGCCGTCCGGCGATTGCGTCGTCGAGCTTGAGGAGCGGCATGATCCGATCGCGATACTGCACGACGCTGCGGCCGCCGGCGTGCTCGAGCCGATCGCGTCCGAACTCCTCGAGTCGGGCGACGATCGAGAGCGGAATCGCCATGCGCTCGCCGTCGCCGGTGCGGCAGAGGAGAAGCGACTGGCGGTTCGCGTCGTTGCGCGAATCGTGCTTGTCGGTGACGGTCGTGTGGTCGAGCGTGTCGGAGATGATCCGAGAGTGGTGGGCGAAGCCGACCACATCGAGGATCAGCGCGACGCGACCGTCGCCCATGATCGTCGCACCCGCGTAGCAGGAGAGCCCGCGAAGCTGCTTGCCGAGCGGCTTCACGACGATCTCCTCGGTGTCGTTCACCTCGTCGACGATGAGCCCGAACTGACGGCCGTCGGCCTGCAACACGACGATCGTCACGATCTCGCGCTCGGCGATGCGCTCGTCCTCGATGAGGCCGAGCTCGCGGTTCAGCGAGGCGAGCGGGAGGATCTTGCCGCGCAGCCGGTGGACGGGCGAGCCGTAGAGCATCTCGATGCCCTTCTTGACCTCCGGCCCCTCGAGCCGAACGAGTTCGAGGAGGCTCACCTGCGGGATCGCGAAGCGCTCGCCGCAGCTCGACACGACGAGGGCCGGAATGATCGCGAGCGTCAGCGGGATCTTGATGCGGAAGGTCGTGCCGTTGCCGAGTTCGCTCTGGATGTCGACCGAGCCGCCGATCTTCTCGACATTCGTCTTCACGACATCCATGCCGACGCCGCGGCCGGAAATGTTCGTGATGTGCTCGGCGGTCGAGAATCCCGGCAGGAAGATGAGATCGAAGGCCTCGCGGTCGCCGAGCTTCGCGGCGGCCTCGGGCGTGATCAGGCCCTTCTCGACGGCCTTCGCCTTCACGCGGCTCGTGTTGATGCCGCCGCCGTCGTCCATGATTTCGATGATGACCTGGCCGCCCTCATGGAACGCCCGCAGGATGAGCGTGCCCGCTTCGACCTTGCCTGCGGCGGTGCGGGCCGCGGGCATCTCGATGCCGTGATCGATCGCGTTGCGGATGATGTGGGTCAGCGGATCGCGGATCGCCTCGATGATCGTGCGGTCGAGTTCGGTGGCCTTGCCCTCCATGACGAGATTGACCTGCTTGCCGAGCTCATGGGCGACATCGCGGACGACGCGGGGAAACTTGTTCCAGATCGTCTCGATCGGCTGCATGCGCGTCTTCATGACGCTCTCCTGCAGCTCGGTCGTGATGATGTTGAGCCGCTGCGACGCCTGCACGAGCGAGGGTTCGAGACCCCGCGACTGCGCAGCGTGCTGCATGATCTGATTGCGGGCGAGGACGAGCTCGCCGACGAGATTCATGAGTCGGTCGAGCTGACCGACATCGACGCGGATCGCGCTCTCGGTGACCGAGCCGTGCCCGCCCGCGCCGCTCGCGGCCGGCGGGTGGCGCTCAGCGGATGCTGCGGCCCTCGGCGCTGGCGGCGCCGCCTTCGGTGCGCTCGCGCTCTCCTCTCCCTCGAAGAGCCCCCACGCCTTCCCCTCGTCGCCCGTTTCGGCGGCGGGAGCTGCGCTCGTCTCCTCCTCGAAGATTCCCCAACTCCCGTCCGGGGCGTCCGCGCCCTTTGAAGCCGGCGAACCTGGCGAGACCCCCGATGGCACCGATGGCTGTGCCGGTGCGGCGGCCGCTGCCGGTGCCGCAGCCGCGCTCGCTCCGCCGGCGGCATGACTCGGATCCTGAAGCCGATGGAGCTGATCGACCAGCTCCGAGTAATCCTTGCTGCCCTGATCGCCCGTTGACTCGAGCGTGTGGAGCATTTCCTTCAGCGCGTCGGAATAGTGCAGGAGCGCATCGATGAGCTCGGCACTCGTCTCGAGATCGCCGTCGCGCAGGAGGCTCAGAAGGTTCTCGCCGACATGGGCGACCGAAGCGATCTTCTGGAGGCCGATGCAGCCGGCCGTGCCCTTGATCGTGTGAATGACGCGGAAGATCGTGTTCAGCGTGTCGTCGTTCGAGGTTCCCTCCTCGAGGGCGACGAGCTGCTGGTCGAACTTCTCGAGGCCGTCGAAGCCCTCGATGAGGAGCTCGCGGATGAGCTGCTGTTGGAGGCTGTCGTTGTCCATGGGGTGAGGCTCGCGATCGGGGAACATGCGGCTCAGGCGGCCGCGGGCAGCACCTTGGAGACGACGGCGAGGAGCTGGTCCTGCTTGAACGGCTTCACGATCCAACCGGTCGCTCCGGCCGACTTGCCCTCGGCCTTCTTCTCCGGATCGGATTCCGTGGTCAGCAGGATGATCGGCGTCTTCGCGAACTGCGGAAGCGCCCGCAGCTTGCGGGTGAGCTCGATGCCGTTGAGGTTCGGCATGTTGATGTCGCTGATGACGAGGTCGACCGAGCATCCCTTCAGGAGCTCGAGTGCCGCCTGGCCGTCAGCGGCCTCGACGACTTCATAGCCAACCGTCTTGCAGGTCATCTCGATCATCCGACGCATGGTCGGAGAGTCGTCGACGGTGAGGATTCGTTGCGTCATGCCTGTCACTCCCTCGGTAGGTCAATCTGTGCCATCCGGTCATTCGCTTCCGATCCGTCCCGTTCGGTCTCTCGCGTCAGACGCTCGGTCGTAGCGGGTGATCGAACGGGCGGCCGCATCACTGCAACCGCATCAGAAGAGCTCGATGTTTTCGTCGAGCTTTCGGCCGCCCGACGCGGGCTGCGCCGATTGCGCGTTCGGGCCGGCCGGCGCCGACGGCGGCTCGTCCCCGAAGAGCTCGATCGATGTCTCATGCGCGACCGCCGCGGCTGCGCCGGCGCCGGCGTTGCCGACGGCGGCGAAGACCTTGCGCTCGGACTCCATCGTGTAGCTCTCGAGCGTCTGCTCGAGCGACGCGTCCTGGCCTTCGAAGCGAGCCTCGTGACCGCCGCTTGCGACGATGAGCGTGTCCAGCGCGTCAAGGAGCGCGGCAAACGCCGGTGCCATCGTCTCGTTGAAGTGGGCGATGTCGAGCGCAGCCGCGCCGATCCGCCCGATCTGCTCGATCGCCTCGCCGGTGTGCTGCACGAGCTGGAGGGCCTCGTCGCGCACGCCGTGGAGGCATGTCTCGACCTTCTCGCGCCCCTCGTGGAAGTTCCCGCGATGATCCTGGGCCTGGGCGAGAAGCTCGGCGAAGATCCCCGCGCAGTCGCGGAGATCGCAGACGATTTCGTCGAGCTTGCGGGCGACGCGATCCCCGATGCCGGCGACCTCGACGGAGATGTCGCTCGTGCGTGCCGAGAGGACGCCGAGGCCGGCGCCCTGCTGCACCTTGCAGGCCTGCACCTGGGCGTTCAGGCCGACGAGGAGCGTGCGCTCGGAGAGCTCGCGCACCGCGCCGGTCAGGGCGGCGGCGCTCTCGCCGATGCGCCGAATCGTCGTCATGCTGTCATTCGAGGTGGTCAGCGCGCTCTCGAGCTGGCGCTCGATCGAATCGACGCTCTCGAGGAGAAGCTGCACCATGCCGGTCGAGGAGGTCGTCAGGAGCTCGAACTCGCCGAGCATCACCGCCGAGGAATCCGACTGGCTGAGGATGTCGCGGACATGGCCGATGCCCTCGACGATGGCGCGCTCGGCCTCGCCGAGCTCGCGCTGGGCGACCTGGATCTGGGCCCATTCGACGCGTGCGGCGCGGTTCACGACGGCCGGCTCGACCGTTCCCGCCCGCAGCCGCTCGATGAGGCCGGTGATTGCCTTCGACGAGTGGTCGAGCTTCTGGTTGATGATGTCCTGCCACTGGAGGCCGGTGACGACCTGCTCGATCGCCTGGGCGATGCGGCGGCTCGCTGCGCCGATCTTGGTGTCGCGCTGGGCGTTCGCGACGAGCTGCCCCTCGAGTTCGCGCAGGGTCGCCTCCATCGCCGCCCGCTGCTTCGCAAGCTCCGTCCAATGGGCCTGCTGGGCGACCATCCCGTCGATCATCGCCCGGAAGACCTCGCGCACGCGCTCCAGCTCGTCGAAGCGCGTTCCGACGAGCGCGTCGGTGCCCTCGAGCAGGGCGCCGAGTTCCTCGACGAGCGACGCGAAGATCGCCTGGACCTGCTCGCCAAGCGGCGCCGCCACGACCTTGAACAGCGTGTTCACGGTGCGGAGCGGCTCCATCACGCGATTGATGTCGGCTTCGGTGCGCAGGCACTCGTCGATGCGGGCCTGGTCCTCGACGAGTCGCTCGAGCATGCGCGAGGCCTCGAAGCGCTCGCGGTACTGCGAGAGAAACGCGAGCGGCGGCTCGACAAGGGACATCCCCTCGAGCAGCACCTGGATGCCCGATCGCTTGCCGCTGGCGATGTCGACGAGGCGCTCGGCGCCGGTGACGAGGGAGCGGCCGCGGTCGTTCAGGTCACCGAGGGTCGTGCACGCGGAGCAGAACTGCTGCTCAAGGACCTGCGAACGGTCGCGCAGGAGGCGAAGCGCCCGCTCGGCCTTGGTGTGCGTCGTCGGGTCCGAGAGGACTTCGAGGCGGATCGCCGGAGCATCCGGTGCGCCGGAGACGGACGCGCCGTCGGCGCTTCCCTTCTCCCTGCGACCGGCAAAGATCGTCGTCGCTGCGCGGCTGAGCCAGCCCATCATGCGTCCTCTGGGCGTCCCCTGGAATTGGCCGCACGCGCGGCGAATGCGAGTCCCGACGAAGGGACCCGGCAGGGTTGTCGGCGACCGCACCAAGAGACTTGATCGCCAGTCGCGGGTGCGAGGCCGGTTGGTCCGGCTATTCGGTTTCGATGGCGTCGACGGTCTGCATGCCCCCGTAGGGCTGACACTCCATGACACGAGCTCCGCGCTCCCCCCTCGCTTGGCCGATAGGCACGGGGGCCCGTGGGGCGGTCGCAGCAGTGCGCGACGCCATCGGGCCGTGATCGAGAGCGACGCATGCGTGCACCCCGCAGCAGGGAAGAAACCGCGACCAATGGCAGCTCGCCGAACGCAGCACCTCCGCTGCGCGCGGCGACGAATCCGCGATCGTCGTCGACTCCACTTCGGATCCTCGTGGTCGATGACTGCGAAGCGAACAGCCATCTCGCGACCACGATGCTGGCGAAGCTCGGAGCGCTGCACGCGACGGCGGCGTCCGGGCGTGACGCGCTCGATCGGCTCGGCACCGAGGCCTTCGACGCGGTCCTGATGGACTGCGGCCTTCCGGACATCGATGGCTTCGAGGCGACGCGACGCATTCGATCGGGTGAGGTCGGTCCCACGAGTCGCGACATTCCGATCGTGGCCTTCACGGCCGACGCCGACGAGGAGACGCAGCGCCGCTGTCGCGAGGCAGGCATGGAGCGCACGCTCTCGAAGCCGCTGACGATCGCAGCGCTTCAGACCCTGCTCTCGGAACTCGCCGGGACGGCCTCGAGGCGCGGCTCGGAAGGACGCGACGCCGAAGCCCCGGTCAATCCGTCCGTCAGCGTTGTCGCCGAGGAAGGGATCGAGCCGGCCTTCGACGCGATCGGACTCCTCGAGCGCGTTCAGCAGGATGACGCGGTGGCCCGTGAGGTCCTCGATGCGTTCCTCGAGTCGCTTTCCGCGCAGCTCTCCGCACTCCAGCGGGCGATCGGCGATGCCGCCTGCCAGCGGAGCGCGGCGTTGGCCCATCAGCTCAAGGGTGGCGCTGGCGGCATCGGCGGCATCGGACTACAGCGCCTCGCCAAGGACATCGAAGCGGCGGGCCACGGCGGAAACATCGCCCTCATGCGCTCGCTCGGCACTGCGATCCCCGAACGAGCCGACGCGTTCCGCGCCGCCGCCTCGCGGGTCGACCTGCACGCGGTGATGACGGAGCGATTCCCATCTCCCGCGAAGCCGAGCGGATCGCTGAAGGACCGAACCGTGCTGGTGGTCGAGGACGATCCCACGCTTCGGATCATGGTGCAGCGGATGGCCGAACGCGAGGGCTCTCGCGTCCTCACGGCGGAAAGCGTCGCCTCGGCCAAGCGGCTCGTCGAACTCTACGGCTCTACGGCGATCGACTGCGTCCTCAGCGACTACCGCATGCCCGACGAGACGGGACTCGATCTTCTGGCGTGGGTCCGCGGCCACGATCCGCACATCGCGGTGATCATGATGACCGCCGACGACGAGCGCAGCATCGTCACCTACTCGATGCGAAAGGGCGCGTGCGACTTCCTCGAGAAGCCCGTCGATGCCCGACGCCTCGTGCGAGCGCTCGCCGCAGCCGCGGAGCAGACCCTCGAGCGGCGCTCGATGCGCCGCGCCCAGACCGAGGTCGCCGCCGTCGGCGCAACCCAGGCCCGCATGCTCGTGACGCGGGCCGATGCGGCGCTGCCGGTCGATGTCGTCTTCCAGCCGAAGCTTCAGGCGGGCGGTGACTTCTTCAGCCAGTATCCGCTCGGTGCGGAACGGACCTTCTGTCTCCTCACCGATGTCTCCGGCCACGATCTTCAGGCGGCGTATCTCTCCGCGTATTTCCACGGGATGTCCCGCGGCATGCTGGCGTGCAAGGCGCCGCCGGGGGCGATCTTCGAGCGCTGCAACCGCTTCCTGCTCGAGGACTGGAACCGCTGCAACGCGTCGGTCGGAAGCGCCCGCTCGCAGGCATCCGTCGCGGTGACATCGCTTCTCATCGACCGCAAGGCCCGCACCATCGAGACGATCACGGCCGGCGCTCCGGCGCCGTCGCGCGTCTTCTCGGACGGCCGCATCGCCGTGGTCGGATCGCGCGGCGGGGCCCCGCTCGGCTGGTTCGATCACTGCCCGACCGCGGAGCACAGCTCATCGATCGAGGGCGGCGGAGCCCTGCTCGTCTGGTCGGACGGCCTCGACGATCTCGCCCAGTCGGCGCAGGCCTGTGTCCTTGCCGCGGCCTTCGCGCTGCTTCGGAGTCAGCGACGGGGCGAGGAACATCCGCTCATCAAGAGTGCCCAGGATGACATCCTCGTCGCCCGCGTCGGGCTCGACGGCGAGATCGCCTTCGAGGATGCCTTCGCGCCGCTGGTCCTCTGGCGCTATCGCGGCGACGAGGCCCCGCAGATCGACGCGATGGTCGAGTACTGGCGCCGCAGCCTGCGCCTGGCCATTCCGGAGCTCTCCGCCAGCTCCGAGCATGACATCCTCCTCGCCACGCGCGAGGCGATGCTGAACGCCCTCCACCACGGCTGTGCGGGCAGTCCGGACCTGCGCGTCGCCCTGCACATCAGCTACCTCCCGTCGCAGTCGCTCCTCCGCGTCATCGTCGAGGATCCGGGGCCCGGCCACGGTTTCGATCCTGCGGCCTATGCCGCGCAGAACGCCGACGAGCTCGTGACCGAGCACCGAGGCCTCATGTTCATTCACTTCCTCGCCTCGGAGGTCCGATCGCTGCGCAACGGCGCGACGCTCGAGATGGACTTCCGCCTCGGCCGATAGCTCCTCCTTCAAAGAACGCCGCGCGTCCATTCGCACGACGGACCCGTCACCAACCATGCCAGCACACACTGCCAACCGCGAGAACGGAATCTGGACCATCCGCGTCCAGGGCGACCTTCTGAGCACGAACGCCAAGGACATCCGAGCGTCGGTCGAGGATCTCCTCACCGCGCCCGAGCGCGTCAGCGGCCTCAAGTCGCTGGTGCTCGACCTGACCGGCGCATCGATGATCGACTCGGTCGGCCTCAATCTCGTCGTGGCGATCCTGCGAGCGACGAAGCAGGCCGGCGGCACGATGAGCATTCGGCACAACAACCCGAATGTGCACCGCATCCTGCTCTTCACCCGCCTCGACCAGCAGCTCGAGATCCGCAACGCAGCGTGACGCGGCGGTGGTCGTCGGGCCGGGAACCCGGCGATACGCATCGTTCTGCCGGGCCCAGCGCGGCTTGCTGAACTCCGAACAGACAACGACCGCCGGAGCCTGTGATGGGCTCCGGCGGTCGCGTTTGTCGTGACGACGCTTTGGCGTCGCGATTTACTTGGCTTCGAGCAGCTTCTTGACCTTCGCGGTCAGGTTCTCGACGAGCTTCTCGTCGAAGCCGACATGGATGTCGGCGATCGTGCCATCCGGTCCGATGATGATCATCGTCGGAATGCCCGACACGCCGTAGGCGCCGACATACTCGTTCGACATGTCGAGGAGGGTCGGCATGGTGTACTTCGCGTCGTTCCAGAAGGTCTTCACGAGCTCGACGCGCTTGGCGTCATCCTCGGCCCGCTCCCAGACATTGACCGGGTAGACGACGACCTTGTCGTTGTCCTTCATCGAGCTGGCGAACTCCTGGAGAAGCGGAAGGCCGCGCTTGCACGGTCCGCACCAGGTGGCCCAGAAGTCGACGATGACGACCTTGCCCTTGAGCGAGGCGGTGTCGATTTCCTTGCCGTCGAGGGTCACGAGCTTGCCGACCGGGGCGCTGTCGCCGACGGCGACCTTCATCTGCTCATCCTCGCCGCCGCCGCCGCCGAGATCCATCACGCTGGCGACCGCGGTGCGCTCGCCCTTCTCGAAGACGATCGGCTTCTCGAGCTTGTCGGCGACCGTGTTGTCGATCTTCATGGTGACGCCGATGGCGAAGCCTTCCGGAGCGCCGGGCGGGCTCAGTTGCCCGCGGGTGGCCTTCTGGAGCTTGGTCGCGCCGTCGAAGACGAGGACCATCGCGCCGCCGTCACCCTCGAGGAGGATCTCGGTGTCGCTGCCGGCCATGCGCATGCCCTTCACCTCGGGGGAGGTCATGAAGGGGCCGCCGAGCATGCCGACGAGCTCCTCGCCCTCGACGGAGTCGCGCATCGCAAGGGCGACGCTCGGCATCGAGAAGCCGGGGAGCATCGCGCCGAGGGTCTTCGAGAGCGAACCCTCGACCTTCTTCTCGACATACTTGTCCTTCGGATCGCCGGGGACGAGGTAGGCCATGCCCTCGACGGCAAGGAGCTCGAAGGCCGGGCTGCCCATGCGGAAGGAGCCCTTCTCGCCATAGGTCATTTCCAGGGCCTCGGTCTGGCCGGGGGCGCCGGGCATCGAGACGGCGATCTCAAGCTTCTCGCTGATGGTCGGAGCGGCCTTGTAGGCCTTGCTGAATCCGGCGAGGGCTTCCTTCGCGAGCTTGACCGCCTCTTCCGAACGGTCGGCGGCGGAGAACTCGGAGCCAAAGGCCGGGGCAGCCTGAGCGGGTGCCGCCGCGGCGGGGACGGCGCTCGGGGGGGTGTCCTGAGCGAGAGTGGACGAGGCAAGCGTGGTGAGGGCGATCGTGGACACCACGGCCGCGAGCGAACGGAAGCGCATAAAGACTCCGGGGACAGGAAAAAACGGCTGGAGGACGGTCGCTTCGACCGCCTCTGGCGCCCGGCGAAACCGGGGCGAAACCGCGGAATGCTACCAGCGGCTTCGGCCGAGGGTGCACGCCGTCATGGGGCGTGCCGACACGGCAGCCACCCCTTCGCTTCGGACGAAACGGCACAGGAGCCCAAATATTCTCCCGGAAACGGGCGGGCGACGCCGAACCACAGGCGAGCGGCCCCGAACGCCGCCTCGGGTAGACGCCCGACCGCCGTCACGCCGGGCGGCTCCGCCGCTCGCCCGCCGCCGACGGCTTCAGGCGTCGCTCGGCCTTCCCCGCTCAGAACAGGAACCGCAGTCCGATGTAGCCGCCGATCCCCGTCTCGGGCCGGTGTTCGAGTTCCCGATACAACGGCAGGAGCACACCCGCCTCGAACGCGAAGCGCGGGCCTTCATACAAAATGCCGGGGGCGAGATCGAGATCGATATCGCCATTCGTTTCATAGTTGGCGATGCCCTCGGCCATCACATACCACGCTCCGACATGGGCCTCGCCATACTCCTCCGGTGCGATGCGGTAGAGATACGCGGCCTGGGCTGTCACGAGATCGGCGAGCGAGTCGCCGGGCAGGAGCGCGTCGTTCGCGTCGTCGGTCGTGAAGCGATAGGAGAGCGAGGTCCCGATCCCGTGACGACCGAGGATCGTCGTCGAGGCGATGCCGATGACCGGATCGAAGGAGCGCGAGCCGAAGCCCGCGGTTGCGGTGGGAATCTCGGTGCCGGCGAAGAGCGCCACGCGCATCGTGTCGACCGGTCCGAGGTCCTCCTTCCAGAGCCGCAGCTTGAGCGTCAGGTCAAGATCGCCCAAACCGGCCGGATCGGTATCGAACGCGGTCTGCCCCGGCTTCGGATCCTCGAGCGAGGCCTGAAAGAAGGGCATGTTCGCTTCGACCGACAGCTCCTTGGTGAGCCCGAGGGCAAGTCGAACGCGCTCTTCGGAGAGGAACCCCTCGCGCTCGACCGGCGCCGCTCCGCCCGTGAAGGTATAGACGCGGGCCGTCGTGCGCAGCACCCAGGAGCCCGGCGAGGGCTGCGTCGCCGAGGGAGTCAACGGCGCTTCTTGTGCGAGGGCCGACCCAGTGATGAGAAGTTCGGTGATGAGAAGTTCGGTGATGAGGAGCCCGATCCCGATCGCGACGCGCATCAGGGCACCTCCTCGATGCGGAGGAGCGTGAGCGCAGCGTTGTCGACCGCCTCGGCAAGCTGGCGCTTCGTCGGACGCTCGGCGCCGGCGTAGGTCACGCTGACCGTTCCGAGTCCCATGTTGATCGCGACGCGATCGACGCCCGGCAGACGCTTGAGCTGGAGGTCGACATTCGAGACGCACTTCGGGCAGGACATGCCGCGCACCCAGAGCAGCGAGCCGGAGCCGCTGACCGGGGTCCCGTCGGCGAGAAGCGCTGGCGATGCGCCGTGCGAATCAGTGCCGCCGGTCGTGGTGGCATCGGATGTGGCACAGCCGGTGAGAGCGAGCGAGGCGACGAGAGCGAACGAAACCCATGCCACAACGACTGAACGAATGGTCATTGGAAATATCCTGATGTGAACGATCGATGGCGTCAGCGACGATCGCTGAACGACGGAACCCTGCCCGCTCCGCGCGGGGAGCGCGCAGCGGTGGCGCGAAAGGCCTCGTTCAGGTCAGGATCAGGGAGCTGCGAAGTCGAATCGCCCGGCTCTCGCCAAGCGCAACCGGTAGCCGGCTCGACCAGACCGGCCGCTGAGCCGGAGCGGCGGCACGCTCGGGCTCCTGGACGACCAACCACGCGGCGCAGAGGAGGAGGCGAAGTTCGAAGCGCTGCGGCGCTGGGCTCGCCGGGGTCTCGCCGTGGCGCGGGTCATTCTCGCCATCCATCGCACACAGACAGCGGGCGGCCGTCGGATCGCAGCAGCAACCGCCACCCTCGTCGGGAGCACAGTGGCCACCGCAGGGAGCGACGGAATCCGCACCCGGTCCGCTCAGCGCGGCCGCGGCGGCGAGCGGACCTCCGCCCATCCCGCCCGCGACCAGCAGGCAGAACGCGACCAGCACAGCCGAGGCCGTGTCGAGGAAGCGGTTCGTCGGACTGCGCCGATGCATCGATCGGAGTGTACTCCGCATCGGGGCTCGGTCGAACGACGGCGCCGGTCAATCGTCCTCGGGCGACCCGCCGAAGCGGCCCTCGACCCGCTCCTCGCAGGTCTCGAAGGCGAGGATTCCATCCGCCTCGAACGCCTCAAGCTGATCGAAGACATCGTCCGCGTCGATCGACGGCGGCACATCCAAGGCCATCAGCGTCGCATTGGCCCGCTCGACGCCGACGCCCATCGACTCAAGCTGCTCCAGGGCCGCCAGCAGGCGTTCCAAGGCCACCTCTTCCACCGGCATCACCCGAAAGGTCGCATGACCGCCGGTCGCGGCGACCCGCTCGACGACCGGGAACTCGGCATCGGGATGGGGCTTCGCGACGACCACATCGTCGAAGTTCAGGCCATACGCGTAGAAGGGGACATTCTGAAGCCGAAAGCGGTCGCCCCCGACCGGCAGCGCCCAGAGCACCTCGGCGTCGACATCGGCCCAGTGATGGTCGAGACTCACGACAACCTTGACGAGTTCGCCGCCGGATGGTGATTCGGAAGCGCTGGAAGCTGGATCGGCCATCTCCGCAGCGTACGGCAGGCGATGCGGGCCGTCAGCGATCGCTTCGCACACGCTCGGCCCGTCGCACGATGCGCCCCTCCGTCCAGACATCCCACGGCGGCGTCATGACCCACCTCGTGATCTCCTTCGGGAGGTGGACATGCATGCCTTCGGGCACGCGATCGACGAAGCGGCGGATACCCGGCCCGACCGGCGTCGGCAACTGCACGAGCACGATCGGCGGCAGCGCTGTCGGGTCAGCCTGCTGCCGCTCCGCGAGGTCGCGCAGGTGTTCGGCGCAGTGCGAGCAGGAGTCGTAGTACAGGATGAGGAGCGCGTCGGGGGGAAACTGCGAGGTATCCGTCCATCGCCCCAGCTCCGTCGCGGCAAGCGGCTTGTTGATCCAGGTGATCGGGCGGAGGATCACTTCGCTCGGGATCTGCGCTGGGAAATTCGGCGGAAGCGACCAGGGCCGAGCGGCCGCCGCCGGTTCGCCGATCGGCAAGACCGGAACCGTCACCGGCGTGCGGGTGCCGCCGAGGGACTCCTCCAAGCGGCGTGCGGCCTGACTTGCGGCCAGATTTGCGGCCTGACTTGCAGTCGCGCTCGCAAGTCCCGCCGACCCGCCGCCAACGACCGGGCGAAGCGGCCGAAGTCGAGCGTCGGCGTACCACGCGAGGGCCAATCCCAAGGCCAATCCAACCACGGGCCCGGCGAGCGGATGGCCCTGGCGCCGCGTCGGTGCGGGAGGGCTGGCCGGAGCATTGGCCGCCCCCCCGCCGCTGGCCGTTCCGCGCGACGGGCGGGCGAGGGCGATGCCAGACGAGATCGCCACGATCGCGAGCGACGCATCGATCGCGAGCATCACCGGGGCGGGAATCGGGAACGCTCCGCCGAAGCAGCCGCAGGATTCCCCGCCCGCCCGGATGTGCAGGACGAGGATGACGCTGAAGAGGGCGAGGGTCGCCGCGACGGGGATCCAACCGAGCTTCGGGCGGGCAAGGGCGGTGACGCCGATGAGCACCTCAAGCAGGATGGCCGCGGGAATCACGACGAAGGGGTCGAAATCCCACTCGAGAATCGGGACCGGAAGCTCGGACGGGGTGCCGGTGAGGGCCTTCGCGACGCCTCCGACGAGTAGCCACGCCGCGGCGAGACGAATGAGCAAAGCGGGAGCGCGGGACCGCCAGCGACTGGGGCCCGCAGCCCCGTCGCCTGACGGGGATGACGCCACTGGCCCCGACCCCACGGGCCCCGACCCCACGGGCCCCCCCGCCACGGGCGACGCGGCCTCCGCCCGTCGTTCGGTTCGCTTCCCAGGGTCCTTGCGGTGCTTGGCCTTCGCCATGGAAACCGGAGCGTACCGAAGGCGCTCGCCATCGAGGAGATGGATCTCGCCGCGCGGCGAGGGCGGGGTGTCGGAAGGGGCGTCGTGCGGGATGAATGCGGACCTGTCGATGCCGCGGAAGCCTTCTCCGCCACGCAAAGGCCCCGAGAAGTTCCGATTCGATCCTCGGCTGGGCGTTGCCGAGCGGGAATCCAGCGGCTATCTTCGCCGGTTGAGAGGAGCGCTGAACGAACGCACGTCCGGCCCCCTCCACGGCCCATGCCATGGTCCGACACGGTCGCTTCGGTGACCGTGTGAGCGTTTGGCGATCGTTCGTGTTCACCGCCGCGTGGGTGGCTGAATACGACCGTGGGCACTCCCGCCCGATGAAAAGAGGCGGGAAGAAGCCAGTGGCACGCGCCACGGAGCAGCTTCGTGCCACGGTCCGCCTGTTCGAGTTTGTCCCAAGAGGAATCCAGCCATCAGCTATCCGCCTCGTCGTCCGCCGTTCCGCAGCGAGCCCATGGGCCCGCGGATCAACGACCGCATTCGTATCACGCCCGTTCGCCTTCTCGATGAGAACGGCGAGATGGTCGGCATCGTCGAAACCGATGACGCCCGCCGTCGGGCGATGGAGCTCGGCCTCGACCTCGTCGAGATCGCGGCTGATGTGCGTCCGCCCGTCTGCCGGATCATGGACTACGGCAAGTTCAAGTACGAGCAGTCGAAGAAGGACAAGGCGAACAAGGCCAAGAGCAAGTCTTCGGAAATGAAGGAAGTGCGTCTCGGCCGCTCGATGAAGATCGGCGAGCACGACATCGCCATCCGCGTCGCTCAGGCCAGGCGCTTCCTCATCGAAGGCCACAAGGTCCAGATCGTCCAGAACTTCAAGGGTCGCGAGGTCGCCCACCGCGATCGCGGCGACGATCGCATGAAGGCGATCATCCAGGAGCTCTCCGATCTCGGTCGCGTCGAACTCATGCCCCGCATGAACGGTCGCCGCCTGACGATGATCATCGGCCCGGACAAGCAGCGCGTCGAAGCCTGGAAGAAGGCCCAGCGCGCAGCGGGCAAGCCCGAACTGCCGTCGGTTCCCGACATCGTCGATGAGATCGAGGATGATGATGACGAGGAATGATCGAGGCTGAACGGCGCTGAGCGGGCCAACGGCATTCCGCCGACCCAACGATCGCGCCGGGCCGCACGACCGCTCGCCTTCAAGAACTGAAACCCGCCGCTGTCCCCACACGGACAGCGGCGGTTTTGTTTGGGGCGGGGGCGTTTTTTGGGCGAGATGCGGCTGTGCGGAGGAGCCCGCTTGTCATGCTTGGCATGCTTGGCATGGCGGCCCAGCATGGCGCCCGGCGAATTTGAACCGAAGGGATGGTGAATCGATGGTCCCGCGTGCTGGTGATACTGCGAGCAGCCTTTCGCTCCGAGGGAAGATCGATCGCGCGTGTTCGACGCTCTTGATCGTCGCCCTCTCCTTTGGTCTGGCCGGATGCAAGTACTCCGTTCCTCGCTTCCCTCCCGAGCTCGCCGAGGCAGACACGCGTGCGGTCCTGCTCGCTGCGCCTGTGGCCAGCGAAGAGGTCGCGGCAATCCACCTTGTCGGCGCTCGCGCGTCAGCCGAAGGCGACGGCATTTCCATTGACATCCTTGTGGTCGCCCGTGACGCGGGGAGCGTGGCAAGACTTCTTGGCGAGGCGAGGCATCTCGTGCCAGTGAGTGACCAGGAATCTGCACAAATCAACCAGAGAACCACAGAGGCTCAGAGGGCACAGAGGCAGCACAGAGAAGGCAAAAACGGAGACAGGTGCGTGCGCGTTGATGCAGACTTGCCGGTGCCGGAGGCACCTGAGGAGCGCATGCGCTGGGAACGGTGAGAAGTCCCGACCCAAGTCAAGTCCACTCTGCGCCTACGAGTGTGTTCGACGGTTGCCCGATGTGTATCTCGGTGACTTCGCACGCATCATCCCATTGACGAATCCGAGCTTCGCCCCGGGTGCCATCGCCGCTCAAACCTATGTTGTCGACGAACGAAGCGACGCGGCGATCCAGACCCTCCTTGCGAAGCTCCCCGAGCCCCACACGAAGGTGACGCAACTGACCCTTCTGCCCGGGCTCCAATCACTCGATCAGGGTTAGGGTGTTTCGCGACTATCTCGAGCGTGAGGCACCAGCCGGGTTTCGACTCGTCTTGGCGGAGCCTGGGCCGAAACCAGTGGTACAGCTGAGAAGGTGACGCGCAGCGTGCGGAGCTCGCCCGTGGGGCCGTTGATTCGTTCTCAACGACTGGCGCTCACGCCCGTTGGCCGGGCGAGATGCGATCGTCCAGCGTCGCCTCTCTTCACGCCGCCAAGTTCCCGTGCTGGACGCGGTCGACCGGCAAGGATGCCGAGTATCGCTAGTATGAATGCGGCAAAAGGGGGATTGGCAATGCGCGACTCCAATCTGTACGACGCACTCCCGGTTATGAGGTGGATTCTCGAAGACTTGGCGCAGGATCCAGATTTGTTTAGGCGTCGGCATCCGCAAGTCGGCTGCATAGCCAGCGATGTGGGCAACGATCTGATTTCCGTCGTCCGCGGGACACAAAGGACCGATCGATGGCGACTCTTGGACTCGGACATCGCCCGCGACCTCGAACTACTCGCCACCAAAATCGAAGCCGTCTTTGCCGCCGACCTACCACAGGGCGACGATGTCATTGATGTGTACTCGCCAGCCTGGAGCGAGATTCGAAACATCGCGGAGAGGATCCGGAAGGCCGCGCGGACCGATGAGCGATGAGTCGCGGATCCACCTTGGCAGGGCGCCGTCATGTGGCTATTCAAAGTGCCAGAGCCGATTCCGAACCCCGCCATAATGTGGCTGTCCAAAACGTTCCCGACTCGACGCGGAATCCGCCTCGTCCGGCCTTGTCGACATCCCCAAATCCTCCGGATACGGTCTCGCGGCCAGGCGCGACGCCAGCCATAATGTGGCTGTCATAATGTGGCTGTCCAAAATGGTCCGGTCCTCCCGGCCGTCGCCGCGAACGGTCCAGCGCACCGGCTCCGCGCGGCGGCGACTACGAGTCGCTCACGCAGAACCCGAGCCATAATGTGGCTGTCCAAAATGGGCCCCGGACCCATTCATTTCGGGTCCGCAGCTTTCTCGTGCGCCGACGAATGCTGACGATGAGCGCCGAAGCGAAGAAGTGGCGAAGAAATGAGCCGACCCGACGCGGAATCCGCCTCGTCCGGCCTTGTCGACATGCTCAGAATTGCGCCACATGGGTTAACGAGATCCTCAAAGCCGCAGGCTTCACGCAGGAAGTACGGAAGCGGCTAGGACAATTTCGCGGCATCGACTGGGGCGAGGACCGCGACCCGATCGACGATGGCCTGTTTGGACCCCCGACGCCGCGACAGAATAGCTACTAATTTATGAATACATCCCCCAATAGCTTTACTGGCGCCTTGCGCCGAGCCTTGCCGTGGACTCTCCCGCTACTCGCGATGGCGGGACTGATCGGAATCTTCAGTCTAGTCGACATGCTGCGCAATCAGGAGATCTCGCCATTTTCTCTTGGTGCAGTCATAGCGACTTGCCTCTGCGCTCTACCTACAATCATGGCGGGTGTCACTTCTATTATTGGATGGGGCGCCGGACGCGCTGCCGGCGTCTATGCGATCGTCCTCTTGGCTATTGTTATCTTGATGGCACTGCCCGCGATTTTAGCTGGGCAGAACACTGGGGACGGCGGCAAGCATTTGCAAATCATGATGACCGTTCAAACTGCCGTCCTCGGCCTCGTCGGCTGCCTCCTTGGCGCGATTTTGCATTCTCGGCGTTGACGGTGTCAACTCGCGCCCAAAACTGACCCACCTCCGAGCATCAAGATCTGACCCACCCCCTGCTCGCACTTTGGACAGCCACATTCTGGATAACTCAGCGAACAGATCGTGCAGAAGCTGTCTGAAATCGCTGCCCTCGTGCCATTGGCAATCACCCCGTCACGGATGCGGTACACGAAGCGAAGGATCAGACTTGTGGTCTGGCTTCAGTTCTGGCTTCAAGTCTGGCTTCAACTCTGGCTTCAAGTCTGGCTTCGGCGGACGCGGCTTGCCTGCGGCGTCGGCGGCGCGGCAGGCTTGGATCCACGCCCACGCCGCCGCCTGGCTCGCGCGAACATCCAGTGCGTCGAGCACCCGGTCCTCCGTCGGAGGCGTCTTCGTCACCTCCACCGTCGTGAGGCCGAACCCGTCAAGGTCGAAACCGTCGAGGAGCGCGTCGCGGCAACCGAGGACCAACTCCATGTTGTCGTACCCGCCTAGCTCGAACACATACCACGAGCCGACCGCGATCTTCCAGCGCTGTAGCTTCGAGTACAGCGCGCTCACCCCAAGCCGCCCATAGAGATCCTCGGCTCGAGCCTCCGCGTCCCGGGAGCCGTCCGAGGGCGGACTGCTGGGCGCGCCCCGCCAGAGGAACATCCGGCCGCCGTCTCGCTCGAGGAACACCAGGAATCTGAAGCTGGACCTCATGTACGGCACAGCCCAAGGCCGCGGCTTGCCTGTCGTGCGGTCGATCCCCGCATCGAAGAGCCGCAGCGAGTCGCCCCGCACGAGCTCGTCGACCGGCGTCTCCGGAAACCGAATGTGGATGCCCCGGTCCCCCTCGCGCCATGCTGGAAGCGGCACCTCCACGAAGCGGTTGTGCTCGACCACCGCGAGCAGGGAGTTCTCGACGCCCTCCGGAATCCAGAAGTCGAAGTCGCCCGTTGGTCTGATGCTGGGAGATCCGAGCGAGACCTGTTTCTGGCTATGACGAAGACCCCAATAGCGACCGTCGCGGTCACCGGCATGATCGGCCTGACCACGCAACTGCACGCGCCGAACGAACCGGAGCGTGCCCGCCAGCAGAGAGCCTTCACGCTCCAACGCGACCGGAACAGCCTGCAGTGCGAACGACTTCCATCGGTCGTCGGCGGGAACCCAAACCGACGCCGGCAAGGCCGCCAACGGCCCACCGCCGACGGCGACCATGTTCCCATCCGAGCCGGGCGGCAACAACTCCCCGTTCAGCTCGATCGTCCATGGATACTCATACTTGATGAGCACCACGACGAGCGCTTCCTTCGGATCGATATCGCTCGTCCGTCGGACGAGCGCCGGGTCGAACGGCGCCGAGACCGAGCCGTCGGCGTCAACCACCAGTGGTACCTCGAAGAGCCCCACCGACTCGTCCGGCGCGGCTGGCGGCACGATGATCCCGAGCTGGCCCGCCTTGACGACGGGGCCCTCCGGCAATTCAAGCCGAATCACGCCCGTCGTCGCGAGCCGCGGAGCGTCGGGCGGCGACGGCGCTTGGTCTGTGAAGGCGTGCGCCGCAGCGGCAGTCGCGATCGCGCATGCCGCGACGATCCGCGCTGCGTGACGACGGGCGATGGCGAGGAGCTTACGGAACATACTGGCCACCATGTTCTTGTTGGTTAAGTGGCACCGCAAAGGGCCAGAGCGGGACGAACCGCGAGGGAGTTGGATTGAGGCCGGGCGTCGACCGGAACTCGGTTTCCGAGCGAGTGTACAGCAGCCGGTGAGCCCAGTCGCAGATGTGCACGCTCGATGTCTCGCCCACGAAGAGCAACAGACTGAGGTGTGCAAGCGGGTCAAACTTTCGGAATGCACCGGTCGCGAGCCATAATGTGGCTGTCCAAAATGGGCCCCGGACCCATTCATTTCTGGTCCGCAGCTTTCTCGTGCGCCGACGAATGCTGACGATGAGCGCCGAAGCGAAGAAGTGGCGAAGAAATGAGCCGACCCGACGCGGAATCCGCCTCGTCCGGCCTTGTCGACAGCAGCCGGTTGTGCCCCTACCGAGCCACCACGATTTCGAGATGAGTCACGCAGATTGCTGCTGCGGTATCACTAGCTGGGCGAGCAAGTCATCATGTACACCAGCACCTTAGATCTGCTACAGAGGACGAATAGCGGCATAATGTTGCGGTTGTGTTTGCAAATCGCTGTCTCGGCCATCGCGGTACACATCGTCATATGTGCGTTTTCCGCGTTTGAGCACCATCGGCTTCGCCATCCCATCGATCGCAAATCCCCCCGGCATCTCGTTATCCTCGGCGGCGAGACCAATGTTGCCGCCACCTCTGAATGGCAGGGACGCATCTCCGCAGGACGATCGGTCTCCTTGTCCGCCCCAATTGCGCAGTCTACGAAAGCTCAACTTCTGGCGATCGGAGTTGCTCCGGCCGATGTATTCGTAACAGAGTTGTCAAGAGCGGCAGCCAGCATGCGCCCGGCATCTTCTCGTCTCACTGCATACTCTGTAGTTTGCTCAATTGGCCCGCCATTCCTGAACGAATCGACGACTCTCTCTGCGATCAGAGATGACAGAGCGGTATACGGCGTCACCGCAGTTTGGAGCGACGGTTCATTGTGGCTCGTCGCAGGCCATGGCGATCCGGCTACTTGGTGCCCCCCCCTTCCCATTCCACTTATTCCGCGCACTTTCGCCCTTGTGCTCGTAGAGGGGGCGCTCGGGATGATTGTAGTCGCAGCCTACAGGTCACTCGTCGGGTTGAAGGAGTAGAGCCGACGTCGTCGCGGTCGCTGTCCGCATTGCTCGTACCCGATTCGCGATCATCGCGGCATTTGTGCAGAGTGCGGTTTTCGATCACCGTCCATCTCAGCGGCAACTCACGACCACGGTTGACATCAGCTCGCGCTCAAACTCCTGCAGGCACGGCGGCACCTTGGGAAGCCACATTCCGGGACCACTTTGGACAGTCACATTCTGAAGAACCCGCGTCGCCCGAACCGGCAGACCCGTGACAGCGCCTGCCACCAACGGCCCCCACTCCGTGCAAGCCCCTGTGCAAGGCGAATCCGCAGCTCGCGTAACCTCCGCCCGCTTTGCAACTTCGAACGCCCACCCCTCCCCTTGCCAAGGTGGATGCGCACGGTTTTCTCCCGATCCTCCATCCCGCAAATCCGCGCAACCGCCTGCCAGAACAACACTTCCATCAACCCCCGCCGCCCGGCCCAGCGTTCCTCGTCGGCGGCGTCTCGCTCACCCCGCCCCCTGCGTCACGCACTGCCGCGCCGCCCGTCACCCTCGCCGCGGAGCGACTCCCACGCCACGCCGCCGCGAGGCGTTCGGGTGAAAGAGGGACCGCCGAGTGACCGCCGAGGACCGCGGTGCGGAGCTCTCCGAAGCGAATGTCTGGAACGCCACACTACGGCCTCTCAGCCGGCACCAACGGAACGAGCACTGCCTCGACGCGCTCGCACTCGCGGCGACCGGCGAACCGACGGATCGCCTCGACGATCTCGGGCCCGAAGGCCCCGTCAAGGGCGAGCGTCGTGTGTCGGCGACCGTCGAAGGTGATCGATGCGCCGAACGGCATTGCCGCGAGTTCCGTCGCGACGACCTCTTCGACCCATCGATCCGGGACGGCCCTTCGCCACCGAAGCTCGATCGCCGGCGCGAGACCTTCGAGCGCACCGTGCTCGCGCTCGATGACCGCCATCGCCTCGATGCCATCGATTGCGAGGAGGTCGACGATCGTGCGCCGCGCAGCATCGCTGCGATAGGGCTCGGGCAGATGGGCGAGGTACCACCGACCATCGAGGTCGTTCGCCTCGTGGGATGCGGCGATCGCCTCGATCGGCACACCGAAGGCAAGCGATCGCTCGACCAGAAGCGCCTGGTCACCGGTCGGACCGGTGCGCAGCGCGAGAAGATCGACCCGCTCGATGCCGACGATCCGGGCTTCCTCGTCAGGCCCGATCGCATCACGACCGAGGAAGACCACGCTTCCCCGCTCGTGCATGGCTCTCCCGCCGCGGCCCTGCCGCCCACGCTCCGCAGCCGATCGCCCGCCGTCGCTCTCTCCGCCATGCGAGGCGCCGGCCAGGCCCACCACACCGTCGGCCGCGTTCCCGGCCTCCGCACCGGTGTCGGGGCCGCTCGGACCGCCGATGACAACCTCGCTCTCCTCCGAACAGGGCTTCCGTGCATCGGTCAGGTCGAGTCCGAACCGGCCGACGACCTCGGCGAGATCGGCTGCGTTGATCGCGCCGTCACGAACGATGTCGGCCCGCACATGGATCGGATTCGCCGGATTGATCGGCTCGACGCCATAGAGGCCGAGGATCGAGGCGATGTCCGATGCCTCGACCCGAAGGTCGCCGGTGAGATCCCCCACCGCCGTCGCGAACTCGATCCGCGCGGTCGAGGCGACGAGGGCGTTGCCGATGACATCCCGCACGCCGTCGAGCGTCACGCAATACCGACCGCCCTCCGGCAGCGGCGGATCGAAACGAAGATCCGCGTACTGATTGCCAAGCTTCAGGACGACCTCGACCGAGGACGCGGGCACGACCACCTCGCTCCCCGCATCGGTGAATCCTCGCACCGACACATGCGACGCATCGAGCGTGGCAGGATCGATCGGCTCGCTGAAGCTCAGCGTGATGCGATCGACGCCGCCCTGCCGCGGCTCGGACCAGGGCTGATTGGTCGGCACAGCATTGCCGAGCGGATCGACGAAGCCGCCATGCGCCTTCGCAACCGCCCATGTGTTCACGCGCGGCTGAACGAGATCCGGAGCGAACGACAGCGTGTAGACGCCATCGCCGCCGCGGTCGAAGAGATGGACATAGCGCCGCGCGATCGGTTCGACGGTCGAGCGATCGATGTAGCTCGTCTGCCACGCGTTCGCGCCGAGCGTGATGACCTTGCCGTCGCTTCGCGTGCAGCTCTGGAGCGGCACCGCACCGCCGGTCGGGTCGTCCACCCGCAGGTACCGCCAACCCTCACCCGGCGGCACCGTGATCGTGTAGGTCGACGCGCCCGACGCGGAGACCGTCCCCGTCGTCAGACTCGTCACCGGCTCGATCGCGCCGTTCGAGAGATAGACGCGGTCCGGCAGATTCTCGACATTCGGCTGGAGATTCCCGAGGAAATCGGGCCGCAGGTCATCGAAGGGCACATCCGCCCGTACGACATGGGTCATCGCGTTCACCGACGCCTCGTCGACGATGGCGAACTCCGGATCGTCGAAGCCGTTGACGCTCTGGATCGTCGCGGAGTAGCCGATGAAGGTGCCTTGCGTCGTCGAGAGCATGAGCCACTGCGCGACGGCGACCTCGCCGGGCGGGATGTCACCGAGCATCGTCGTCAGCGACGGGGTCGCGATCGTGTCGTTCACCTGCGAACCGATGATCTCGAAGGCGATGTCCGCATCGCTTCGGTTCTCGACGATCACCGGCTGCGCACTGGTGATCGTCACATCCTCGGCCAGTCCGCCGCCCTCGTTCTTGGCCCAGAGGCCGAGCGAGAAGGGAACGGAGGGCTCGGTCTCCGGGGTGAAGGGATCGTCGCCGTAGACCTGGGTCTCGATGAAGTACTGAAGCGAGAGGCTCGCGTTCGGAAGCACCGTGATCTCGACCGGGAAGAGCGGAATCGAAAGCAGTTGTCCGCCGATCGCGTACGCGAGCGTTCCGCTCACGAAGTAGGTCGTTGGCCCGTTCGGCGCGGCGGAATCCCCCGGAACGAGCGTCCACGCGGCACTGCCCTCGCCGTCGGCGGGCAACGACCCGTTGCCGGCGACATCCACGAGATTCGTGAGCGCCGGTCCGAGCAGCGCGAACTTCGCACTCGCATCGTTCCCAGCGGCATCCTTCACGACGAGATCGACATCGATCGCCTCGAGTGCGCCGTCGGTGCCGTTGCTGATCGTGAGCGATGCGCCAAAGGCCTGCCGCACGAGCGTGACCGTCTGCTCCAGCTCGATCTTCAGGGTGACGCACGAGCCCTGCCCGCTGCCCGCGCTCGACGCAAGAAGCGACACGGCGTCCACGAGCTCGGCGAAGAGATTGCTGTAGCCCGCGGCGAGTTGCTCGCCTCGGGCAAGCTGCGCGTCCGCCACGAACGCGGCGAGCCGATCGGCTTCGATGAAGTCGAGGCTGTAGCCCTCAGGCACATCGGATGCGTTCCGCCATCCGAGCGCAGCGTAATCCTGGGTGCGATTCCACCGCTCGATGAAGGGAACGAGCAGATCCGTCGGCCATCCCGTCGGACGCTGAAGCACCGTGAGCAGCGCCGCCTCGTCGGTCGTGATGCGCTCGCCTTCCGGGCCGGTCGGATCGATCGCCCCTTGCAGCGTGAGCATCATCGCGCCGAGCAGATCCCGCTCCTCCATCGAGACCGAGAGCAGGAACTCCGGCGCGCCGAACTCGTAGAGCCGCGGCCGGACGATGCGCCAGAGCCGATTCGTCGCCGTCACGAGCTGCTGGCGCACGGTCTCGTCGCTGTCCTTCAGCGGCAAAGCCCAGATGTCGCCGTCGCCGAACGGATTGGCCGAGAAGACATCGTTGCCGCAGAAGTCCGGGGCGAGATCATCGTCGCAGACGCACTTTCCGCCGATTTCGATCGCCTTGCAGAGAATGTCAAGACCCGGAATCGAGTCGCCGAGACAATCGCCGAGGGCACCGAGCAGCGTGTCCCCGAAGAAGAAGGACGCGAGGCATTCGGCTGCTTCGAAAAGGCTTGACAGGCCGAGAATGTCGACGGCCTTGTCCCACAGCCATCCAAAGATGCTGTCCTCGTCGGGCAGCAGCTCGTCGAGCAGGATGTCGAGGCAATCGGCCTCGCAACTGTCGCACTGGGTTTGGAAGTAGCCGCTCGACGGGGGATAGAGCGGTCCGGGCGTCGGGCCGATCACGAGCGGCGCACCGCCGCCACCGCTGCCGTACGCGGTCGGCACGCTGTATCCCTGCGTTCCGCCCGAGCCGACGACCGAACATCCGTCGTCGCTGAGCATCGCGAAGGGCTGGGCGTAGTTGCGCGTTCCCTCGCAATCGAGCTCCCATTGGCCGAGGAGCGCCGGGGGCGCACAGCCAAGCGGATTGCCAACTCCGCTGCCTCCACCGCCTCCTCCACCTCCGCCACCACCGCCACCGCCTCCGCCTCCACCGCCTCCTCCTCCTCCGCCGCCACCACCACCACCACCACCACCTCCGCCTCCTCCGCCGCCGCCGCCGCCACCTCCTCCACCACCACCTCCACCGCCGGGATTCTCGGCGCAGAGTCCAAGGCAGAGTTCGAGCGCCTGACCTGCGCACGCGCTGTCCCAGGCCACATCGCAGCACGCGCTATCCGAAGCGCAGACCGCCTGACAGCACGCCGCGTCCGAACAGGCCGGCGTTGACGCCGCCGTGCAGCAGTCATTTGGCGAGGTGCCGCACGCATCGCCGTCGCCTCCGAGCGCGGCGCCCTTGTCGATGAGAAGAATCGGGGCGACCTTCGTTTCGCCCGGAAGAATGTCTCCGAGTTCCTCCTGGAGCAGGATGATCTCGTAGCGCTCGGACGGCTGCGTGGTCAGGCGGAAGTCGCGCGCCGCGACGAGACCGTGATTCGTGATCGCGACCGTTCGATAGGCGCTCTCGCCGATATCCTGAAGATTGATGACGAGCGGCTCGTAGGCGATGACCGGCGCCGGCACATTCGTTTCAAAGATGAGTTGGATCGAGATCGTGTACTCATCGCTAAAAGGAATCGGAACGACGCTCCATTGGTAGCTGACGAGTTGCTTCGGCAGGAACGCGAGGAGATCGTTGTCGCCCGGCTCGAGGAGTTTGGTCTGCGAGAAGGTCCCGTGGCCCGGCGCGGAGACCTTGATGTCGTAGGCGCCGGCCTCGAGACGCTCGAAGAGCGCATTGCCCGACGCGTCGACGGGACCGCCCGCGACGAGCGCCGACTCACCCGCGCGACGCACCTCGATGGTGGCGTCGGGGAAGCTCGGCGGCACGCCGTAGTAGCTGAATTCGTTCCGGGCCCGCACGCTGAGCACAGCGAGGGCGTCGCTCGTCGCGGTGAAGGTGCCGTTCACGGCAACCGCGACCGAGGGATCCTCCTGATCCTTGGCGACGAGGAAAGGGGCCGCCGCGTACGGACCGAGCGGAAGGTCGGCGTCGGGCGCGAGTCGCACGGTCACGGTCGCCTCCGCGCCGGGCGCGAGCGGCGGCAGCGTCGATGGCGAGACGAGACTCAGCCACGGCGCCGACGACAGGAGCAGGTCGATCGGCCCGGTGGCGATCGCGCCGAGATTGCGGAGCGTCACGCTCGTGTAGGTGATCTCGCCGACAGGCATCGAACGGATGAGCGGCGTCGGCGTCGCAACGAGTGAGGGCTCGAGCGGCACGATCTGCACCCCGGCGCCGTCCTCGGCGACGGGAGCCTGGTCAGAGAGCGCGCGGAACAGAGCGACTCCGTTCGCGGCGTCAGAACCTGCCGTGGCAACCCAGGTCGCGACCCGCGATTCGCTCGGGCCAAGCACGCTTCCGTTCGGCAGGAAGGTCTCGATCGCGAGGCCCGTCTCGCCTGGATCGCTCTCGAGGACGAGCCCCGTGACCGGCACATCGCCGAGGTTCTTGATCGTCATCGAGCCGGTGACCGTTCCGAGCTCCGGCACGACGAGCACCTGACGATCGAGCGTCACGCTCACGCCCCACACGAGCACCTGCTCCTGCACCGTCGGCGCGGAACCAACCGGCGCAACCGCGAAGGAGTAGACGCCGGCGAGACCCGGCTGCTGCGGCACACTCACCGTTGCGATGCCGCTCGCATTCGTCGTCACCGTCGTCTCCGTCGGGAAGCCGCGGACGATCGTGCGAAGCCTCACGGCGATGTTCGGCGCCGGCGTCGGCGTTCCCTCGAGGAATGTGCGCACGGTCAGCGGGATCGGCGTGCCGAAGCCGACCTCGTCGACCGACGACTCGACCGTTGCCGACACCGGTGCGACCGAGAGCGTCTCCGGCGCGAGTGTCGCGTTGTCGAACTCGCCCGATGGAGTCTGCTCGGGAAGATCGCTCTCGGCGTCGGTGCGGACGAAGATGCGATAGCTGCCCGGTGCGTTCGGTGCGGTCGCCGTGATGGTCCGCTGGTAGCTCGCTCCGGGAGCGAGCGGAGGCGCGGTGACGCCCTGCCCGACGATCGGATCGCCGGAACCGAGCTCGGCGTTCGTCGACGCATACGCCGCGTCGAGCCACGCCGAGGCGGCCGGTGCGTCGCCGATGTTCTTGATCGTCGCAATCACCTCGAAGGGCCGTCCGGGCAGCACCGAAGTTGCCGTCGTCGCCGACAGCACCACGAGGTTGGGCCGCGCGGGCGGATCGATGTCGACGCCCGGCGTCGCATCAAGCAGTCCGTTGTCCGCTTCATTCAACTCCGGCAGGGCGCTTCCGCTGTCGGCGCTCACGACGATCGCATAGGTTCCATCGAGATCGGCCGGCAGGGTCACGGTTGCGGTGCGCTGCACGGATTGGCCGACGGCGATCGGCTGCGTCGTGCCGTCGACGGCGACGAGTCGGTCATTCCCAATCGCCCCGTCACTCGAGAGCGCGACGGCATCGGTGCGGAAGCCTTGGGCCGTGGCCGTGCCATCGTTGCGCACCGTGTAGCCGATCGCGATCGTCGAGCCGGCGACCGCTGACGAGGGGCCGCTTGCCTCGGTGACGACGAGATTCGCTCGGCGCACCGGAATCGCCACGCTCGCGGTGCAGTTGTCCGCCTCGTCGCTCTCAACCACAGTGCTTCCGCTGTCCGGACAGAGCACCAGCGTGATGGTCTCGCCGGTCACCGTCGGAATCGTCACCGAACGGGCGAGTTCGACGCTTTGACCGGCGGCAAGCGGTCCGGCGGTCAGGAAGTTCTGGAGCAGAAGATCAGTCGGCGTCCCGTCCAGCGACAGCGAAGTGAAGAAGTTCCCGGTCAGATCCGCCTCGCCGGCGTTCGTGAGGCGAATGCCGAGCGAGAAGGGCTCGCCTGGCCCGACATTCTGCGGCACCGAAGTGATCGTCGCGACGAGATTGGGTAGCGGCGGACGGGCGATCTCGATCGGTCCGAGGACCGCCGTGTTGTTGCCTTCGTTGGTCTCGGTGATGCCTCCGTTGGCATCGGCACGCACGAGGATGTGGTAGCTGCCCGCCGTCAGGGCGCTCGTCAGGGGCAGCGACGGAGAGGCCGATCGGGCGAGCGTTGCGTTCGGCTCGATCGACAAGCCGCCCGATCCCACCACGCCGAAGGGCACATCGTCGGCACTCTCGGTCGCGTCCTTCGAAAGGAGCAGGATGTCCGACCAGATGGCGGCCACGGCCGCACTGCCGATGTTCCCGTCGGTCCAGCTCAGGGCGATCGGCGAGCCGAAGATCGGCGCCGCAGTGGATGTCGCGACGCCGCTCACGACCAGGTCCCCCGCCGGCGTCGGCAGAAGCTCGAAGGGAGCGCTCACGATGACATCGTCATTGGCTGAGAGCTCGTCGACGGCGCCGTTCGTGTCGCTCTTCACGATGAGGTAGCGCTGGCCGCCGACATAGTCGACGGGCAGTTCGACGGCGGCGCTCCGCTGGTAGTTCGCACCCACCGCAAGATCGCCCGCGTACTGCTGCACGCGCAGGGCGATGTCGGAAGCCGAGAGAACCGCGTCGGTCGAGAGGTAGAGGCCGTCGCTCCACGGACCGAGGGCGACGATCTCGCCCGAGTTCGCAACGCTCCAGCCGATCTGCACCGTCGCATCGGCCTGCCAGAGGCTCGGCAGCGCGGTGATCGACGGCGCCAGATTCGCCTTCGGAGCGGGCTCGATGAGAATCGTGCCAGGCGAGGCCGTCGCATTGTTGGCGTCACCCGATCCCTCTTCGATCGCGTCGAGCGCATCGGTGACGACGATCGCGTACAGACTCGCCCCGGCGAGGTTCGTCGGCATCGTGACCGGAATCGCGTCCGACCAGTTCCCGCCCGGCGGCACGGCGCCGACATGCACGCGCGAGGCGGCGAGCAGGTCGAGCGACGAGAGCGTGCTGTCGGCCGAGAGGTAGATGCGATCGACCCAGCTCGATCCCGACGCAGCGGTCCCTGCGTTCGTGCCGATCCACGCGACGGTGACCGGTGCGCCGGCGACGCCTGTCGGCGGCAGCGTGACCGAGGTGATCGCAAGGTTGGGAAGCGGGGGTTCGCTCAGGTCGATCACCGCGTCGTCGATCGAGGCGTTGTTCGCCTCCGCCGCCGGATCGATCTCGAGAATGGCGTTCTCGCTGTCGACGCGCACCACGGCCCGCACGGCGCCGGTGAGCCCGATCGGAGCAAGGACGCTCTCGCTTCTCGTACGCGACTCGCCCGGCTCGATCGTCTCCGTTCGCCAGAACTGTCCAAGCAGCGTGTCGCCGCCGATCGCCGCATCGGAGGAGAGGGAAATCGTTTCGCGCCACAGCCCGGTGACCGGCAGCTCGCCGTCGTTGCGGATCTCGTAGGCGATCGCGATCGGTTCGGTCGCCGTCGCGCTCGGCGGGGCGGTGATCGCCGTCACGAGGAGATCCGGCGCAGGCGCGTAGACGATCTCGATCACGCTGCTCGCGACCGAGACATTGTCCCCTTCGCCTTCGAACTCAGCGATCTGGCCCGCGTCGTCGGTGCGGACGAAGAGATAGACGCTGCCGACCTGCGTTGCGGTCGCCGATGCGTTCACGACCGTCGAGGCACCCGGGGCGAGATCGACCGTCGAGGTGATCGTGCCCAAGGCAAGATCGCCGCCGAAGACCGGATCGGTCGAGAGGAAGAGCCGATCCTTCCACGCATCGACGAGCGTGTCCGAGCCGACATTCGTGACCGTGAAGCTCACCGCGAAAGGTTCGCCGACGACCGCGGTCGATGGCGTCGCGAGTCCACCGACGACGAGATTCGGCGTCGTCGCCGCTGCGACCTCGATCGAGCCGACGAGTCGCGCGTTGTTCGCCTCATCGCTCTCGAAGCGTGTGCCGCCAGCATCGACGACGAGCAGCAGGTTGTATGTCCCGGCCTCGACGCTCGCCGGAATCGTTCCGGTGATCGAGCCCGCGTACCCATCGCCCGCCAGGAGCGGCGAGAGGCAGCGATTCGCCGTTGCGCAGATCGTGTCGCCGGGATCGGCGATCGTGTCGGTCGAGAGGAGGAGTCGGTCGGTGAAGCAAAGGCCGAAGCTGTCGCCGGCGCCGTCGTTGTCGACCTCGTACTGCACGGTGATCGGCGAGAGCACCTCGCCGACGCTCGGGCCGGTCGCCGAGGCGATCGTGAGATCGGCCGCCACGATCGTGACGGGCCCGCTCACCAAACGATTGTTCGCCAAGCCTTCCGGGGCCTCGATGAGTGCACCGGTCGCGTTCAGGTCGGCGGCGATCCAGCGCACGCCGATCACCGAGGGCACGACGCCGGTGACGCCGCGCGGGGCGCTCGCCCCAACGGCAAGCGGCCCCTGCGCCGCAACGGACCCGATGACCGCGGCTGGCGTCGTCGCCTCGGGCGCATCGAGCAGGATGGCCCGCTCGGTCCATGCGCCGGTCGCGGCGCCGTCACCGTCGTTGGTCGTCGTCCACGACACCGAGAGCGGCGCGCCGGCGCTGAGCGTCTCGCTGACCGACAGGCGCGACGGCAGAAGATCCGGGAGCGGGCCGTAGGCGACGGTGATCGGCCCAAACGCCGCCGACAGATTGTCCGTCTCGCCGTTGAACTCGACGACCTGACCGGCGTCGTCGGTGCGCACGAAGATCCAATAGGTGCCCGGCGTCGACGGCGTCGCGATCGTCTGACTCCGTGCGAGGCTTGCCCCGGCAGCGAGCGGCCCGTTTGCGACCAGCGGAGCTTGGGCCGCGTCGCCTCCGAAACTCGCGTCGGACGAGAGGAAGACCCGATCGGTCCAGCCGCCCGCGAGCGACTCGTCGCCGATGTTGCTAACGGTCCACGCGACGGCGATGTCCGTCCCGATCGTCGCCTCAAGCGGCGCGTTCACAGCGCTGACCACGAGGTTCGGCGTCGTCGCCGGCGCGATCTCGATCGCGCCGACGATCCGCAGGTTGTCGGCGTCGTCGGTCTCGAAGCGGTTGGCTCCGCCATCGACGGCGAGCAGCAGGTGATAGGTGCCCGTCGTCACCGTCGACGGCAGCGTCGCCGTGATCGCGTCGGCGTAGGTCGCTCCGGCGGCGAACGGACTCGTGCAACGCGAGCGCGAGCCGAGCTGAAGGTCGCTCGCGTCGAGGAGCGTGTCGGTCGAAAGGAACAGCCGGTCGGCCCAGCAGGGTCCGAAGCTCGCACCAAGGCCGATGTTCTTGACCGTGTAGCTGACCGTGATCGACTGAAGCGCCTCGGCTGCGCTCGGACCTTCCGCGGTCATCGGCGCGAGATTGGCTCCCTCGATCATGACCGGACCGATCACGACGCGGTTGTTCGCTTCGCCGCTTCCTTCGACGATCGCACCCGTCGAGTCGAGATCGAGGGCGATCCACCGTTGACCGACGGCGAAAGGCAGCGATCCGGCGAGCGACCGCGCGAGGCTCGCGCCGGGGGCGAGCGGCGTCGAACTCGTCAGCGTGCCGACTATCGCGAGGGCGGTCGCGGCATCCGGCGCGGCGAGCAGCGTGAGCCGCTCGCTCCATGCGCCGACGGTCGCGATCTCGCCCGTGTTCGTCGTCGTCCAGGTCGCGTTCACCGGACCGCCCGCACTCAGGACCGGCGCAACCGCAAGCGATGAGGCGACGAGATCGGCGAGCGGCGGCTCGATCACTTCGATCGGCGCGCCGAGCAGGTTGTTCGTCTCGTCCAGTTCGACGAGCATGCTGCCGCCGTCCGCGCGAACGAGGAGGAAGCCCGGTCCGATCGGCACCGTCCCCGACAGCGGAATGGTGACCGTCGTCGTCGCGACGACCGACGAGCCGCCCACAATCGGACCCGCGGTGAGCGTCCCGATCGCCGGATCGTTCGCGTCGAAGAGAGCGTCGGCGGACCAGTGGAGCGTCGCGCTCGGCGCTGCGGCCACCGCGGTGCCGAGATTCGTGATCGTCGCACCGAGCTGCGTCGGCTGGGTGGCGACGATCGTCGGCGGCGACTGAATCGATTGGATCGCGAGATCCGGGCCGGTGACCTCGAGCGCCGTCGTCGCCAGGAGCAGGTTGTTCTCTTCGTCGGTCTCCTGCACGACGCCGCCTGCATCCGTCCGCACCACGACGAACCGCGGTCCGCCTGGAAGACTCGGCAGCGTGATCGCCGCGCTGCGGGCGACCGCCTGCTGGCCGATCAGGATGCCCTCGAAGGGGAGCGTTCCGATCTCGAGATCGTCGGCGTCACCGGCGACGGCGTTCGTCGAGAGGAAGATCCGATCGACCCACGGCCCCTGCGCCGGGCCCGAGCCGTTGTTGGTCAGCGTCCACTGAATCGAGAGCGTGCCGCCGACGAGCGCGGTCGGCGGCGTGATGAGGCCGCTCGCGATGAGATCGACCTGATCTTCCGTCTCGACCGAGTAGAGGACCTTGTCGACGGCGTAGAGAATCGGCGGCGGCTGCGTCGACGACCCGCCGACCGGCGTGTCGATCGTTGCGAATGTGCCGGTGACCGCGGACGCGCTCAGGAGCGTCATCTGCGAGGGAATCGGCGGCGTGAAGCCCGGCGCGTGGGTGACGACGAGATGACCGTTGATCGATGCCGGACCGGTTGCGGTGATCGGCGTGTCGCCGACCGAGGCGAAGGCGACGGCGAGATTGCCCGTCGCGGCCATCGCGATGGAGCCGCCGACATCGACATCGCTCTGCGGGCCGAGGGCGAGCTCGCCCGAGAGCTGAAGCGCACCGCCTACGGGAGCAAAGGCGATATCGCGACCACCCGCAAGCCTGAAAGCGCCGCCCGAAGCGACGGTCGTCAGCGGAGCGAGCGCGGGGAACGACGAGGTGGGACCGTCGAGCGTCACCTCGGCGCCCGCGTTGATCGTGCGGATCGTGTTCGCCGCCGGAAGCGTGATCGCGCAGCCGTCGGCGATGCTCCACCGTCCACCGGTGAGCGTGGTGCCACTGAGCTGCGCCATCGACGAGGCGACCTGGAAGGCGAGGGAACCGCCGTCGACCTCGACCGAACCGAGGTTCTTGAGGGCAACGCCGCTGAGGATCGAGAGCGCGCCGGTCGAGGCCTTACGCAGCGTTCCCTGCACCTCAAGATTCGCCTGCGCCGTGGACAGCGCGAAGGTCATCGCGCCGTTCACCGTCAGCGACGCGTTCGGCGCCACGCGCAGGGTGCCGTTCGAGAAGAAGAAGGCGCCGCTTCCCGCGATCGTGCCGTCGTTCTCAAGGACGAGGAGCCGCCCCAGAATTCGTTGATTCGACCCGGCGTTCCATTGCAGGAGCGCCGCTGCCTGCACGGTGGTCGTGCCGCTTCCGGTCATCGAACCGCCGGTCCAGGTGGAGAGTTCGCTGACCGTGATCGCCCCGCTGCCGCCGAGCGTGCCGCTCGTCAACGAGAGCGTCTCGAGCGCCGCGCTCGTATTGACCGTCAGCGTGCCGTTGGCGACGCTGATCGCCTTCGTCGTCAGCGGACCGCTGATCGTCGACGAGCCGCTCGACGCTGCGACGCTCTCGACTTCAACCGCACCCTGGAGCGTCGACGGACCATTCAGAACGAGCGATCCACCGGTGATCGATGCTGCGGGCAGCAGCGTGTTCGCACCCGATCCGAAGCTGAGCGTGCGCCCCGCGGCGACGGTGAACGCACCGCTGTGGGTGCCGGTCGCGTTGATCGTCAGCGAACCATCGACGAGATCGATAAGCCCGTTGTTCTGAAGCGAGAGCCCGCTCCCGATCTGACAGAGCCCGCTGCCCGTCTTGCGCCAGACGCCGTCGATCACGATCGTCGAGTTTCCAGCGCTCAGGAAGAAGCCCGTCGCACCATCGACGACGAGCGTCACGCCCGATGCCACCCGCAGCGTTCCGGCGTTCAGGAAGAACGCATCGGAACCCGAGTAGACGCCGCCGCTCTGAAGTTCGAGTTCGCGGCCCAGAATCCGTTGGTTGGTTCCAGCCGCAAGCGAAAGCGTCGTGCCCGGCGCAACCAGCGTCGAACCGCTGCCGCCCATCGTGCCGCCGGTCCAGGCGAAGGTCCCGGTGACGACGAGATCGCCCGATCCCTGGAGCGTGCCGCCGGTCTGCGAGAGCGTCGGCAGCGTGAGCGGGACATTGAGCGTCAGCGTGCCAGCGGAGACGCTCAGGCTCTCGGTCTCGACCGTGCCGTTGAGCGTCGCTGAGCCGCTTGTCAGAATCAGCTTCTCCACCGAGATCGGAGCGCCCACGACGACGCTCGATCCGGACAGATCAAGTGTGCCGCCGGTGATCGATGCTGCGGGCAGCAGCGTGTTCGCACCCGATCCGAAGCTGAGCGTGCGCCCCGCAGCGACGGTGAACGCGCCGCTATGGGTGCCGGTCGCGTTGATCGTCAGCGAACCATCGACGAGATCGATGAGCCCGTTGTTCTGAAGCGAGAGCCCGCTCCCGATCTGACAGAGCCCGCTGCCCGTCTTGCGCCAGACGCCGTCGATCACGATCGTCGAGTTTCCAGCGCTCAGGACGAAGCTCGTCACACCATCGACGATGAGCGTCACGCCCGATGCCACCCGCAGCGTTCCGGCGGTCAGGAAGAACGCGCCGGAACCCGAGTAGACGCCGCCGCTCTGAAGTTCGAGTTCGCGGCCCAGAATCCGTTGGTTGGTTCCGGCCGCAAGCGCGAGCGTCGTGCCCGGCGCAACCAGCGTCGAACCGCTGCCGCCCATCGTGCCGCCGGTCCAGGCGAAGGTCCCGGTGACGACGAGATCGCCCGTTCCCTGGAGCGTGCCGCCGGTCTGCGAGAGCGTCGGCAGCGTGAGCGGGACATTGAGCGTGAGCGTGCCAGCGGAGACGCTCAGGCTCTCGGTTTCGATCGTCCCACTGACCGTCGCGCTGCCGGTCGTCAGGGCGAGCGACGCGAGATCGAGCGCCCCTTGCAGGAGGATCCCAGAGCCGGCGCATTCGACCGTGCCGCCGGTGATCGAGCCGGCGCTCGTGAGCGTGTTGCCCGTTCCGAATCGAAGCGTCGCTCCGCTCGCAATCGTGATGGGACCGCTGTGGGTCCCCGTCGACGAAAGTTGGAGCGTGCCCTGGTTCACGAGCGCAGCCCCTTGGATCGAGGCCGACAGTCCGCTGCTGATCTGGAAAGTCCCCGCCCCGTCCTTGATGAGCGTGCCCTCGACAAGGATCGAGGGTGCGCCGGAAGCGAGGGCGAAGGTGACGGTGCCGGTGACGGTCAGGACGCCCCCCGGCGTGACGCGAAGCTGCCCCGGGTTGTTGAAGAAGACGGCGCCGGTGCCGGAGAGCGTAGCGCTGCCCTGAATCTCGAAGATGCGGCTCAGGGTGCGTTGATTCGTGCCCGCCGCGAGGTTTCCGATCGCGCCGAAGGCGAGCAGCGTTCGCCCGCTGCCGGTCATCGATCCGCCCGACCATTGCAGGGCTTCTTCGACGAGCACATCAGCGGTACCGGTGAGCGTCCCGCTCGAGAGCGTGGAGGAGGCGAGCGTCGTCGGTCCGTTGAGGGCGATCGAGCCTGCCGTGATCACGAGGCTTTCGAGATCGAGCGAGCCGTCGACGATGATCCCCGAGCCAGAGGCCTCGACCGTTCCGCCAACGATGCTCGCCTGCGCCGCGATCGTCTGGTTCTGCCCGGCGAGCCTGAGCGAACCAGTGGTCCCGATCGTGCAGACGCCGGTGTGCTGGAGCGTGCCGCTGCATTGCACGACGCCGTCAGCGATCTCAAGCGTTCCCGGAACCTGCACGGTGATGCCGTTGCCAAGGACGAGCGTGCCACCGCCGGTCTTCACCAGCGTCCCCTCGACCGCGACGACCGGCGAGCCGTTGCCGACCGACCAGTTCATCCCACCCGAGACGGAGAGCGAGGCGCCCTCGTCGATGCGGAGCGTGCCGCCGTTGAAGAAGAAGGTGCCCGAGCCGGAGATCGTGCCCGCGCTTCGCAGAAGCCAGGTACGGCCGAGGGTCCGCTGCGTCGTGCCCCCAGCGAGCGTGAGCGTGGTGCCGGGTTCGACCGTCGTGGTGCCGGCACCCGACATGATGCCGCCGGTCCACGCGAAGCTCGAGGTGACGAGCACATCGCCGTTGCCCGCAAGCGTGCCGCCCTGGATCGAGAGGTTCGCGATCGTCGACGCACCGCCGATCGTGCCACCGATCGTGAAGGTCCCGTTCGTGAGGAGAATCGCATCCGCGCAGGTAACCGTCGCGGCCGTCGCCGTGGTGGTCACCTGGACGGTCACGCTGCCTGGAACATCGATGATCACATCGTCGTTCGCTGTCGGCACGCCGTCGGGAGACCAGTTCGCCGCGGTCGTCCACAGCGCGTTGCCGCCCCCGCCGTCCCAGGTCTTGATCTCGGCCATCGCCGGATGGACCGCCGCGAGAAGTGCGCAGGCGAAGGACAGGATCGATGCGAGGCGAGAGCGATGCATGGCGATGACGATCGAACGAGGAAGCGCGATCCGAACCGACGGACCGCGCGGGCGAAAGCGACCTGCGGAGCGGTAATCGCCCGGCCAAAGACTCTCCTCTCGACAGGTCAACGACCTACGCGGAAGGCATCGCCCCGCCACATCACGCGAATGTTCGACTTTCGCGATTCCACGGATTGTCGGTCGACGGGTGAACACCCCGTTCTCCAACGCCGGAGCGTTCACTCGGTCGCGAGCCAGGCCTTCGCGAATCGCCAGTCCCGATCGACGGAACTCGTCGAGACGCCCAGGGCTTCGGCGATGACCGGGATCGTCATGCCCCAGACGACCCGCATCCGGACGATGTCCGCCTTCCGCGGATCGAGCGCCTGCAGCCGATCAAGGGCCGCGATGAGCGCCTCGATGTCGATCGCCTTGGTCTGGGCGGCGCGCCCGTCGGCCTCGTCAACGAGCCCGACGAGTGTCCTTGCGTTCTCGATCGGCTCGCCTCGTCCCGATCCACCCCGCTTGATCGCTGCCCGCTCGCGCTGGTAGTCGCTCAGCACGCGCAGCATGATCGTCGTTGCGATGGCGAAGAACTGTCCCCGGTTGTCGAACCGTTGACGCTGCCTCAGGAGCCGCAGGAAGGACTCGTTCACCAGCGCCGCCGGCTCCAGCGTCACCTGACCAGCGCGCTCCCCATAGCGGCGGCGCAACTGCGACGCGGCGAGGCGGCTCAGTTCGTCGTGTACCGCAGTCATGAGCCGATCAAGCGATCCGGGATCGCCGGACTCGACCGCCCGCAGAAGGCGCGTGATGGCGGGTTGCTCGTCAGCCGGGGGATCCATCCGTGCGTCAGCGTAGACGCTCGCCGTTCAGCGGCCGGTTCGATTTCGCTCAAGAAGGGCCTCGCGGGCCGTCCGGCAGGCCGTTGCCTCGTCCGAGGCTCCGAGAAGTTCGTAGGCCTCGATCAGGACGGTCACCCGGTCGTCCGGATGGACTTGCCAGGTTCCGAGCATCTCAGGGGGCAGCGCCTCGAAGCTGGCGGCGATCGCCGCCCGCGCCTCGGCGACAAGACCGAGTGACGCGTGATGCGCCGCTTCGAACGCCCGGAGGCGAGCCGTCTCCCGGCCCGACGGTCTCAGGTTCGGATCGGCCACGAGCGTGCCGAAGAGTTCCGTCGCCTCCTTCATGCGACCCACCTTTGAGAGCGCTCGCGCCTGGTAGACCTCTGCGGCCGGTCGCATGCTCGCCCCGATCGGACCGAGCTTGCCGGCCAATTCGATGACCTGATCTGCGAGCGCCAACAGTTCGTCATGCTCGCCGGCATACTCGAGGTAGGGCAGCAGATCGAACTCCTGCGACAACACCGCAAGACTCGGCCGCGAGGCGATCGTCCGGGTGCATGCGACGGCCTCGCGCATCGATGCAAGCGCACCGCGTGCATCACCCATCGCCCGCAACGCAACCGCGCGGTTGGAGAGCGCATCGACGCGCGCGTCATGGCACTCGCTCAACCTGCCGCGCACCCGCGCGAGGAGCGCGTCGGTCGATGCGAGGGACTCGACGAACCGCCCGACATCGATCGCCCCTCGGGCGAACTCGACATCGGCGATGAACGACGCGACGCTGTCGGGTACCCCCCGCTCGGCGACGAACTGGCGCAGCTCCCGACTCAGCTCGTATGCGGCCTCAAAGGCCTCCGCCGCAACCGGCGAATCGAGCCCCGCCGCGAACGCGACCCGCCGGGTCACGCGCAGCCGCTCGGTGAGGAGCGAGCTGCGCAGGTCGATGTCGTCGGGGAACTGCGCGTCGATCCAGACCGCTGCCGCCTCGATCTGGGCGAGCCCTTCCTCCGCCCGCCCGAGCGATGCCGCGATGCGCCCGCGCATGATCTCGACCTTGGCCGCTTCGCGACTTCGCGGTCCGAATGCGAGCCCGATCCGATCGGGCAGCGACGCGCTCGCGGCGTCCGCGTCGCGCGGTTTCCCGAGGGCGAGCAGCGATTGGGCGAGCCGAATCTCCGCCCGGATCGTCTCCGGCGCGTCCGGACCCGCCGCATCCTTGAAGAGCGCGATCGCGGCGCGGTACTCCCGCACCGCAGGCTCGACCCGCCAGAGGCTCGCATACGCCGAGGCGATGACCGTGCGGGTCTCGGCCTCGGCGAGAGGCTGTCCGGCGAAGCGCGTGCCAACCGCGCTCGCCGCCTCGTCCATCACGGACGCGAGCGAGACATCAGCACCGCGGCGCTCGGGATAGACGGTGGTGAGCACATCGCGCAAGAAGGCGTTGACGGCGTCCGCTCGTGCGGCCTCGGCGCGGGCCGAGAGGAGTCCGAGCGTCGCCACGACGGAAGCGACGAGGACGGCAAGCAACGCGAGCGCACCCATCGCCGACGACCAGCGGTGACGATGGAGGAATCGCCGGGCGCTGGCGCGAAGGGTCCGCGGTCCGACGAGCGCCGCCTCGCCCGCGAGGATCCTGCGCAAATCCTCGGCGAAGGACGCCGCCGTCGGATACCGACGCTCACGATCGGGATCGAGGGCCGTCGCCAGCACGCAGGCGAGATCGTCGCGCGTCGTTGCCGGCACGGAGAATCGAATCGAGAAGGGCGGCGCCGCGGGCTGACCGGGGATCTTCGCCCCAAGCAGTTCCGCGAGGATCAGGCCGAGCGAGTAGATGTCCGTCCGCGTATCAACATCACGGCTGCGCTCGCGGTCCGATTGCTCGGGACTCATGTATTGCGGTGTGCCGACGATGCCGGTCATGGAGCGCACCGGACGCTCGGCATCGGATTCGTCCGCTGCGGCCGGGAGCGTCGCCTCGGAGTCGTCCCGCCACTTCGCGATGCCGAAGTCGATCACCTTCGGCATGGACCGCGGCTCACCTCCGACGACCAGGACATTCGAGGGCTTGATGTCGCGGTGGATGAGGCCGCGCTGATGGGCGTGCTGGATCGCCTCGGCGACCTCCGCGACGAGCCGCAGCCGCTCCGCGAAGCCGATCGAGCGACGCTCCGCATCGGTAGTGATCGGGACGCCGTCGACGAACTCCATCGCCATGAAGGGCACCGGTCGTGGCACGCGCGGATCGGGCGTCCCGTCGTCGCGGAGCGGTCGGGCGCTGCCGGCGTCGTAGATGCGGGCGATGCCCGGATGCTCAAGTCGGGCGAGACTCGCGACTTCGGCCCTGAATCGCTCAAGCGACGCGTCGACATCGCGGCGCTCGCGGAGCACCTTCACGGCGACCCGACGGCGAATCGGCTCGCGCTGGTCCGCGAGATAGACCTCGCCGAAGCCTCCCTCGCCACGAAAGGCGAGGAGTCGATACGCCCCGAGCGAACATCCGACCAACTCGCCCGCGGGACGCGGCGCGAGCGCCTCGGCGCCTGCGAGCGTCGCCAAACCGACCAGTCCCTCTCCGCCTCCGACGATCGCTTCAGTGGATCCCTCGGACCCGCTCGTCGCGAGCATCTGCTCAAGCCGCCGGCGAAAGGAAGCGTCCAGCTCCGAGTCCCCCCCGACATGCGCGGCGATCCACTCCGCCCGCGCCGAGGGCCCGAGTCCTTCGAGATGATGGAACGCCGCCTCAAGGCGACGGAACCCATCGGCGTCGGTTGAATCGGTTGGCATGGAACCTGGCGAACTCCTCGTCCCGAGAGTATGCCCGAGAGTATGACCCGAAAGTATGTCTTGACGAGAGCGCCACGCCAAGGCGAGGGAGAGGCGGCGCTGCGCGAGAACAGCGGCGGCAGAGAGCAGAGCAGCCGCGCTTCGCGAGAACAGCAGCCACAGAGAGCACAGCGTTCTGCACTATTACGCCAGAGAACCACAGAGGCTCAGAGGGCACAGAGGCAGCACAGAGAAGCCAACGGAACCGAGGGAATTCGTAGCGCAAAATCGTGGGCGCAGAGTGGACTTGACTTGGGTCGG
>VYLE01000211.1_pt1 | contig 48788 bp, 49 predicted proteins | sample 5114391 | NCBI WGS metagenome assembly VYLE01 (sample SAMN12291771, study PRJNA351875) | freshwater metagenome | isolation source: freshwater lake | place: USA: Michigan, Kent Lake | collected 2013-08-15
GGGCGGCCGCCCCATGTCGGTGCGGATGACGGCGGCGGGCCGTCTCGGCTGGGTCACCGATGCCACGGGCTACCGCTACGCTCCGCGCCACCCCGCTGGCCGTCCGTGGCCGCCGATCCCGCCCGCCGTCCTCGCCCTCTGGCACCGCCTCACGGGGCTTGACCGCGCCCCCGACTGCTGCCTCGTCAACTTCTACGGCGAGGGCGCGCGCATGGGCCTGCATCAGGACCGCGACGAAGGCGATTTCTCCTTCCCCGTCCTGTCGATCAGCCTTGGAGACGAGGCGCTCTTCCGCATCGGCGGCTCAAACCGCCGCGACCCGACAACCAGCCTCTGGCTGAAATCCGGTGACGCGCTGCTGATGGGCGGCCCCGCCCGCCTTGCCTTCCACGGGATCGACCGCACGCGCTTCGGCTCCTCGCGCCTCTTGCCGCAGGGCGGGCGCATCAACCTGACGCTTCGGGTGGTGGCCTGACGCCTACTTGCCCATCGACCAGCTCAGGCTGACCCGCTTGCTGGTGTAATACTCTCCGATCAACCCGATCGTCATGCAGACCAGCATCACGTAGACCGGGTATTCAAGGTTCGAATAGCGCGGCGCATAGTTCAGGAAGATATAGCCCCGCCCCTGATCGATGACATGGAACAGCGGGTTCCAGTCGAAAAAGGCCAGCACCGCCGTGGGCATCATATTGGCCACGAACATCTTGCCCGAAGCGATCATGTTCACCCGCGCATAGATCTGCGCCACCGTCCCAAAGAACCGAGGCTGCCACGGCATCACCGCGCGGAACATCATCCCGATGGCCAGCCCCGATCCCCATGCCAGCAGCAGCATGCCCATCATCCCCACCGGCTGATCGATGGTCAGCGGCACCATCACGGCGTGATAGACATAAAGCACGATCGACGCCGCGAAGATCTGCGTGTACAGCGCCCCAAGCGACGCCGCCCCCACCGCGATCAGCGTGTTCATCGGCGCGTGCTTCATGATGGCCGATGTCGGCCCTTCCGCCCCCATCACTGCCCGCATCGTCTTCACATGCGTCATGAACATGAAGATGCCCGACATCAGGAACAGGATGAAATCGCCCCGGATGGTGATCCCCCGCATCCCCGCGAAGGTCATCATCAGGTAGAAGAAGGCGATCATGATCACCATCTGCACAAGGTTCAGCAGCAGCCCGATCACCGCGCTCGTGTGGCTTTTGCGCACATTATGCACCGCGCCGTGGAACACCAGTTCCAACATGCCCAACGCCGTCCGCGCCCGCGTCCGCTTGACTTCTGCGTGAAAACGCACCTGCCGCCACCTCATGCTGCGGGGCATGGCGCCCCGGTACCGCTCAATCTTGCCGTTTTCTCTTTCCCGCATGATAAGGCGGCGGTGTGTTTCGTTCAACTGCGGCGGAAATTCCGCCCGATGCGAGGGTTCTGATGGATTTCGATACGCTTATCCCCGTCTTCCGCCGTCTGGCGCTTCAGGCGGGCGAAAGGATCCTCGCTGTCTACAACAGCCCCGATTTCGAGGTGAAATCGAAATCCGATGCCTCCCCCGTGACCGAGGCCGACGAGGCCGCAGATGCCCTCATCTCTGCAGGCCTGCGCGCGGCCTTCCCCGACCTGCCCCTCATCACCGAGGAACAGTCCGACAGCCATGCCCTCTCGGCCCGCACCTTCCTGATCGTCGATCCGCTGGATGGCACCAAGGAATTCGTCCAGCGGCGCGGCGATTTCACCGTCAACATCGCCTATGTCGAAGACGGCATCCCCCGGCGCGGCGTGGTCTATGCCCCGGCGCAGGGCCGCCTCTTCTACACTCTGCCCGACGGCAGCGCAGTCGAAGAGACGGGTCCCTTCGACGAAGCCCGCCCCGGCGCAACCCGCCTGATCCGCGTCGCCACCCCCGACAATGCCGCGCTCATGGTCGTGGCGTCCAAATCCCACCGCGATCAGGCGACCGATGACTACATCGGCAAATACGCGGTCAAGGATTCCAAAAGCGCAGGCTCCAGCCTGAAATTCTGCCTCGTCGCCACGGGTGAGGCCGATCTCTACCCCCGCCTCGGCCGTACGATGGAATGGGACACGGCGGCAGGCGATGCCGTCCTGCGCGGTGCGGGCGGCCATGTCGTCCGCTTCGACACGCATGAACCGCTCACCTATGGCAAGCCGGGCTGGGACAACCCCTTCTTCATCGCCCACGCGCCCGGAGTGCAGCTCAGGAAATGACCGTCCTCATCGCCATCCCCGCCCGCTACGCCTCCACCCGCTATCCCGGCAAACCGCTGGTGAAGTTGAACGGCCCCGACGGAAAGAAGACCCTCATCCGCCGGTCATGGGAGGCGGCGATGGCCGTCCGTGGCGCCGACCGCGTGGTGGTGGCCACCGATGACACCCGCATCGCCGATCACGCGGCCGCCTTCGGGGCCGAGGTGGTGATGACCTCGTCCGATTGCCAGAACGGCACCGAACGCTGCGCGGAAGTGGCCGCGAAACTGCCCGGCTTCGACATCGTGGTGAACCTGCAGGGCGACGCTCCCCTGACGCCCGCTTGGTTCATCGAGGATCTCGTCGCAGGCCTACGCGCCGATCCGGGGGCCGAGGTTGCCACCCCCGTCCTGCGCTGCGAAGGCGCGATGCTTTCCAAGCTGCTGGAAGACCGCCGCCATGGCCGCGTCGGCGGCACCACAGCCGTCTTCGGCGCGGGCGGGCGCGGGCTCTATTTCTCCAAGGAAGTCATCCCCTATACCGGGCGCAGCTATGGCGATGACGAAGCCACGCCCGTCTTTCATCATGTCGGCGTCTACGCCTATCGCCCTGCCGCACTCGCCGCCTATCCCGGCTGGCAGACCGGCCCGCTCGAGAAACTCGAAGGGCTCGAACAGCTCCGCTTCCTTGAAAATGGCCGCTCCGTCCTCTGCGTCGAGGTGGCCGCCCGCGGCCGTCAGTTCTGGGAACTCAACAACCCCTCCGACGTGCCTGTCATCGAAGGAATGCTCGCCGCGATGGCGTGATGCCCTGTGGTGGGCATTCCGTCATGCCCTTTTGCACAAGCATGCCATAAAACTGCCATTCAGCCCTGCTCTACACATCCGGCAGCTTGCCTTGGGGCAAATGCCGCGTTACCGCAAAACGCATTCGTTCCTTCGTAACGGGAACGCTGCTATCCTGCGCGGGGTTGGTGACCTGCGATGGAACAGAGGGTAACGGTACAGTGGGGTTCCCGTCGCAGAACGGGGTTAGAATTGGGTGAATGAAATGAAGGTCCGCAAGGTCACAAAGGCTGTCTTCCCTGTCGCAGGTCTGGGGACGCGCTTCCTCCCAGCCACGAAGTCGATCCCGAAAGAGATCATGACGCTGGTCGACCGCCCCCTGATCCAATACGCGATCGACGAGGCGCGCGCCGCCGGCATCAAGGAATTCATTTTCGTGACCTCGCGCGGGAAATCCGCGCTCGAGGATTACTTCGACAACGCCCCCGAACTTGAAAACGCGCTGCGCAAGTCCGGCAAGGAAGACCTTCTGGAAATCCTCAAGGAAACCAACATGGATAGCGGCGCCATCGCCTATATCCGCCAGAACCGTCCGCTCGGCCTCGGCCATGCGGTCTGGTGCGCGCGCCGCCTGATTGGCAACGAACCCTTCGCCGTGCTGCTGCCCGACGACGTCATCGCCGCCGAAAAGCCCTGCCTTCAGCAGATGGTCGAGGCTTATGAACAGACCGGCGGCAACATGGTCGCCGCGATGGAAGTTGCGCCCGAAAAGACCAAATCCTACGGCATCCTCGACATCGGCGAAGACATGGGCGCCATCGTCAAGGCCAAGGGAATGGTGGAAAAGCCCGCGCTCGGCACCGCGCCGTCCAACCTTGCCGTGATCGGCCGCTACATCCTGTCGCCGCAGGTCCTGACCAACCTCAACCGCATGAAGCAAGGCGCAGGTGGCGAGATTCAGCTGACCGACGCAATTGCCGAGGAAACGGCAGCAGGCAAGGTCTACGGCTACCGCTTCCGCGGCCAGCGCTACGATTGCGGCTCCAAGGCGGGCTTCCTGCAAGCCACCGTGGCCTTCGGCCTCTCGCGTCCCGATCTGCGCGACGAATTCGCGACCTATCTCAACGATATGGTCGCCCTCCAGAAGGCTGCCCAATAGGCGGCATCGGGGGCAGGGTGGCCACCACGCCCGATGATCTCTGGCAGGCCTATCGCCTGCGCTGGAAACGGCGCAGGTATCTGGCCCGCGCCCTCCGCCACCGCCATGACCTGACCCTCCGTCACGACCGCACCGCCGCGATCCGCAAAGGCGACATCCTCGCCTTCGCCACCATCCGGAACGAGGCGATCCGCCTGCCGTGGTTTCTTGATCACCACCGTCGCCTCGGCGTCACCCATTTCCTCATCGTCGACAACGGCAGCGACGACGGCTCCACCGACCTGCTCGCCGCGCAGCCTGACGTGTCGCTTTGGACGACCGCCGCCTCCTACAAGGCCTCGCGCTTCGGGATGGACTGGCTCAACTGGCTTCTGATGCGCCACGGCCACGGCCATTGGTGCCTGACCCTCGATGCGGACGAATTGCTGATCTACCCCTATTGGGACAGCCGCGATCTGCGCGCCCTCACCCAATGGCTCGATGCACAGGGCCGCCCGATGTTCGGGGCCATGATGCTCGACCTCTATCCGCGCGGCCCGGTGGGCGATTTCCCCTATCACGCGGGCGAAGACCCGCTCGCTTCCCTTCACTGGTTCGATCCGGCGGGCTACGGCCTGCGGGTGCAGCAGCCGATGGGCAATCTCTGGATCCAAGGCGGCCCCCGCGCCCGCGCCTTCTTCGCCGCCGATCCGCGCCGCGCCCCCACGCTCAACAAGGTGCCCTTGGTCAAATGGCACTGGCGGCATGCCTATGTGAACTCCACCCATTCCCTGCTGCCCCCCCGCCTGAACCGCATCTACGACCGCGACGGGGGCGAGGCGCCCTCGGGCCTTCTTCTGCACACCAAGTTCCTTCACACCATCATCGATCGCGCCCGCGTGGAACAGCAGCGCGGCGAACACTTCTCCAACTCCGCCCTCTATGACCGCTACTACGACGCGCTGACCGAAAACCCCGATCTCTGGACGCCGCATTCCCGCCGCCTCACCACTTGGCGCGCGCTCGAAGGCCTTGGCCTCATGTCGCGCGGCGGTTGGGTCTGACGGCCGACACCCCGGCAAATCCACCCGGCAAATCCAATTGTACCGCCGTCCAGCAATTGTTTACTTGACCCATGCCACATACTAGACTGTCGCAAAATGCGCAGCGGGCGCCTTCGGGCGGATCGCAGCGCAGTGATGCAGAGGCACGGCATTTTCGGGAAACGCGGTCGCTGCGGCGGGATGGCGGCGAACGATCAGGGTAAGGACGGGCAGGGCCAGTGGGGATTGTCGGGGCATATCGGCTGAGGCTGCGCCGCAGACGCTTGCACCTGCGCGCTTGGGCCAAGCGGCGCGAACTGTCGCCCGTCGTCAACCGCACCGGGGCGATCCGCGGCGACTCCATCCTCCTGCTCTCCACCCTCAGGAATGAACGCATCCGCCTGCCCTTCTTCCTGCGCTATTACCGCGATCTGGGGGTCAACCACTTCCTGATCGTCGACAACGGCTCTGACGACGGCTCGCGCGAATACCTGCAGGCGCAGCCCGATGTCTCGCTCTGGTTCACCAATGGCAGCTACAAGCGGTCCCGCTTCGGGATGGACTGGATCACCGCGCTGCAACGCAAATACTGCCACGGCCACTGGACGCTCGTCGTCGATCCGGACGAATTCCTCGTCTACCCCTTCTGCGAAACCCGCCCCCTGCGTGCGCTGACGGATTGGCTGGAAAGCTCGGGGATACGGTCCTTCTCGGCCATGCTGCTCGACATGTATCCCAAAGGGCCGATGGATGCGCAGCCCTATCACGAAGGTCAGGACCCGTTCGAAATCGCCCATTGGTTCGACAGCGCCAACTACTCGGTCAAGCGCAATCCCGGCGACGGCAATCTCTGGATTCAGGGCGGCCCCCGTGCCCGCGTCTTCTTCGCCGACGAACCGAAGAAGGCCCCCGCGCTCAACAAGATTCCGCTCGTCAAATGGCATCGCTCCTATGCCTACAAAAGCTCCACGCACAGCCTGCTGCCGCGCGGCCTGAACCTCGTCTATGATGAATGGGGGGGCGAAAAGGCTTCCGGCTGCCTGCTGCATGCCAAATTCCTCGACACCTTCGCCCTCAAGGCCGAAGAGGAACTCGCCCGCCACCAGCATTACGCCGACAGCCTCGAATACCGCGCCTATCTGGACGGGGTGAAGAACCAGCCCGACCTGTGGTGCAAGTGGTCCGAGAAATACATCAACTGGCGCCAGCTCGAAATCCTCGGGCTCATGTCCAAGGGGAACTGGGCATGACCGCCGTCACCCCCGCCGACAGCCCGCTTCCCACCGCCCTCACGCGCCAGAACGGCACGCTGGGCTTTGTCATGCTCTGCCACACCGCGCTGCACCGCGCCGCCGACACCGCGCGCCACTGGGCCGAACGCGGCTGTCCCGTCGTGATCCATGTCGACAAGCGCGTCGGCAAGTGGAGCGTGGACAAACTCCAGTCCGACCTTGCCGATCTGCCCAATGTCCGCTTCTCGGAACGTTTCGCCTGCGAATGGGGCACATGGGGCATCGTCGCCGCCACGCAATCCGCATCCGAAGTGATGCTGGCCGAATTCCCCTCCGTCCGGCATGTCTACCTCGCCTCCGGCTCCTGCCTGCCGCTGCGGCCCGTGCGCGAACTCATGGCCTATCTCGACGAACGCCCGCGCACCGATTTCATCGAATCCGTCACGACGGAAGAGGTGGGCTGGACGATCGGCGGGCTGAACATGGAACGCTTCACCTTGCGTTTCCCCTTCTCGTGGCGCACGCAGCGCTGGCTGTTCGACCGCTATGTCCGACTGCAGCGCTCCGTCGGGTTCAAGCGCACCATCCCCAACGGCATCGTCCCGCATCTGGGCAGCCAATGGTGGTGCCTCACCCGCCAGACCCTGTCGGCCATCCTGCAAGGCCCCGACCGCGCCACCTATGATCGCTACTTCCGCCGCGTCTGGATCCCGGATGAAAGCTATTTCCAGACGCTGGTGCGGCAGGTGTCCTCGAACGTCGAAAGCCGCTCGCTCACCCTCTCCAAGTTCGATTTTCAGGGCAAGCCGCACATCTTCTACGACGACCACCTCCAACTCCTGCGCCGCTCCGACTGTTTCGTCGCGCGCAAGATCTGGCCGCATGCGACCAAGCTTTATTCGACCTTCCTCTCCGACGATGCCGAAGGGCAGGCGGGCGGCGAACCCAATCCCGGCAAGATCGACCGGCTCTTCTCCAAGGCCGTGGAACGCCGCGTGAAGGGCCGCCCTGGCCTTTACATGCAAAGCCGCTTTCCAAACGAACACTGGGAAAACGGCCGCACCGCCGCCGCCTATTCCGTCTTTCAAGGCTTCTCCGATGTCTTCGAAGGCTTCGAAGGCTGGCTGGCCAAGGTCACGGGCACCCGCGTCCACGGTCACCTCTTCGCCCCCGACCGGGTGGAATTCGCGGGGGGCGAGGCGGTCTTCAACGGCGCCCTCTCCGACAGCGCCGCCCTGCGCGACTACAACCCGAAATCCTTCCTTGCCAACCTGATCTGGGCCACCCGGGGCGAACGCCAGTGCTTCCAGTTCGGCCCTGCCGACAATCAGCAACTCACCTCCTTTATGGCGCTCGACTCCAACGCCCAGATTTCCGTCGTCTCGGGCGCATGGGCGATCCCGCTCTTCAAGTCCAACCGCAACTTCGCCGACATCCGCCGCGATGCCGCCCGCCTCCAGAAGATCGAGATCGACCATCTCGCCATCCTCCGCCATTCCACCTCCAAGGCCCGCATCCGGGTCTGGAACCTTGCCGAATTCATCGAAAACCCGATGGAACCGCTGCAGACCATCGTGGATGAGATCAGTCCCCGCTCGCTCCGCCGCCTGACCGAAGCCCCGCGCCTGACCGATCTCACCGGGTTCGGCCAGTTCCTGCAGAACCTGCGCAACCAAGGCATGCAACCCGTCCTGATGGGCGATTTCCCCGCCACGGGCGACCCGCGTCCCTCCGAATCCCGTCGGGGCCGCCCCTACCTAGTGAAGTGAACCAGTGACCCGTCCGTTCGACTCCTTCGTCATGTTCGCCGAGATGCGGACTGGCTCCAACTTCCTCGAAGCCAATCTGAACGCCATCCCCGGCCTTGCCTGCCACGGCGAGGCGTTCAATCCCTACTTCATCGGCAAGAAGGACCAGACCGAGATGTTCGGGGTCACCTTCGCCGAACGCGAGGCCGATCCCGCCCTCCTCCTGCGCCGCATGCGCGACCGCACGCCGGGCCTTGCGGGGTTCCGCTATTTCCACGACCACGATCCGCGCATCTTCGATCTGGTGATGGATGATCCCCGCTGCGCCAAGATCGTCCTCACCCGCAACCCGCTGGAAAGCTATGTCAGCCTCAAGATCGCGCAGGCCACCGGCCAGTGGAAGCTGACCAATCCCAAGAACCTGAAACAGGCCAAAGCCCGCTTTGATCCGATCGAATTCACCGCCCATCTTGATCAGGTCCAGCAGGCCCAGATCCGCCTCCTGCGCGCGCTGCAGGTGCGCGGGCAGACGGCCTTCTGGATCGATTACGAAGACATCCCCGATCTCGACGTCCTCAACGGCCTTGCCGCCTTCCTCGGGGTAGAGGGGCGGCTTGACGCGGTCGATGCCTCTCTCACCGTGCAAAACCCCGAACCGCTGGCGGACAAGGTCACCAACCCGGCGGCGATGGAACAGGCGCTCGCGCGGCTTGATCGTTTCAACCTCGCCCGCACGCCGAATTTCGAACCCCGTCGCGCCGCGGCCGTGCCCGGCTACATCGCCGCCCGCACCGCGCCGCTCCTCTTCCTGCCTGTGCGGGGCGCCCCGGTGCAGCCAATCCTTGGCTGGTTCGCCACCCTCGGCGGAACCGAGACGGATTTCACCCACAAGACGCTCCGCCTCTGGCGCCGCGCCAATCCCGGCAACCGCAGCTTCACGGTGCTGCGCCACCCGCTGAACCGCGCCCACCACGCCTTCTGCGCGCTGGAACAGGGCACGCTTCCCGGCGATCAGCGCCGCCAGCTCGCGCGCCTCTATGGCATCGATCTACCTGCGCCGGGGCAGCCCTTCACCGATCCTGCCGAACGCCGCTTGGCCTTCCTCGCCTTCCTGCGCTTCCTCAAGCGCAATCTTGCGGGCCAGACCTCCTTCAAGACCGATCCGTCATGGGCCAGCCAATCCGCCCTCCTGCAGGGCTTTGCCACGCTGCAATCACCTGACCTGATCCTGCGCGAAGACCGCCTTGCTGAAGGCATGGCCTTCCTCGCCGCCGAATTCGGCCTGCCCGCGCCGCCGCCCCTGCCCGCGCAAGACCCAGAAGATGCCCTCCTCGACACCATCCGCGATGGCGAATTGGAAGAGGCCGCGCGCGACGCCTACGCCCGCGATTATCAGGGATTGGGCTTCTACCCCCTGCGCTAGGCCGCCTGAGTCGTCCGCGCCTCGGTCAGGATCGCGTAGATCTTCGCCGGGTCGCTATTGGCCCGCAGCTTGCCCACCACCGCCTGATCCCGCATCGTCCGGCTGACCAAGGCCAGCGCCTTCAGATGATCCACGCCCGAATCCTTCGGCGCAAACAGCCCAAAGACAAGGTCCACCGGCTGCCGGTCCACGCTGTCATAATCCAGGGGCTTCTCCAGCCGGATGAACACCCCGCGGATCTGCGCCAGATCCTCCAGCCGCGCATGGGGCAGGGCGATGCCATGCCCCACACCCGTGGGCCCCAGACTTTCGCGCTCCTGCAGCCCGTCGATGGCGGTGGCCCCGCTCATCCCATAGGCCTGCGCCGCAAGCTCGCCCAGTTCCTGGAAAAGCCGTTTCTTGCTGGTCAGCTGTCCAACGACGCGCACAGCGCCGGGGATCAAAAGCTTGGAAAGGTCCATGCCTTATGTCGTTCCTATACGCCGCAGGGGCGTCATTTACTGTTGCGCGGATCGATCCAGCCGATGTTCCCGTCATCCCGACGGTACACGACATTCACGCCGCCATGTCCCTCATTCCGGAACACGAGCATCTTCTGACCCCCCAGTTCCAGCTGCATCACCGCCTCACCGACGGTGATCGAAGGAATCTTCGTCTCCATTTCGGCAATGACGATGGGCTGCGGATCGGTGCTGTGGTCGTCGTCCTCGGGCTCCTCGCTTGGCGCGAGGATATATGCGGACCCGGCGCCGAATTCAACAGGGGCCGTCCGGGCCGTATGATGGCTGCGCAGACGCCGCTTATAGCGGCGCAACTGCTTGTCCATCTTCTCGCGGCAGGATTCGAAGGCGGCATAGATTTCCGGGGCATGGCCCTTGGCCTGCGCCGTCAGCCCGGTGGACAGATGGATCGTCGCCTCGCAGACATGCTCATGCGCCACGCGCGAAAAGATCACCACGGCATCGGTCGGGCGCTGGGCGTATTTCTCCACCACCTCGCCCATTTCCGCCTTCACATGCGTTTGCAGCGCCTCTCCGATGTCGATCTGTTTTCCGGTGATCTGGTAACGCATGCTGGGTCCTCCACGTGAATCCGGCCCACCCGCCCCGGTTGTGGCAGCGGCTGGTGCCTCCTGAAACTGACTTGGGTCCGAAGGTCCGATCTCGCAAGGCAACCTGCCGTCATGGCGGCGGTCCGGGCAGGATCGACAAGGGCGATTTGCACACGCATCCCGGACATTTGGCATCCGCCACGGCCCGCTTGTCAACCGAGTCTTGCGGATGGGGGGAAAGCCGCCTTTCCGGCCCCGCGCTTCAACTGATCCGGAAGTTCTGGCCCAGATAGACGCGGCGCACCATCTCGTCGCGGACAACCTCGTCGGTCGTCCCGCTCATCAGCACCTTGCCGTCATGCAGGATATAGGCGCGGTCCACGATCTCCAGCGTCTCGCGCACATTGTGATCGGTGATCAACACCCCGATCCCCCGCGCCTTCAGATCCTGCACCAACGACCGGATCTCGCCCACCGCGATCGGGTCCACCCCGGCAAAGGGCTCGTCCAGCAGCAGATATTTCGGGTCCGCCGCCAGACAACGCGCGATCTCCACCCGCCGCCGTTCCCCGCCCGACAGGGCCAGCGCAGGCGCCCGCCGCAGATGGGTGATCGAAAACTCCGACAGCAGTTCCTCCAGCCGCTCGCGCTGCTTGTGGCGGTCGGAATGGGTGATCTCCAGCACGGCAAGAATATTGTCCTCGACCGAAAGCCCGCGAAAGATCGACACTTCCTGCGGCAGATATCCGATCCCCAGCCGTGCCCGGCGATACATCGGCAGCACGGTCACATCCCGCCCGTCGATCAGCACCTCGCCGCCTTCCGGCGTCACCAGCCCTGCGATGGCGTAGAAACACGTCGTCTTGCCCGAACCGTTGGGGCCAAGCAGCGCCACCACCTCGCCCCGGTTCAGATGCATGGAAACGTCGCGGATCACCGGCCGCCGCTTATAGCTCTTGCGCAGCGACCGCACCGCCAGCCCGGCAGACCCTTGCGTGACAGTCAGGTCCGGCCCCGCCCTCACGGCGTGCCACTGCCGGGGACGAAGACGGTCTGCACCCGCCCTTCCATCACCCCGGTCCCGGCGTCCATATTATAGACCAACCGCGATCCCGAGATCGTCGTCGCCCCCTGCGTCAGCAGCACATTGCCCGTGATCACCACTTCGCCCGAGGCCAGCGTATAGACCGCTTCCTCGCCCTCGGCCGCATCCGTCGGGCTAGTGAACAGCACGCCGCCATAGAAGAAGACCTTGTTCACCTCGTTGCCGCCCGGCGTGTATTCCACCCGCGCCCGGTCCGAAGAGATGGTCATCTCGCCCTGCACGACCTTCACATTGCCGGTAAAGACCGCCTCGCCCGTGGCCTGATCCACCTCCAGCGAGTCGCTCTCCACCTGAACGGGAAGGGTCGGATCCTGCTGCAGCCCCGACAAGGCCACCGTCGTCTCGGCATGGGCCGCAGCCGCGATCATCGTCGCTGCCGCCCATATCGCCACCGGGACGATCATCGCTTGCAAGGGCAGCCGCATCAGGTCCTCAATACATCCACATCATTTCGGGGGTTGGTATATCAGCTTAACGTTTCCGTTGAAAACCAGAAGATATCCACCGCCGCCAGCCCTGTCCTGCGTCAGGCGCATCCGATCGGCGGTGATTTGCCCCACCGGCCCATCCGCCACCACCGGCAGGTCCGACCGCACATCGGTGCGCTGCAGGCTCGCCGTCATCGCGTCGCTGCGCACGCGATAGCCCGTCGCGTGATCCAGCACGACATGCCCGCTGAAGGTGACCTCGCTCTGATCCGACGGCAGGTCCGCCGCATCCGCCACCAGCCGCGTCACCACCCCGTCAGGCGTCGTCATCACGCCCGTCACATCCACCGCCGACGGGCCCGTTCCGCCCTGCTGCGCCGGGCGCGCCTCGCCCGCCGTCACCTCTATGGCGCTGCCATCCTCCGTGATCCCGACATAGGCGGGCAGCGTCATGCGCGGCTCGCGCAGTCGCTCCTCCACATCGACCTCGGCAAAGGGCAGCGCATCCTCGGGATTGATCCGGTCCGACAGCAGGAACAGCGTCGACAGGGCACCCAGCGCGGCAAGCGGCAGCACGACCTTCAGCCACGCCACCAGCCGCGACCAGCCATCCCCGCCCGCCGCCCGCGCCATCACGCGATCCCGGCCCGAAGGCAATCATGGATATGCAGCACGCCCACCACGCTCTGGCTTCCCTCCGGGTCCACCACGAACAGACAGGTGATCTTCTTCTCGTTCATCACCCTGACCGCCGTCTCGGCAAGCGCCTGCGGCCCGATGGTGCGCGGCCCCGCCGTCATCACATCCCCTGCCGACAGGTCCAGAAGGCCCGCCATGTGCCGCCGCAGGTCGCCATCGGTGATGATGCCCTGCAGATACCCGTCCGCATCCGTCACGCCCACCACGCCGAACCCCTTGGACGACATCGCCAGCAAGGCCTCGCTCATCGGCGCGTCATGGCTGATCAGCGGCGCATCCGCATGCATCAGGTCGCGCACCCGCGCCAGCCGCGCGCCCAGCTTGCCGCCCGGATGGAACACGCGGAACTGATCCGGAGTAAAGGCCCGATGCTCCATCAACGCCACCGCCAGCGCATCCCCCAGCGCCAGCGTCATGGTGGTGGATGTCGTCGGCACGATACCCTGCTCGCAGGCCTCCGGGGCCGCCGGCAGCACGATCGCCACATCCGCCGCCCGCATCAGGGTGGAGTCTGCCCGCCCCGCCACGCCGATCAGCGGAATGTCGAACCGCCGCGTATGGGCGATGATGTCGGCCAGCTCTGGCGTCTCGCCGCTGTTCGACAGCACCAATGCCACGTCGCCCCGCATCACCATGCCAAGGTCCCCATGGCTCGCCTCGGCCGGATGCACGAATTGCGCAGGCGTCCCGGTCGAGGCGAAGGTCGCCGCGATCTTCCGCGCGATATGGCCCGACTTGCCCATCCCCGACACGATCACGCGGCCCTCCGCGCGCAGGATCATCTCCACCGCCGCGCTGAATGCCCCGTCAAGCCCATCCGCCAGCATCGTCAAGGCCTCCGCCTCGCGGCGGATTACGCGCTGCCCGGTCGTCAGGAAATCAGTGGTGGAAGAGGTCATTGGGTTCTTCCCATCCCAGCAGGTCCAGCTCCGCCCGCGCGGGCAGGAAATCGAAACAGCGCTGCGCCAGCGCCATCCGCCCCTCGCGGATCAGCCGCGCCTCCAGCGCCTCCTTCAACGGGTGCAGATACAGCACGTCCGATGCCGCATATTCTTTCTGCGCCTCGGTCAGAACCTCCGACCCCCAGTCGCTTGTCTGCTGCTGCTTGGACACGTCCACCCCCACCAGTTCCAGCAGAAGGTACTTCAACCCATGCCGATCCGTGAACGTCCGGATCAGTTTCGACGCGATCTTCGTGCACCAGACCGGTGCCGTCACCACGCCAAAGGCGTTCTGCAACGCCGCGATATCAAACCGTCCGAAATGGAACAGCTTCAACGTGGCAGGGTCCGTCAACAACCGTTCCAGATTCGGTGCGCGGCTCTGCCCCCGCGCGATCTGCACCAGATGCGCGTCGCCATTCCCATCTGACAACTGCACCAGACACAGCCGATCCCGCCGCGGGTCCAACCCCATCGTCTCGGTATCGATGGCCACGATCGGGCCAAAGGTCAGGCCATCGGGCAGGTCGTTCTGGTACAGGAAAATGGCCAAGGCAGGCGTCCTTTCGGCAGGGGTTGGGCTGCATTACCGACGCCCCGCGCAGGGGTCAACGGAAAGGGGCGGCAAAACGCCGAAGGGCGCGGGTTTCCCCGCGCCCTTTCAGCTCAGATCGACATGGTGCCCAGAAGAGGACTCGAACCTCCACGCCTTGCGGCGCTGGTACCTGAAACCAGTGCGTCTACCAATTCCGCCATCTGGGCCCAAGTCGATGGAGGGCGATGTAAAGAAGCCCCAAGGCACTGTCAACGGTCGCCAAAAAGAATCTTCCGCCCCACTCTGCGCCCCTGCGGCGCAGCGGATGCTTGGCCTTCGCGGCACAAGAGTGTAATCACCACCGCAACAAGAATTGGGGAACCGGACATGAACAAGCTTGTCACGATCTACGGCGGTTCGGGCTTCGTCGGCCGCTACATCGCGCGCCGCATGGCCAAGGAAGGCTGGCGCGTCCGCGTCGCCGTCCGCCGCCCCAATGACGCGCTCTTCGTCAAACCCTACGGCGTCGTGGGGCAGGTCGAACCCGTGCCCTGCAACATCCGCGACGATGCAAGCGTGCGCTCCGCGATGAAAGGCGCCGATGCGGTGGTGAACTGCGTGGGCATCCTCAACCGCTCTGGCAAGAACACCTTCGATTCCGTTCAGGCTGACGGCGCCGCCCGCATCGCCCGCCTCGCGGCCGAAGAAGGTGTGGCAACCCTCGTCCACCTCTCCGCCATCGGCGCGGATGAAAACAGCCCCTCGGTCTACCAACAGACCAAGGCCGCCGGCGAAAAGGCGATCCTCGCCGCCTTCCCCAAGGCCGTGATCCTGCGCCCCTCGGTCATCTTCGGCAACGAAGACGGCTTCTTCAACCGCTTCGCCGCCATGGCCCGCTTTGGCCCGATCCTGCCGGTGGTCGGTGCCGCCACCCGCTTCCAGCCCGTCTTCGTCGATGACGTGGCGCAGGCCGCCGTCCTCGGCATCACCGGGCAGGCCGCCCCGGGCATCTACGAACTCGGCGGCCCCGATGTGGAAACCTTCCGCGATCTGATGCGCCGGATGCTGCATGTGATCCGCCGCCGCCGCCTGATCATCAACATCCCCTTCTTTGCCGCCTCGATCATGGGCGGGGCCTTCGACCTGCTGCAGGCCGTCACGCTCGGCCTCTTCCAGAACGGCATGGTCACCCGCGATCAGGTCCGCAACCTGCGCGCCGACAACGTGGTCACCCCCGGCGCCAAGGGCTTTGCCGATCTCGGCATCACCCCCACCGCGATGGAGGCCGTGCTGCCCGAATATCTCTGGCGCTACCGCCCCTCGGGCCAATACGCCGCCATCAAGGAATCGGCCAAGAACCTGCGCAAGGTCTGACGCCGATGCGTGCCGCGCTGGTCTTTCTGCTCATGGCCGGCGCGGGTCAGGCTCAGGACACCCCCGATTTCGCCGCAATAGGCACGCTTTTCGCCGACCGCTGCGTGATCTGCCATTCCGGCACGGATGCCCCCTTGGGCCTGCATCTCGACACCTATCAAGGCGTTCTGAACGGGTCCGACAACGGCCCGGTCGTCATCGCGGGCGATGCGCAAAGCCCCCTCCTGCAACGCCTGCGCGGGCAGGCCGAACCGCAGATGCCCCTCGACGGCCCCCCCTTCCTGTCCGAGGCCGAGATCACCCTCGTCGCCAACTGGGTCGCCGCCGGGATGCCCGAAGGCACCGCCACCTTTGCCGCCCTGCCCGAACGCCCCCGCCCCGCCCCCGGCGCGGATGTGCTCTGGTCCGATGTGGAACCCATCTTCCTCAAGGTCTGCGCCAAGTGCCATTCCGACAATTCCAAGGTCGGCGGCCCGCCCGAAGGCCTGCGCCTCGACACTTGGGAACATGCGCTCGCCGCCGATGAACGCGTGGCCGTGGTCCCCGGCAACCCCGAGATGTCGGAAATCTGGCGCCGCATCACCGGCCTTGCCGATCCCCGCATGCCGCATGACGGCCCGCCATGGCTGCCCGATGACGACATCCGCCTCATCCGCGACTGGATCGCCCAAGGTGCCCGCGCCGCCGACGGCACCCTCGCCCCCATCCCCGTCGGTGCGCGCATCCGCCTGCGCGGCGTCCTGACGGGCGAGACCGAGATTGACGGCGCCCGCTTCACCGTGGACGGCGGCACCCGCATCGACGACCTCCCCGCCATCGGCGGGCAGGCCGAGATGCGCGGCGAGGTGCAGCCCGACGGCACAGTCCGCGCCACCCGCCTGCGCGACCGCTAGGATATCCCCATGGACATGAACACATTCGTCGCCGCGATCCTCGGCCTTGTCGAAGGGCTGACAGAGTTCATCCCCGTCTCCTCCACGGGCCACCTGCTGCTGATCGGCCATTTCCTCGGCTTCGACAGCCCCGGTCGCACTTTCGAGGTGGTCATCCAGCTTGGCGCGGTGCTGGCCATCCTCACCGTCTATGCCGCGCGCCTCTGGCAGGTCGCCTCCACCATCCACACCGACCCGGCCTCCGCCCGCTTCGTGGCCTCCGTCCTTCTGGCCTTCTTCCCCGCCGCGCTCGTCGGCGTGCTGGCCCATGACATCATCAAGACCGTCCTTTTCGAAACCCCGGTCCTGATCGCCGTCATGCTGATCCTCGGCGGCTTCGTCCTTCTGGTGATCGACCGCATCGCCCCCGAACCCATCCATGACGACGCAATGCAGCTTCCCTTCCGCAAGGCGCTCTCCATCGGCCTGATCCAGTGCCTCGCCATGATCCCCGGCGTCAGCCGCTCGGGCGCCACCATCGTCGGGGCGCGGCTGATGGGCGTAGGCAAGCGCGCCTCGGCCGAGTTTTCCTTCTTCCTCTCCATGCCCACCATGGCCGGGGCCTTCACCTATGACCTGTGGAAAAGCCGCGACATCCTCGATTTCTCCGCCCTCACCGACATCGCCGTCGGCTTCGCCTTGGCCTTCCTCTCCGCCGTCCTCGTGGTGCGCTGGACGCTGGATTTCGTCTCGCGCCACGGCTTCGCGATCTTCGGCTGGTGGCGAATCATCGTCGGATCGGTCGCCTTGATCCTGCTGTCCCTCGGTTTCTAGGCCATTAGGGAACACATACTGACCCATTTTTCGCCCAATCGGACAGCATAATTGACCCAACCTGCGGAAAACCGCTATTTAGGTCACATATACTGACTTTTATTCCCCGCATCCCCAAAGTATGAAGGCGCACCCAGGTAACCCCGGTCGGAAAGGGCGCCCTCATGGCAAAGAACCGCATGCTCCAATTCGTCACCGTCGAAAAGGAGACGCCCGAGAAGCGGCCCGCCAACCTGCGCGCGCAGGATTTCCACGAAATCTACCGCGAATACGCCGCCGAAAAGGCCGCCGAACAGGCCGGGCGCTGCAGCCAATGCGGCGTCCCCTACTGCCAGTCGCATTGCCCGCTGCACAACAACATCCCCGACTGGCTGCGCCTCACCGCCGAAGGCCGCCTGCAAGAAGCCTATGAGATCAGCCAAGCCACCAACACCTTCCCCGAAATCTGCGGCCGCATCTGCCCGCAGGACCGTCTCTGCGAAGGCAATTGCGTGATCGAACAATCCGGCCACGGCACCGTCACCATCGGCTCGGTCGAGAAGTACATCACCGACACCGCATGGGAAAACGGCTGGGTCCAGCCGATCCGCCCCCATGCCGAACGCACCGAATCCGTGGGCATCATCGGCGCGGGCCCCGGTGGCCTCGCCGCTGCCGACATGCTCCGCCGCAAGGGCGTGCAGGTCACGGTCTATGACCGCTACGATCGCGCCGGCGGCCTGCTGACCTACGGCATCCCCGGCTTCAAACTGGAAAAGCCCGTCGTCATGCAGCGCATCGACCAGCTGGCCGAGGCGGGCGTCCAATTCGTCATGAACTGCACCGTCGGCGAAACCCTCAGCTTCGACGCCATCCGTGGCCAGCATGACGCCGTCCTCATCGCCACCGGCGTCTACAAGGCGCGCGACATCGCGGCCCCCGGCGTGGGCGCCAAGGGCATCGTCAAGGCGCTCGACTACCTCACCGCCTCCAACCGCAAATCCTTCGGCGATGACGTGGCCGAATTCGACAGCGGCGAACTCAATGCCCAAGGCAAGCGCGTCGTCGTCATCGGCGGCGGCGACACCGCGATGGACTGCGTCCGCACCGCCATTCGTCAGGGCGCGACCTCCGTCAAATGCCTCTATCGCCGCGACCGTGCCAATATGCCGGGATCGCAGCGCGAGGTTCAGAACGCCGAAGAAGAAGGCGTCGAATTTGTCTGGCTCACCGCCCCCAAGGGCTTCACCGGCGGCGAGACCGTCGAAGGCGTCATGGTCCAGCGCATGCGCCTCGGCGCGCCCGATGCCACGGGCCGCCAGTCGCCCGAACTGATCGACGGCGCCGATTATATCGAACCCGCCGATCTGGTCGTGCAGGCGCTGGGCTTTGAACCCGAGGAAATCCCCACCCTCTGGGGCGTGCCGGAACTGGCCGTCACCCGCTGGGGCACCATCAAAGCCGACTTCCTCACCCATGCCACCAGCCTTCCGGGCGTCTATGCCGCAGGCGACATCGTGCGCGGGGCCTCCCTTGTCGTCTGGGCCATCCGCGACGGGCGCGAGGCAGCCGATGCCATCCTCGCCTATCTCGCCCAACCCGCACAGGTCGCGGCGGAATGACCGCCCGAACAAAAGGACAGCCCGCATGATCCGCGTCCTCTTGCCCTTGCTTGCCCTCTCGCTCGCCACCCCGGCGCTGGCGCAGGGCACCTTCACGCCGCCCGAAGGCTGCACCACCTTCATGACCGTGCAATCCAAGGGTTGCCGCGTCTCGAACCACTTCAAATGCACCGCCGATGCGCAGGGCGACCAGTGGCGCACCGATTTCGATCAAGAAGGCCCCTTCTTCTCCTCCCGCATCAACTTCGAAGCGGAATGGGTCGAAAGCTATGAAATTGACCCGCCCGTCCGCCAGACGCTGGACCCCAACCCCACCGATCCGGCCTCCTTCTCGGACCTCCTTGCCACGGGCAGCGACAATTACATCTTCGGCCTGTCCGACGACACGGGCGAACGCACCCGCGTCCGCGGGGCCGACACGCTCACCGGGCGCGTGGTGGTGATCGACGGGATCGAATTGCAGGAAACCGCCTTCAACTTCACCGAGACGGACCTCGCCGGAAACATCCTGCGCCGGTCGCGCGGCAATGAATACATCCATCCCGAATGGCGGCTGTTCTTCTCCGGCCCCTCGCAATGGGATGGCGGCGACGGGACCTATGTCCCCATCGACGGCTCGCCCATCCAGTTCATCTTCCCCGGCGAGTCAGGCTTCGCCAGCACCCAACCGCTCTTCGACTGCGACGCCGTCATGTCGTCGCTGCCGCTGCCGCCCAAGTCGTAAGGAGACCCAAGCCATGACGATCTATGATGAAGCCTGGGTGAAGGCCGAAGAAGCCAAGCGCCAGTGGATGAACGACAACGGCCTCTACAAAGAGGATGACGAACATTCCTCCTGCGGTGTAGGCCTCGTGGTCGCCATCTCCGGCAAGCCGTCGCGCAAGGTCGTGGAAAACGGCATCAACGCGCTCAAGGCCGTGTGGCATCGCGGTGCGGTCGATGCCGATGGCAAGACGGGCGATGGCGCGGGCATCCATGTGCAGATCCCGGTCAAGTTCTTCTACGACGTGATCCGCCGCACGGGCCACGAACCCGATCTGAACAAGCTCGTCGCCGTGGGTCAGGTCTTCCTGCCCCGCACCGATTTCGGCGCGCAGGAACGCTGCCGGACCATCGTGGAAACCGAAGTCCTCCGCATGGGCCATTACATCTATGGCTGGCGGCACGTCCCGGTGAACACCGAAGTGCTGGGCGACAAGGCCAACGCGACGCGCCCCGAGATCGAACAGATCCTCATCCGCAACGAAAAGGACATCGATCAGGAACAGTTCGAACGCGAGCTTTACATCATCCGCCGCCGCATCGAAAAAGCGGCGATTGCGGCGCAGATTCAGGGTCTCTACCTCTGCTCGCTCTCCTGCCGGTCGATCATCTACAAGGGCATGATGCTGGCCGAACAGGTCGCCGTCTTCTACCCCGACCTGATGGATGACCGCTTCGAATCCTCCTTCGCGATCTACCACCAGCGCTATTCGACCAACACCTTCCCGCAATGGTGGCTGGCCCAGCCCTTCCGCATGCTCGCCCATAACGGCGAGATCAACACGCTGAAGGGCAACGTGAACTGGATGCGCAGCCACGAAATCCGCATGGCCTCCAACAACTTCGGCGACGCCGCCGAAGACATCAAGCCGATCATCCCGTCGGGCACCTCCGACTCCGGCGCGCTTGATGCGGTGTTTGAGGTGCTGGTGCGCTCCGGCCGCTCCGCCCCCATGGCCAAGACGATGCTGGTGCCCGAGGCGTGGTCCAAGACCACCACCGACATGCCGCAGGCTTGGGCGGATATGTATGCCTATTGCAACTCCGTCATGGAACCGTGGGACGGCCCCGCCGCCCTTGCCATGACCGATGGCCGCTGGGTCTGCGGCGGGCTGGATCGCAACGGCCTGCGCCCCATGCGCTATGTCATCACCGGCGACGGCCTTCTCATCGCTGGATCCGAGGCGGGCATGGTCCCCGTCGATGAAACCACGATCCGCGAAAAAGGGGCGCTTGGCCCCGGCCAGATGATCGCCGTCGATATGGGCGAGGGCAAACTCTACCACGACGCCGAAATGAAGGACAAACTGGCCTCCAGCCAGCCCTATGGCGAATGGATCGAAAAGATCGTCGATCTGAACAGCCTCCTGCGCGACGTGCCGGAAGGCGCCCTCTTCGCAGGTGCCGACCTCCGCCGCCGCCAGATCGCCGCAGGCTACACGGTCGAGGAACTGGAACAAATCCTCGCCCCGATGGCAGAGGACGGCAAGGAAATGGTCGCCTCCATGGGCGACGACACCCCCGCGGCGGTCCTGTCCAAGGTCTACCGCCCGCTCTCGCATTTCTTCCGCCAGAACTTCAGCCAAGTCACCAACCCGCCCATCGACAGCTTGCGCGAAGGCCGGGTGATGTCGCTCAAGACCCGCTTCGGCAACCTGCGCAACGTGCTGGATGAAAACAGCAGCCAGACCGAAATCCTCGTTCTGGAAAGCCCCTTCATCGCCAACGCCGAATTCGACGTTATGGTGCAGCAATTCGGCGATCAGGTCGCCTTCATCGACTGCACCTTCCCCGTCTCCCCCGGCCTCGACGACCTGCGGCAGGGGCTGGAGCGTATCCGGGCCGAGGCCGAGGATGCCGTCCGCTCCGGCGCGGGCCACCTTGTTCTGACCGACCAGCATCAGGGGCCAGACCGCGTGCCCATGCCCATGATCCTCGCCACCAGCGCGGTTCATTCATGGCTGACGCGCAAGGGCCTGCGGACCTTCTGCTCCGTCAACGTCCGCTCCGCCGAATGCATCGACCCGCATTACTTCGCCGTCCTCATCGGCTGCGGGGCCACCACGGTGAACGCCTATCTCGCGCAGGACAGCATCGCCGACCGCATTTCGCGCGGCCTCCTCGACGGCACCCTCACCGATGCCATGCGCCGCTACCGCGATGCCATCGACGCAGGGCTTCTGAAGATCATGTCCAAGATGGGCATCTCGGTCATCTCCTCCTATCGTGGCGGCCTCAACTTCGAAGCGGTCGGTCTCTCCCGCGCCATGGTCGCCGAATACTTCCCCGGCATGCACAGCCGCATCTCCGGCATCGGCCTCACCGGCATCGAACAAAAGCTGGAAGAGGTCCACGCCAAGGGCTGGCTCGGCGGCGCCGATGTCCTGCCCATCGGCGGCTTCTACAAGGCCCGACGGTCTGGCGAAAAGCACGCATGGGAAGCGCAGACGATGCACATGCTGCAATCCGCCTGCGACCGCGCCAGCTATGACATCTGGAAGCAATACTCCGCCGCGATGCGCGCCAACCCGCCCATCCACATCCGCGACCTTCTGGATATCAAACCGCTGGGCAAGCCCGTCCCGATCGAAGAGGTGGAATCCATCACCTCCATCCGCAAGCGCTTCGTCACCCCCGGCATGTCGCTGGGCGCCCTTAGCCCAGAGGCCCACAAGACCCTCAACGTCGCCATGAACCGCATCGGCGCGAAATCCGACAGCGGCGAAGGCGGCGAAGACCCGGCCCACTTCACCCCGGAACCCAACGGCGACAACCCGTCGGCCAAGATCAAGCAGGTCGCCTCCGGCCGCTTCGGCGTCACCGCCGAATACCTGAACGCCTGCGAGGAATTGGAGATCAAGGTCGCCCAAGGCGCCAAGCCCGGCGAAGGTGGCCAGCTTCCGGGGATGAAGGTCACCGCCCTCATCGCCCGCCTGCGCCACTCCACCCCCGGCGTGACGCTGATCTCGCCGCCCCCGCATCACGACATCTATTCGATCGAAGACCTCGCCCAGCTGATCTACGACCTCAAGCAGATCAACCCGCGCGCCAAGGTCTGCGTGAAGCTGGTCTCCGCCTCCGGCGTGGGCACCATCGCGGCGGGCGTGGCCAAGGCCAAGGCCGATGTCATCCTCATTTCCGGCCACAACGGCGGCACCGGGGCCTCCCCGGCCACCTCCATCAAATATGCGGGCCTGCCGTGGGAAATGGGGCTGACCGAGGCGCATCAGGTCCTCGCCATGAACAACCTGCGTGAACGCGTCACGCTGCGTACCGATGGCGGCCTCCGCACCGGGCGCGACGTGGTCATGGCCGCCATGATGGGGGCCGAGGAATACGGCATCGGCACCGCCGCCCTGATCGCCATGGGCTGCATCATGGTGCGTCAGTGCCAGTCCAACACCTGCCCCGTCGGCGTCTGCACCCAGAACGAGGCGCTGCGCCAAAAGTTCACGGGCTCTGCCGACAAGGTGGTCAACCTCATCACCTTCTACGCGCAGGAAGTCCGCGAAATCCTCAGCCAGATCGGCGCGCGGTCGATGGATGAAATCATCGGCCGGGCCGACCTGCTGACCCAGGTCAGCCGGGGCCACGCGGCACTGGATGACCTCGATCTCAACCCGCTCCTCATCACCGTCGATGGCGCGTCCAAGATCACCTACGACCGGTCCAAGCCGCGCAATGCGGTGCCCGACACGCTGGATGCCGAGATTATCAAGGACGGCCACCGCTTCTTCGAAGACGGCGAGAAGATGCAGCTCTCCTATGCCGTGCGGAACACCCACCGCACCATCGGAACCCGCGCCTCCTCGCATATCGTCAAGAAGTTCGGGATGCGGAACAGCCTGCAACCCGATCACCTGACCGTCAAACTCACCGGCTCCTGCGGCCAGTCGCTCGGCGCCTTCTCCGTGCGCGGCCTCAAGATCGAAGTGCAGGGCGACGCCAACGACTATGTCGGCAAGGGCCTCTCGGGCGGCACGATCACCGTGCGCCCGCTGATGTCCTCGCCGCTCCGGGCCGAAGAGAACACGATCATCGGCAACACCGTCCTCTACGGTGCGACCGACGGCTTCCTCTTCGCCTCCGGTCGCGCGGGCGAACGTTTCGCGGTGCGGAACTCCGGCGCCAAGGTGGTGGTCGAAGGCTGCGGCTCCAACGGCTGCGAATACATGACCGGCGGCGTCGCCGTGATCCTTGGCCGGATCGGCGCGAATTTCGGCGCGGGCATGACGGGCGGCATGGCCTATGTCTACGATCCCGACGGTCTGGCCGAGGATTTCATGAACCTCGAGTCGATCCTCACCTGCGGCATCGGCCATCCCCATTGGGAGGCACAGCTGCGCGCCCTGATCGAACGCCACCACGCCGAGACGGGGTCCCGCATCGCCGAACGCATCCTCGCGAACTGGGACGTGGAAAAGCGCAACTTCCTGCAGGTCTGCCCGAAGGAAATGCTCCCCCATCTGGCGCATCCCCTGTCGGATGAGGCGGCAAAGGTCCCGGCCGAATGAGGTGAAGAACTGCCCCCGCGAAACCGGGGGCAGTCTGTTCGGTAGGACAGTGCAACAAAAGCAACGGGCTGTGCGAAGAACGTGCCGCAGTTCAGCCAGCGGCATAATGCTGGCGGGCTGGCTGCCCCTTTTGCTCTTGCCGCCTCCACGGCGTTTGAAGATAAGCTGCCCGCGCTTCGATTACAGCTTTCCCAAAAGCGGCCCCTCACGCTCACACCCACGCAGGATGAACGCATTCAATCCGATCCGTGCAAGTGATGGTCAAAGAGATTGTTTGACGCGAAACTGAACGTCAGCATTATGGCTCTTACTGTGTCCTTCGTAACGTTGATGTCGGTTATCCCACTCAGATGTCAAAGGGGCCGAAATGGTCACAGTCCTCGCGTTTGTTACGATTTCCGAAGATGCTCCTGACGCTCTTGCAGCCTACTTTCGTGTCACAGATCCGCTGCTCAAGCGGGCCGGAGCACGTATCGTCAAGCGCTTTGCAGTGAATGATGTCGTCGTCGGCACTCACCCGTCCCAAACAGTGGTGATGGTCGAATACCCATCGAGAGAGGCGGTCGACTCCGTCTTCAAAAGCCCGGAATACGCTGCAGTCAAGGCGACGCGGGATCGCGCATTCAGCACCTATTCGATCACGATCGTCGATGATCTCTCGTCGCCGCCTGCGGTCGAGCAATCGAGCCAATAGGGCGACAGCATCGCCTAGATCCAAAAGGCTGCGACCGCGAAGTGTCGGTTTTGCACAAACATGCCTTGTGCCCGCGACGCTCAAACCGAAGCGCCTTTAGTCAGCGTTTCACCCGTCGAAGACCTTCGCATCAAATGTCGCCCTGAGGTCCACAGCATGTCTCTGGGAGGCAGGAAAGGCGACAAGGTGGACCCACGTCTAGTATCCGCTTTGGCGCTTTAGGGGCACACGAACTGAGGTAAGAAAAATCCTGACACTTTCGCGAGCGTGGGCCTCTAGTTCTGGCTTGGAAGGTATGCCGACATCACCCAGCATCATGGCCGCATTTGTCGGGCCACCCATGATCAACCAGTTGAGACTGATTGCTGCGGATTTTGGATCTGTGCAGTGAAGCTCTCCAACTGCGGAGTAGTGCGCGATGGCTGTCGCCAGCCGTTTGATGGATCTCATGGGTCCATTTTCGTAGAGCGACCGACCCAACTCGGGAAAACGTTCGACTTCACCGATCACCATCCGCCGCAGGCGCATCAGTCGCGGCGTCATTACAACCAGAAGCTGGTCGATGGCGACACGGATGAAGAAGCTTTCGGCGGATATACCTTCGAAATCATCATCGACATCCTCGCCGATGTCATGCGCGGCCCCGCCTGTCATGTGTTCCACGACCTGAATGAACAGTGCTTCTTTGGATTTGAAGTGCGCATAGACGGTCTGTTTCGAAACCCCCGCCTCATCTGCAACCGCATCCATGTTTGCGCCGAGAAAGCCGTGACGCAGAAAGACGTCCTCTGCCGCTGCGAGGATCTTTTCCCTGCTGCGTTTGATCCTCGTCTCCGCACCGTTCGCCATGGTTTGCGACCCCCTCGTTCAGCGTATCATACATCGTTCGCTTGATTGATCAAACTGGACGGTATAGTCTAAATAGCAAGAATCAGGGGAAGACGCGAACGATCTCAGCTCAGTTTCTGGCATGGCGAGGTCCACCTCGTGTTTGGTGCTGACGGGAAGATTGACGTCGTCGTCTTGCGGAGCGGCAAAAGGCTATGGGAATGAGTCCTGTGACGGAAATAGTCTGCCCCTGCGGCGCCACAGCCTTCGCACTGTCGGGCGAAATGATTGTCGCCACCGAGTGTCACTGCACAAGCTGCCGTAGGGCGGGGGAGCGGATGGAAGCACTGCCGGGCGCCGCTGAGGTTCGCGCGCCGAATGGGGGCACGCCGTTCGTGCTGTGGCGCAAGGACCGGGTCAGTTGTCGGCGCGGGGCCGAGCACCTTCGGTCCTTCCGGCTTGCCTCGGACTCGCCCACGGAGCGGGTCGTGGCAGCCTGTTGCAACGCACCAATGTACCTCTCATTCAAGCATGGTCATTGGCTTAGCGTCTACGCGAAGCGGTGGCCGGACGGGATCGGTCCCGCTCCCACGGAGCGGACAATGACCGGCGATAGGTCCGACCGAACGTTGCTTGCGAACGACATTCCGAACCCCAAGCGCCATTCCCTGAAGTTTTTCGCAAAGTTGTTGTGGGTGTGGGCACGGATGGGCTTTCGCAATCCGTCAGCCCCGGATGTAAAGGAGAAATTGGATGCGTGATGCCGTTGACCGGATCGAAGTGGAAAACCCGAATACGCCGGGACGGACCGAACGTCTTGATCGCAAAAAATACGAGGCGATGCGTGATGCGCTCTTGCCCGTCTTGCCGGACAATCCTCCCGGCCTGAAAGTCGCAGATGCAAAGGAAGCCTTGCTGCCGCACCTCGACGAGACCCTCTTTCCCGGTGGCGCCAAAGCGGGCTGGTGGCTGAAGGCGGTGCAACTCGATCTGGAAGCAAAGAAGATTATTGCTCGTGCCGAGGGCAGTCCGGTGAGGCTCTATCGCAGCAAGCAATAGCGGCCGTTCGCTGCACCCCGACGAATAAGGAGTCTTGGCTCAAAGCGGTCTTTCTCTTCGCCGCACTCCAAAGTGGGGATTGGGCCGGAAACGTTCTCAGACGGCAATCGGTTCGTAGGTCAGCGGAAACTCTGACGTCGTCGCCAGGGAAGAAGCAGGGCGACAAGACAGCCACGCTGATTGACATGTCCTACCCGTCGGAATGCGTCCCGCGAACCCGGGGGCCTTCTGTCTGGTAGGGCAGGGCTCAGGCGTCGGACAATCCTGCGCGGTCCGACGCAATGCTGCTGCGGGATTGGTCTTGGCCAATGGCGCCATGTCGGAGGTCCATAACGGGCGGAATTCACCCCTTCACGGCGTCGAGCACCAAGGTCTGAATTGGGCGGAGAGCGGACGTTTGCTGAAATGCGCGCAAACGGCTGCTTTGCGTGCGAAGGGGTCGGTCAGAGAACGCGCGCCTTGACCTCTGTCGGGTTAAGTCCACCGTTCTCCATCTTCTTCTCCGCCCTGGATCTGATGACAGCAAGAAGGGTCATCAATGCCGTATCATGGGCGCATTCACGGTCCATCTTGGTGTATACGAGACCGAACTCCTGTTCGGTCCAGGTCTGTAGATCTGCAAGGTTGTGTTGGTGCTGCACCTCAAGCTTGTCGAGCGCACGCGCGAACTTCGCCTCTTGGGTTACGCAGTCTTCATATTCCCGCCATAACTCCAAAAGCAGTTTTCCCGAGGCCGCGGGAAGCATCCTCTGCATTTTCTCCATGGCTTCGGCTTCATCGGCAAGCTTAGTGGTCTTACGGACGCTTTCCTCAAAACATGGAATATCTCCGGTGATGGCCTCCGCTATGTCGTGAAGCGCGATCAGCTTAAGGGTCTGTCCTAGGTCGACGGGGTGTTGAAGATGAGGGGCCAATAGGACAGCCGCGACTGACATCATCCACGTGTGTTCAGCCACGCTCTCCTGCCGACCATTCGACAACCAGCTATGGCGCATTTCGGTCTTCAGATTTTCGGCCAAGGCCAACACATCCACAATGCGCTCAGCGTCGGCTTGGGGCAGTGTTGCGCTTTCAGAGTTTCTTTCTGTCATGGCGTCCCTCCTGTCAGCGACGACAGATTAGCTGCTATGTCCCACCGCAACCAGCAAGGTCTGGTACAGGCTCGAAGCCGTCGCTCGCCGTCACTTGATCGAAGGTCAACTAAGGGCCGAACTCGTTCTGTTCCGTCTGAAAAGGACTGGCGCGCTGCGCCTTGGACCAACGCCACCAAAGGACTCACTCCCGCCCGTATGCGACCCTGTCCAGACAGGCGAGGAAAGACTCGTCGAACTCGGACAAAGGAACAGGATCGGCGGCCAAAAGCGTGACCCGCAGGCCGCTGCCCTCCTTCGTGCGTTGCAATAGGAAAGCGGCATAGTCTTCCGGCGTGGAAAACCCTGCGCCTCGGCTTCTGCCTTGGCCCAGCCCATCACGTCACCCGAACCGGCGCCGCGCAGAGGTGACATGCCTCCACCCGACCTCGCATCCACCCCCACACCAACTGTCAGCCCCACCCTCTCCCGGTCGGATGGGCAAGACTGCCCATCCTACGCGACTTTACCAATCCCTTACCGAAGCCTTGCTCCAGCGCCCGCAGCGTGACCACAGTTTGCTGCACAGAATGCGGCACAAAACAGGGCACAGTCGTTGCAGCCCTTTTCGCCCCTCCCCCCCGCGCCGTGCCTTGACCCCGCTACCCCGCCCGTGGTTCTTGTCCCCGCCATGACCGACAGCCCCGAGAAACCCAAAGCCAAGCCGAAGAAGACCGCCGTCAAGGCCGCGCCCGCCCCGGTGGCGCAGCCCTTGCCGCGCCGTGTTCTGCGCTGGGCGGGCCGGATCGCGGCGGGCATTGCCGGGCTCTACCTCCTTCTCATCCTCCTCTTCTCTTTCCTTCCACCCCCCATCAATTTCTACCAAATGGGCGAGACATTCCGCCTCGGCGGGATCGAAAAAGACTGGGTCCCGATGGAAGAGATCGCCCCCGTCATGGCCCGTGCCGCCGTCGCGGCCGAGGATGCAAACTATTGTCTTCATTGGGGTTTCGACATGGCCGCAATCCGCGAGGCCGTGGCCGAAGGCTCCAACCGCGGGGCCTCGACCATCAGCCAGCAGACGGTAAAGAACGTCTTCCTCTGGCATGGCCGATCCTGGGCGCGGAAGGCGATGGAGGCCGCGCTGACCCCCGTCGTGGAAACCCTCTGGTCCAAAAGCCGCATCCTAGAGGTTTATCTCAACGTCGCCGAATTCGACGAAGGCGTCTTCGGCGTACAGGCCGCCGCGCAGCATCATTTCGGTGTCGATGCCAAGGACCTCAGCCCGACCCAAGCCGCCCGCCTCGCCGCCGTCCTGCCCGATCCGAAGAACCGTTCCGCCTCCAACCCCTCCAACTTCGTCCGGAACCGCACCCGCGCCATCCTCTCCGGCGCCGAAACCATCGCCGCCGACGGCCGCGCCGCCTGTTTTCAGGAATGACCGTTGAATTCCGCCCCCCGAAGGGGCAAGAGACTCCAAACAGTTACAAGACCCGCAGGGGTATGCCGTCCTAATGATCCGTCTCTATCATTTCCCCCTCTCCCCCTTTTGTCGCAAGGTCCGTCTGACGCTTGCCGAAAAGCGGCTTGAGGTGGAACTGGTCGAAGAGCGCTATTGGGAACCCACCCCCGATTTCCTGCGCCGCAACCCCGCTGGAAAGATCCCCGTCCTGCGCTGGGACACGCGCGTGATGTCGGAAAGCCAGGCGATCTGCGAGTTTCTTGAGGAAACCGTCCCCACCCCACAACTCATGCCCCGCGACCCCGAACAGCGCTACGAAGTCCGCCGCCTCTGCGCCTGGTTCGATGACAAGTTCCATGACGAGGTCACCTCGAAACTCCTCTACGAACGCGTCAACAAGAAGGTGATGGGGCAGGGTTATCCCGACAGCAAGAACGTCAAATTCGGGGCCAGCCGCATCAAATACCACATCGACTATCTGGGTTGGCTCCTCGATCAGCGTCGCTGGCTTGCCGGGGACGTCATGACGCTGGCCGATTTCACCGCCGCTGCGCATCTGTCCTGTCTCGACTACATCTCGGATGTGGACTGGAACCGCTCGGCCACGGTCAAGGACTGGTACGCCAAGGTGAAATCTCGGCCCAGCTTCCGTACCCTGCTGGCCGATCAGGTGCCGGGATTCCCGCCGCCGCAGCACTATGCGGACCTCGATTTCTAGGCCCCAGCCGGGCAGGGGGGTCTCGGCCCCCCCACGGCGCGTGCCGCGCCTCCCCCCGAGGATATTTGAGGACAGAAGATGACAGCCGATCTGAAGGAACGGTTGTCCGCACAGGCCCGCGCCGAAGGCTTTGCCGCGATGGGCATTTGCGCGCCCGACGCCATCCCAGAGGCCGCGCCCCGCCTGATGCAGTTCCTGACCGACGGCCATCATGGCCAGATGCAGTGGATGGCCGACCGCTCCGACTGGCGCGCCAACCCCGCGGCACTCTGGCCCGAGGCGCGCTCTGTCATCATGCTGGCCGAGGTCTATACGCCCGAATCCGACCCGCTCGCCATCCTCGCCCAGCCCGACCGCGCCGCAATCTCGGTCTATGCGCAGGGGAAGGATTACCACGATCTGGTCAAGCGGCGGCTGAAACGGCTGGGCCGCTGGCTGCTGGATCAGGCCGCGAAAGGCGAAGCGATCAAGGTCTTCGTCGACACCGCCCCCGTGATGGAAAAGCCCTTGGCACAGGCCGCAGGCCTTGGCTGGCAGGGCAAGCATACAAACCTTCTGTCGCGGGATTTTGGCAACTGGGTCTTCCTCGGTGCGATCTTCACCACGCTTGATCTGCCCAAGGACAGCGCTGAAACCTCACATTGCGGCAGTTGCACGGCCTGCCTCGACATCTGCCCGACCCGTGCCTTCCCTGTGCCCTACCGGCTGGATGCGCGGCGCTGCATTTCCTACCTCACAATCGAACACAAAGGCCCGGTCGACACCGACCTTCGCCCCCTGATGGGCAATCGCATCTATGGCTGCGACGATTGCCTCGCCATCTGCCCGTGGAACAAGTTCGCGCGTGCCGCCTCCGAGATCGGGTATCAGCCCCGCATCGGCGCGCCCGATCTTGCCGATCTTGCCACGCTGGACGATGCCGCCTTCCGCGCCCGTTTCGCGGGCAGCCCGATCAAGCGGATCGGGCGTGATCGGTTCATCCGCAATGTCCTTTACGCCATCGGCAATTCCGGCCTGCCTACCCTTCGCCCCGTGGCCGCAGCGCTGACCACCGACCCCGATCCCACTGTCGCCGATGCGGCGATCTGGGCGGTCTCTCGCCTGTCCTGAGGCGGGGTTTGGGCATATGCCCGCAACCCGCTCTTCCTGCCGCTAGGGCGCCCCGTGATTCCCTGCTAGCATCCCCCTCCACCCAGCACAGGAGGACGACATGACCAAGCATATCGCCGACAAGCGCACCCCCTCCACCGGCAGCCGCGTGCAACAATTCCTGCGCCTCTCGCGCAGCTCGCGCGACACATGGCACCGCTCGCGCCCCGCCGCCGGGTCCAGCCGTCTGGTCCACTTCCTCCGCATCGCGCGGGGGCGCACGGTTTAGCGCGGGCGCTTGCGGCCCCGCATGGTGCAGGCATAGGCTGGCCCCGAACAGCATTCGGGGCCGCCATGACCAATCCGCACTGGATCTACACCCAGACGATCAAGACCTTCGCCGCCGGGGCCGAACCCGGCTTCGAAGACCCGGGCGAGCTTGCCTCGACCTGGGGCAAGGTCTGGGGCATCGACAATGACGTGGGCCGCATCCGCGAAATCCTGATGCATCGCCCCGGCCCCGAGATGGCCGTTGTCGACCCCGCCAAGCGCCTGCCCGAGATCGGGTCCTTCGGCGATCCCGCCGTCGGCTGGTACTTCCAGTCCGACACCCCGCCCGACATCCCCTTAATGCAGCGCCAGCATGCCGCCTTTGTCACCGCGCTAGAGGCCGAAGGGGTCATCGTCCACTATCTGGAGGGAGAGGCAGGCAACCGCCTGAAACAGGTCTATACCCGCGACCCGCTGATCATGGTCAAAGGCGGTGCCATCATCTGCCGCATGGGGGCCCGCATCCGGCGGGGCGAGGAACTGGCCGTCACCCGTACCCTCGCCCGCCTCGGCATTCCGATCCTGCGCACGATCAACGGCACCGGCGTCATGGAAGGCGGCAGCTTCGCCTGGCTGAACGAAAAGACCTGCGCCATCGGCGTGGGCGTCCGCGTCAACCGCGACGGGGCTGAACAGGTGCGCGAGGTGCTGGCGCGTCAGGGGGTGGAACTGCTGATCGTCGATCTGGTGGGCTACGACATCCACCTCGACGTCAACTTCCTGATGATCGACCGCGATCTGGCGATCCTTAACCCGATGGGCCTGCCCTTCTCTTTTCTGGAAGAGTTGAAGGCACGCGGCATCCGCTGGATCGAAACCGATCCCGCCGATGATGGCTGGATCGTCAACTCGCTGGCCATCGCCCCGGGCAAGGTGCTGATGCCCGAAGGGGCCACCAACCGCACGCTCGACCGTCTGGCGGCGGTGGGGGTGTCATGGGTGACCATCCCCTATGCCGAGGTGCAAAAGAACGGCGGCGGGCTGCATTGTTCAACCACACCGCTGATCCGCGACAGGCTGTGAACCGAATCGAAACCGCTTCTGCGGCATGATCTCCGGCATGGGATAGGGGGCATGCCGATGGACAGATTGGTGATAGCGGGATTGGTGCGCCGGGCGCTGGCGCAGTATCTGCCGCCGGGCGAAAGGTTGCGCGTGGCGGTACAGGGTGGGCCGATCGCGCCCCTGCATGTGGCGGTGGATCTTCCGGGGGCAGTCGCACCCGATGGCGGCACGATCCTCGCCCTTGCGCGCAGCCTGCGGGTGCGGGCGGCCCGCCGCGAGGGTGCCGTCCTGCCGATCCTGACCCTGCGCCTGATCGAAAGCTGCAAGGAAAAGGGGCACCGCCACCCAAAGCAGCGGTGCCCCGTCCGGGCCGTCGGTTCCGGTGTCGCGCCTTAGGCGCGCACTTTACGTTCGTATTCGGTGGCGACGCGCTTCGTCAGTTCGCCCACTTCGAAATTGTAATCGCCGATCTGACCCACCGGCGTCACTTCCGCCGCAGTCCCGGTCAGGAAGCACTGCTGGAACCCTTCCAACTCATGCGCCTCAATCCGGCGCTCGTGCACCTTGATCTGCATGTCCTTCAGCATTCCGATCACCGTCTGCCGCGTGATCCCGTTCAGGATCGCGTCCGGAATCGGCGTATGCACTTCCCCGTCCTTCACGAAGAAGATGTTCGCCCCCGTCGCCTCGGCCACATAGCCGCGATAGTCGAACATCATCGCGTCGCTGCACCCCTTCGCCTCGGCCGCGTGCTTGGACATGGTGCAGATCATGTACAGCCCCGCCGCCTTGGCCGCATGCGGGATCGTCTCGGGCGACGGGCGCTTCCACTTGGCGATGTCCAGCTTCGCGCCCTTGAACTTCGCATCGCCATAGTAGTTTCCCCATGTCCAGGCGGCCACCGCCAGACGGATCGGGTTGCGCTTCGACGCGACCCCCATATCTTCGCCCGCCCCGCGCCAGGCGATGGCGCGCACATAGGCATCGGTCAGGTTGTTGGCCTTCAGCACCGCTTCCTTCGCGGCATTGATCTCTTCCACCGAAAACGGCAGCGGCATGTCCAGCAGTTCGCCCGACATGCGCAGCCGCTCCGAATGCTCGGTCGATTTGAAGATCTTGCCGTTATAGCAGCGCTCGCCCTCGAACACCGCGCTCGCGTAATGCAGCGCATGGGTCAGGATGTGGACATTCGCGCCGCGCCACTCCACCAGCTTGCCATCCATCCAGATGAACCCGTCGCGATCGTCGTAACCAGCCATGTCCCACTCCCAAGGGCAGAATTTCCGATTGTTGCGCCGTTTAGGTCCGCATCGGACATAATATTGCGCAAAAGCGAGGCTGAGCTAACAGTTGTGACTTGGAAAGTCAACAAGGCTGACGTAAATTCCTCGCCAACGAAGGGAGGCGCGGATGGCAGAGGGCAATACCGGCGGCGAAAGCCTGCTCTTCCTCACCGATGAGCAGCTTCGCAAGGGGATCGAGGCGATGTTCTTCGCCTATCGCGGCTTCACCGCCGATCCTGACCGCATCCTTGAAACCATGGATTACGGCCGCGCCCACCACCGCGCCATCCATTTCATCCACCGCTCGCCCGGCACCACGGTCTCGAACCTCCTGACCATCCTCGGTGTCACCAAGCAAAGCCTGAACCGCGTGCTGCGCAGCCTGATCGACGACGGCCTCGTCGAGGCGCGCGTCGGCAAGTCCGACAAGCGCGAGCGCAACCTCTACCTCACCCCAAAGGGGCAGGACCTCGAACGCCAGCTTTCCGATGCCCAACGCGCCCGCATGCGCGCCGCCTATCGCGCGGCAGGCCCCGCCGCCGTGCAGGGCTTCCGCACGGTCCTTGAGGCGATGATGGACCCCGAGATGCGGAGACAGTATCAATCCCTCCGCGAGGGAGAGAAATGACCGAACCGCAAGCCCATCTTCTGGTCGTCGACGACGACGAACGCATCCGTGGCCTTTTGCAGAAATTCCTGATGCGCAACGGCTATCTGGTGACCGTCGCCCGCGATTCCGCGCAGGCCCGCCGCCTGCTGGCCGGTCTGGAATTCGACATGATCGTCCTCGATGTCATGATGCCGGGCGAAGACGGCATCTCCCTGACGCGCGAATTGCGCAACCGCAACGGGGTGCCGATCCTGCTCCTCACCGCGCGCGGCGAAACCCAGAACCGCATCGAAGGCTTCGAGGCCGGCGCCGACGATTACCTCGTCAAACCCTTCGAACCCAAGGAACTGCTGCTGAGGATCAACGCCATCCTGCGTCGCGTCCCGCAGGCCCAGCCCGCGCCGCAAGTGCCCAAGGTGCTGCACATGGGCGCGGTCCGCTACGACATGGATCGCGGAGAGCTCTGGCGTGGCCCCGATCCCGTCCGCCTAACGGCCACCGAATCCGCGCTGATGCGCCTCTTCGCCGCGCAGCCCGGTCAGCCCATCCCGCGCGAGAAACTGGTGGGCGACCTTGGCCGTGGTGGCGAGGATGGCGCACAGGAACGCGCCGTGGACGTCCAGATCACCCGCCTGCGCCGCAAGATCGAGGATGACCCCCGTCAGCCCCGCTATCTGCAGACGGTGCGTGGCGAAGGCTACATGCTTCAGCCAGATTGATCTGATTTCCACGCATTTGCCCGTTGACCCCTGTCACGCTTTGGCTAGTGTCCCGTCGCCCCGCACGGGGGCACGGTATGTGGAGTAAATGATGAAGACGTTTTGGACGGCTGCCGTCGCAGCCATGGTTCTTGCACATCCTGCTTTGGCCGAAGAGGAGTTGCAGGATTACGCCGAGGCGGGCGGCTGGGCCATCGCCATCGATCCAACCCTGAACAACGGCTGCCTGATGTATGGCGAGTTCGACGACAATTCGGTTGTCCGCATCGGCATCGATATGACCACGGGTTTCGGCTACATCCTGTCGGCCAATCCCGCCTGGGCCGACATCGTGGAAGGCCAGTCCTACCCGGTGACGATTGCCCTCGACGATCAGTCCTTCGACGGCGAAGCGGTCGGTTACCCCATCGACGGCCTTCCGGGCGCGAATGTGGATTTCGACAATCCCGACTTCCTTGCCCTGCTCGTGGCTGCCGAGAACCTGACGCTGTCCCATGATGGGAAAGAGGTGATGTCGCTTGATGTCAGCGGGTCCGCCGATGCGGTGAAGACCCTGATCGAATGCCAAGACAAGCAGAACGCCGCTTCGGCCGGTTGACCGGCCGCCCCTCCCGCGCCTTGGGTCCGCGCCCTGTCGGGAAACCAAGGATCACGACGTCGCGGGATATGTCACCCCGCCGGGCCATCCCGATCCGATGGCCCGGTGGTCGGCAATCCGCCCCGCTGCCGCGAAAACACAAAGACGGCGGTGGCCAAGGATTCCGAATGGATTTTCCGGTCGCAAAGGCGCTGCAGACTGCTAATCTGCCGCCACGGTGTTTGGTGTGTGTAGGAGGTCACCATGTTGAAAAGAACGGCCGCAGCCCTGTCTCTGGCTGCCATCTGCGCGGGTGGCGCAGCGCAGGCGCAAGACCTGCAGCAATGGGGGGCGTCCGATTACTGGGACGTGCTGATCGATCCCTCGCTCGGCAACGGCTGCCTAATTCAAAGCTATTTCTCCGATGGCTCCATCGTGCGCATCGGTCTGGATCGGCGGGATAACACCGGCTATGTCACCGCCTTCAACGATGCTTGGGGCGATATCGAAGAAGGAGCCTACTATCCGATCAGCTTCTCGCTGGACGGTGAAGGCTTCGAAGGCGAGGCGCGGGGCATGTATCTTGAAGGCGTCCCGGGTGCGGACATCGTTTTCGACAACGTGGACTTCTTCATGTCGATCGCCGAACGTCAGACCATGACGATGTATCACGACGGGGCAGAGGTCATGTCGATCGACCTGACCGGCACGATGCGCGGACTGGAAGCCGTGCTGGAATGCCAAGACGAACAGGGCTGAGATCGCGGCAAGGCTCGGCAGCGGGGCGAAAGCTCCGCTCCCCCTTCGCTGCGGCGGAAACCGAAGGGAAGGGCGGGGGCAGTGCTGGTATTCACCCATGAGGATTGCGCGCAGCATGTGACGCCGCCGGGCCACCCGGAAAGCGTTGATCGCTTGTTGGCCGTGAACCGCGCTTTGGCCCAACTGCCGGTGGTCCGGGCCGAGGCACCTTTGGCCGAGGATGCCGAAATCCTCCGCTGCCACCCGGCCGCCTACCTTGCCAAGGTCCGCCGCGCCGTGCCCGCCGAAGGCTGGGTCGCCCTTGATGGCGACACGATCCTGTCCCCGGGCTCCCTCACCGCCGCTCTCCGTGCCGTAGGCGGGATTACCGCCGCCGTGGATGCTGTGATGGCGGGTCAGGAACGCACCGCCTTCATCGCCGCCCGCCCACCCGGCCACCATGCCGAAACCGCCACCGCCATGGGCTTTTGCCTCTTCGGCACCGTCGCCATCGCGGCCAAGCGGCTGCTGGATCACCACGGCCTGACCCGCGTCGCCATCGTCGATTTCGACGTCCACCATGGCAACGGCACGCAAGACCTGCTTTGGGACGAACCCCGCATCCTCTTCGCCTCCACCCATCAGATGCCGCTCTACCCTGGCACGGGCAGCGCGCAGGAACGCGGCGCGCATGGCCAGATCCTCAACCGCCCCCTGCGCCCCGGCACCGGCAGCGCCGCCATGCGCACAGCCTATGAAACCCACATCCTCCCCGCCCTCGACGCCTACGCCCCCGAATTCCTGCTGATCTCCGCAGGCTTCGATGCGCATGAATCCGACCCCCTCGCCTCCCTGAACTGGCAGACCGAGGATTACGCATGGCTCACCCGCCGCCTCTGCGACATCGCCGACCGCCATGCCCATGGCCGCATCGTCTCGACACTCGAAGGCGGATATGATCTTGCTGCGCTTCAGGCCTCGGTGGCCGCGCATGTGGGCGTGTTGGAGGAACGTGGCAGATGACCGCAAAACCCGTATCCGAAATGACCTTCGAAGAGGCGATGGCCGCGCTGGAGCAGGTCGTGAACCAGCTGGAACGCGGCGAAGTCGCGCTCGAGGAATCCATCGCCCTCTACGAACGCGGCGCGGCGCTCAAGGCGCATTGCGGGGCCAAGCTGAAGGCGGCCGAAGAAAAGGTCGAACTCATCCGCGCGCAGGAAGGCCGCGCCACCGGCACCACCCCGGCGGAGGGGATGTGACCTTTCCCGAAACCCTGACCCACGATGCCGCCGCGATTGAGGCGCATCTGATGCGCGCGCTCGACGGGCGCGCCGACCAGCCGGTCGTCCACGCCATGCGCTACGCCCTGCGCGGCGGCAAACGCCTGCGCGGCTTTCTCGTTCTGGAAGGCGCGCGGATGCATGGGCTCTCTACCGCGCAGGCCCTGTCCGCCGCGGCGGCGGTCGAATCCCTGCACGCCTATTCCCTCGTCCATGACGACATGCCCTGCATGGATGACGATGACCTGCGCCGCGGTCAGCCCACCGTCCATGTGAAATGGGACGAGGCGACGGCGGTCCTCGCGGGTGACGCGCTGCAGACGCTGGCCTTCGAACTCCTCGCCGATCCTGCGCTGGGCAACGGCGACACCCGCATCGCCCTTGTCGCAGGGCTGGCCAAAGCTTCCGGGGCCGAAGGCATGGTCCTTGGTCAGGCGCTCGACATCGCCGCCGAAACCGCCACCGCGCCCCTGACGCTTGACCAGATCACCGAATTGCAGGCGGGCAAGACCGGCGCTCTGATCCGCTGGTCGGCCGAGGCAGGCGCCATCCTCGCCGGGGCCGACCCGAAGCCGCTCTCCAACTATGCCACCGCGCTGGGCCTCGCCTTCCAAATCTGGGACGATGTGCTGGATGTCGAAGGCGACCCGTCCAAGACCGGCAAACGCCTGCATAAGGATGCCGAGGCGGGCAAAGCGACCTTCGTTTCGCTCCTTGGCCTTGATGCGGCAAAGACGCGCGCCCGGGCTTTGATTTCCGAAGCGGAAAGCCACCTTTCCCCTTATGGCGACAAGGCGGCGAACTTGATCGCCTGCGCCCGCTTCGTTATCAGCCGCGACACCTGACGCGCTCGCACGCCCCCGGAGGGCAGCATGACCGACCGACCAAAGACCCCGCTTCTCGACCGCATCACCGCGCCTTCGGACATGAAGGCGCTGTCCGACCGTGAATTGCGTCAGGTCGCGGATGAGTTGCGCGCGGAAACCATCAGCGCCGTCTCGGTTACGGGCGGACATCTCGGCGCGGGTCTGGGCGTGGTGGAACTGACGGTGGCGATCCATGCCGTCTTCGACACCCCGCGCGACAAGTTGATCTGGGACGTCGGCCACCAGTGCTATCCGCACAAGATCCTGACCGGCCGCCGCGACCGCATCCGCACGCTCCGCACCGAAGGCGGCCTGTCGGGTTTCACCAAGCGCAGCGAAAGCCCGTATGATCCCTTCGGCGCGGCGCACAGCTCCACCTCCATCTCCGCCGCGCTGGGCTTTGCCGCCGCGCGCGATCTTGGCGGCGATCCGGGCGATGCCATCGCGGTGATCGGCGACGGCTCCATGTCCGCCGGCATGGCGTTTGAGGCGATGAACAACGCCGGTCACCTCAAGACCCGCCTCTTCGTCATCCTCAACGACAACGAAATGTCCATCGCGCCCCCGGTCGGCGCGCTCTCCTCCTACCTCTCCCGCCTCTATGCCGAGGCTCCGTTCCAGGATTTCAAGGCCGCCGCCAAAAGCGCGGTCAGCTTCCTGCCCGAACCCTTTCAGGAAGGCGCGCGGCGGGCGAAGGAAATGCTCAAGGGCATGGCCGTCGGCGGCACTTTGTTCGAGGAACTGGGCTTCAACTACATCGGCCCTATCGACGGCCACGACCTTGACCAGCTTCTTCCCGTCCTCCGCACCGCCCGCGCCCGCGCCACCGGGCCCACGCTGATCCATGTGCTGACGAAAAAGGGCAAAGGCTACGCCCCGGCCGAGGCCGCGCGCGACAAGGGCCATGCCACCGGCAAATTCGATGTGCTGACGGGCGTGCAGGCCAAGGCGCAGTCGAACGCGCCCGCCTATACCAAGGTCTTCGCCCAAGGCCTGATCGCCGAGGCGGAGCGCGATGAAAAGATCGTCGCCGTCACCGCCGCCATGCCCGATGGCACGGGGCTGAACCTTTTCGCCGACCGCTTTCCCCGCCGCACCTTCGATGTGGGCATCGCCGAACAGCACGCCGTCACCTTCTCGGCGGGCCTTGCCGCAGGCGGGATGCGCCCCTTCTGCGCCATCTACTCCACCTTCCTGCAGCGCGGCTATGATCAGGTCGTCCATGACGTGGCGATTCAGCGCCTGCCCGTCCGCTTCGCGATCGACCGCGCGGGGCTTGTGGGGGCCGATGGCGCCACCCATGCGGGCAGCTTCGACGTCGCCTTCCTCGCCAACCTGCCCGGCATCGTGGTCATGGCCGCGGCGGATGAGGCGGACCTCATGCACATGGTCGCCACCGCCGCCGCCCATGACGACGGCCCCATCGCCTTCCGCTACCCGCGCGGCGAAGGCGTCGGCTGCGACCTGCCCGCCCGCGGCACGCCGCTCACCATCGGCAAGGGCCGGGTCATCCGCGAAGGCGGTCGCGCCGCGATCCTCTCCTTCGGCACCCGCCTGTCCGAAGTGCTTAAGGCCGCCGAGGCGCTGGCCCAGCGCGGCCTTGCCCCCACCGTAATCGACGCGCGCTTTGCCAAACCGCTGGACCGCGACTTGATCCTCCACGCCGCCCGCCACCACGAGGCGGTGATCACGGTCGAAGAAGGCGCCGTTGGCGGCTTCGGCAGCCATGTCGCGCAGCTGCTGGCCGACGAAGGCGTCTTCGACACCGGGCTGAAGTTCCGCAGCATGGTCCTGCCCGACATCTTCATCGATCAGGCCAGCCCGGAACGGATGTATCAGGTCGCCGGCATGGACGCCGCCCAGATCGAGGCGAAGGTCCTCTCTACCCTCGGCGTGGCGGTGGTGGGACGTCGAGCTTAAGGCACGGGGAGTTACATCTTGGTTTCCCATTCTTTGCGGCAGATTTTTCGGGACCTGAAGGTGCGTATGTCCTTCAAGCATTTGCACGGTCCAACGCGTGTGTCGCTTCGTTCTGATGCAGCCGGAATAGTACTCCTTGCAAAGAACGTAGAATGGTTTCTGCCGACCTTTCTTGAACACCACAGGCAAGCCGGAATCGCGCATTTTGTTGTAATCGACAATGGGTCTTCTGATCGTACGTTAGAAATCGCGCGCCAGTCCGGAATAACACTGGTTCAGTCTCTTCTTCCTGTAAAGCACTACGAAGCGAGCATGCGCGCCGTTGCCGCTCGATGCTTCTTTAGGGGCGGTTGGGTAATTTTCGTCGACGCAGACGAGATGCTCGAAACACCTTTCGGCGCACCTTTATCTGCACTGTTGTCCTACTGCAACAATAACGGCTTCACGGCCGTTCTGGGCCAAATGCTGGATCTTTATTCACCTGAAAATTCTAAAGCCACAGACTATCAGGAGGCCATCCGTACCTCGTCGCGCTACAGTTTAGCACAATTAGACAAGATCGATTATCACGATTCCAGTTTTGAACTGAACTGGTTTTTGCGTGCTAACCTGTTAGAGGACAGTGAGGTTAAACTTCTGAGTGGCGGACTCCGTCGCGAAGTTTTTGGTGAAGTTCCTCTACTTACGAAGCACAGTCTGGTACGTAATCTGCCAAACATAAGTGTCATGACACATCCCCATTGCGCCAGTGGTGTAAAGGTCGCGGACGTGACCCTTGCTCTACGCCATTACAAAATCACTGGAGATTGGCTAGCTCGCGACCGTGCCAGTGTTGAATCAATGAGCTGGCTACACAGACAGGATTTTCGACGAGTGCAAGTCGCAGAAGATCCAAACTTCAAAATCAATCCGATTGTTTCCAATGAATGGTCAAGTACCTTGCCTCTGTTCGATGCGGGCTTCCTCTATGCGTCCCAACGTGCACGGAGCGCTTTGGTCGGTAGTAAGGCTATTGACTAACGCAGATTGATTACAGTCGCCGTTGCACGCATCGCGCTCTTGCAGCGTGCCACCGCCTCATATTGCAGAAAGGGCCTAAAGGAAGTGTAGTTCTTAACTACGGTCCAGCCGCTCCTCCAGCGCCGCGATCCGCGCCATCAGTTCCGCATGCCGCGCCGCCGCCTCATCCGGCTTGTCGGCCTCCGCCGCCTCTTGCATGGCATTCACCACCAGACCGACCAGCAAGTTGATGACGGCGAAGGTCGTCACCAGAATGAACCCGATGAAGAAGATCCACGCATAGGGGTAAACCTCCATCACCGGTCGCACCACGGCATCGGCCCACCCTTCCAGCGTCATCACCTGAAACAGCGTCAGCGCCGTCGCCCCCAGATCGCCGAACCGGTCAGGAAAGCTTGCCCCGAACAGCTTCGTCGCCATCACGGCGGAAACGTAGAACAGGATCAGCGTCAGCAGCACCACCGACCCCATCCCCGGCAATGCGCGCATGAACCCTTCCACCACCCGCCGCAGGCTGGGCGCCATGGAAATGACCCGCAGCACCCGCAGCACGCGCAGCGCCCGCAGCACCGACAGGCCCCCCGTCGCAGGCAGCAACGCCACCCCCACGACGGCCAGATCGAACAGGTTCCACCCCGACCGGAAGAACCGCCCTCCCAGCGCGAACAGCTTCAGCGCGATTTCCACCACGAAAATCGCCAGACAGATGCGGTCCAGCGTCAGGATCACGCCCCCCGCCGCGGCCATCACGGGCTTGGATGTCTCCAACCCCAGCAGCACCGCATTGAACAGGATCACGCCCATGATGAACCGTGTCACCCCGGGCTGTTCCAGAAACTCCGCCACACGCGCTCGCATCGTCATATTCCGTCCCTCACGTCACAATGCAGGACGCCCGGGCCTTTCAGCCCGGGCGCACCCGATCCGATCTACCCGTCATTCCGCGGGTTTGACCAACTCATTTCTCTCATCCTTCGTCTTCCACAGCGAAAAGACCACCCCCGCCCCGAGGATCGCAAAGGTGATGCCCAGCGACCAGCTCGGCGGGAACTTCTCCCAGCCCATGATATCCGCGATGAAGATCTTCGACCCGATGAAGACCAGCAGCAAGGACAGCGCATATTTCAGATAGGCGAAACGGTGCAGGATCGCCGCCAGCGCGAAATACAGCGCCCGCAGGCCAAGTATGGCAAAGATGTTCGACGTATAGACAATGTAGGGGTCCGTCGTGATCGTAAACACGGCAGGCACCGAGTCCACGGCAAAGACCAGATCCGCGATCTCGATCAGGATCAGCGCGATGAACAAGGGCGTCGCAAAACGCACCATCTTGCCGCCCGCATCCGCCTTCTGCACGAAGAAGCTGTTGCCGTGCAGCTCTTCCGTCACCCGAAACCGCCGCTTGATGAACTTCAGCACGGGGTTGCCCGCGATGTCATGCTCGCCTTCGCCCACGAACAGCATCTTGATGCCGGTAAAGATCAGGAACACTGCGAAGATATAGAGAACCCAAGAATAGGACGCGACAATCGTCGCCCCCAACCCGATCATGATGCCCCGCAGCACGATCACGCCAAGGATACCCCAGAACAGCACCCGGTGCTGATAGGCGCGCGGAATCGCGAAATAGGTGAAGATCAGTGCGATGACGAACACGTTGTCCATCGCCAACGTCTTTTCCACCACAAAGGCCGTCAGGTAATGCGCGGTGCTTTCCCACCCCATCTGCCAATAGACAAAGCCCGAAAAGCTTATGCCCAGCGCGATATACATCGCCGAAAGCTTCAGGCTCTCGGCCACGCCGATCTCGTGATTTCCGTCCTTGTGAAGAACCCCAAGGTCGAACGCCAAAAGCGAAATGACCAAGGTGATGAACAGCAGCCACATCCACAGCGGCTTGCCCAAAAACAGTAGGTAGAGAAATTCCATTCCCCGTCGACCTCTCTTGCACACATCCAAGCGCCGCAAGGTCAGCCGATCAGGTCCGGGCATGACATCGAGGCGCACTCGATGCGGTCCGACATGGCGCTTTCGCGTCAGAGGGGCCCGGCCCGCCCGCAAAAGGTGGGTAAGGGACTCACGAATTCAAGTCTCTGCACTGCAGAATTTTCACGCTCCCGTGATCCGCGCGTGATCGCCCTCAGCGGCCAACAGGGCTGCAAGCCCTTCGCGATAGGTGGGAAACAGCAGCCGCACGCCAAGCTCTGCCTTGATGCGGTCATTCCGCACCCGCTTGCTTTCGGCATAAAAGCTGCGCGCCATCGGCGTCATCTCTGCCTCGTCATAGGGGATCGCAGGCGGCAAGGGCAGGCCCAGCAGGTCCGCCGCATGGCCAATCACATCCTCGGGCGGGGCAGGGTCGTCGTCGCAGACATTGTAGATGCTTCCCGGACGGGGCCGCGCGATCGACGCCTCCAGAACCTGCGCGATATCCTCCACATGGATACGGCTGAAAATCTGCCCCGGCTTGATGATCCGCCGTGCCGTGCCGTCGCGCACCTTCTCGAACGGCCCGCGCCCCGGCCCATAAATCCCCGCCAGCCGAAAGATCTGCAAGGGCAGCCCAAGGCCGGACCAGCCGCGCTCTGCCGCAACCCGGGCATGGCCCCGCGCCGTGCTGGGCGTCAGCGCCGTCTCCTCATCCACCCAGCCGCCCGCATGATCGCCATAGACGGCGGTCGTCGACAGATAGCCCACCCAAACGGGCCGCGCCGCGCGCAACTCTTCCAGATGATCCCGCAGGATCGGATCACCCGTCTCATCCGGCGCGACGGACACAAGCACATGCGTCGCCTCCGCCAGCGCAGCCTCCAGCGGGCCGGGCAGAAGCAGCGCCTCCACCCCAGTCTCCACCATGCGCCGCGCCTTCTCGGGCCGTCGCGTGGTCCCGATCACCCGCCAACCCTGCGGCAGCAACCGCCGCGCCAGCGCCTCGGCCGAATAGCCATGTCCGATGGAAAGAAGCGTGTTCATGGCGCCAACTATCCCCCGCCTGCGCGCCCGCCGCAAGGCCAGCCGCCCACGCGTCGCAAAGCCTTCACTTGCCCTCGCCCCCCGGTTTCGGATTAGATGCCGGATCAAATCGACGACGCAGAAAGAACAAGAACGAATGAATGACGACGCCCTTCCCCTTCTGACCCCCGACATGCCCGCGCCCGAGTCTTTCACCGACCCCGCCGCCGCTGTCGCCCGTCTGGAAGAGCTTTATTTCACCGCCACAGGCTTCCTCTCGCAGCATTTCACCGCCGCCGTGACCGGGGGCAAACCCCATGCCCGCATCCGCGCCTTCTACCCCGAGATCCGCCTGACCACGACCAGCCATGTGAAGACCGACTCGCGCCTCTCCTTTGGCCATGTCGCGGAACCCGGGACCTATTCCACCACCGTCACCCGCCCCGACCTCTTTCGCAACTACCTGACCCAGCAGCTTGAACTCCTGATCCGCCACCATGGCCAGCCCATCGTGATCGGCCCCTCCGAAACCCCCATCCCCGTGCATTTCGCCGTGGCCGGAAACCCCAAGGTCTCCGTCCCGCAGGAAGGCGTGTTGGAGTTTTCGCTGCGCGACATTTTCGACGTGCCCGATCTCGCCACCACCAATGACGACATCGTCAACGGCACCCGTCAGGTGCATTCCGACGGCTCCCGCCCGCTGGCCCCCTTCACGGCGCAGCGCGTGGATTACTCCCTCGCGCGGTTGTCGCATTACACCGCCACCGATGCGGCGCATTTCCAGAACCACGTTCTCTTCACCAACTACCAGTTCTATGTCGATGAATTCGAAGCCTATGCCCGCCACGTGCTGGCCGATCCCGCCTCGGGCTATACCGAATTCGTCGCCCCCGGAAACCACGTCCTGACGTCCCCCGACGGCGCGCTTTTGCCCCCCGCCAAGATGCCCCAAATGCCCAGCTACCACCTGAAGCGGGCCGATGGGAACGGCATCACGCTGGTCAATATCGGCGTGGGCCCCTCCAACGCCAAGACGGCCACCGACCACATCGCCGTCCTGCGCCCCCATGCCTGGTTGATGGTCGGCCATTGCGCGGGCCTCCGGAACTCGCAGTCGCTGGGCGACTTTGTCCTCGCCCATGCCTATCTGCGCGAAGATCACGTGCTGGACGATGACCTCCCCGTCTGGGTCCCGATCCCGGCGCTGGCCGAGATTCAGATCGCGCTGGAAGACGCGGTCGAGGAAGTCACCCAACTCGAAGGCTATGAACTCAAGCGCATCATGCGCACCGGCACCGTCGCCACCATCGACAACCGCAACTGGGAACTGCGCGACCAATCCGGCCCTGTCCAACGCCTCTCGCAATCGCGTGCCATCGCGCTCGACATGGAATCCGCCACCATCGCGGCAAACGGTTTCCGCTTCCGCGTCCCCTACGGAACGCTCCTCTGCGTCTCTGACAAACCCTTGCACGGAGAGTTGAAACTCCCCGGCATGGCGTCCGAGTTCTACAAGACGCAGGTCGCCCGCCACCTGCAGATCGGGATCAACGCGATGGAGCGGTTGCGCGCCATGCCCATAGAACGTATCCACAGCCGCAAGCTGCGCAGCTTTGACGAAACTGCCTTCCTCTAGGGCACAATCGGACGGCCCACGCAGCGTAAACCGGGCAAGTCCGTCAGAATGGGCTTGATTTGTTCGGCAAAACAGAATTTAGCGACAACCAGTCGCTTCATGGACAGGGAAAGCCCCGCACCATAACGGGGCCCGCAAACGAAGGAACATGACATGTCGAAACCGATGACCAAGACCCAGCTCGTCGCCGCCCTCGCCGAAACGATGGGGTCGGACAAGAAGACGGCCAATGCCGCGCTGGACGCCATCGCCGCCGTCGTGGCGCGTGAGGTTGCCGCCGGTGGTGCCGTGACGCTGCCCGGTCTGGGCAAGGTCGTCTGCCGCGCCCGGCCCGAGCGTCAGGTGCGTAACCCCGCCACCGGCGAGACCGTGACCAAGCCCGCCGACAAGCAGGTGAAGTTCTCGATCGCCAAGGCGCTGAAGGACAGCGTCAACGCCTGATCTCAGGCAAAGGCCGAACACAGGGCCGCCCCGCAAAGGGCGGCCTTTTTCTTGGAAGATGCCGATGGACCTGCGCGCCCTTGTGATGGGCCTGATCTTCGCCCTGATGTGGTCCTCGGCCTTCGCCACGGCCCGCATCATCGTGGCCGATGCCGCGCCTCTGGCCACGCTGGCGGCCCGCTTCCTGATCTCGGGCCTTCTGGCGGTGGGCGTGGCCTTTGCGCTGGGCGCGCGCCTCACCCTCACCCGCGCGCAATGGCGCTCCGTCGCGGCCTTCGGTCTTTTGCAGAACGCGGCCTATCTCGGCCTCAACTTCATCGCCCTGCAATGGGTGGAGGCGTCGCTTGCCGTCATCATCGCCGCCTCCATGCCGCTGATGGTCGCTGCCCTCTCTTGGGCCTTCCGGGGCGAACGCCTGCCCGCGCTCGGCCTTGCAGGCCTCATCGCGGGTTTTGCCGGAACCGCCCTCATCATGGGCACCCGCCTCTCCGGCGGGGCCGATCCCCTGGGAACCCTGCTCTGCGTCATGGGCGCTCTGGCACTGGCCATCGCCACGCTCACCCTGCGCTCCGCCTCCGGCGCGCAGGCGGGGCTCGGCCCGCTTCTCCTGATCGTGGGCCTGCAGATGCTGGCAGGCTCCGCCGCCTTGGCCGTCATCGCCGCGCTGACGGAACCCTTCCGCCTGACGCCCACGCTGCCCCTCGCGCTGGCCTTCACCTACCAGATCTTCATCCCCGGCCTTGCCGCCACGCTGATCTGGTTCGCCCTCGTCCGCCGCATCGGCCCCACCCGCGCGGCGACCTACCACTTCCTCAACCCGGCCTTCGGCACGGCCATCGCGGCGCTGCTGCTGAACGAAACCCTCCGCCCGACCGATATCCTCGGCGCGGCCGTCGTTGCCGCAGGCATCCTCGCCGTGCAGCTGTCGCGCAAACCGACCTGAGGCTCAGCCGATCGCCCCGCGCACCCCGCCCGTCTGCCCACGATCCAACAGCAGATGGTCAAGGATCACGCAGGCCATCATCGCCTCGCCCACCGGCACCGCGCGGATGCCCACGCAGGGGTCATGCCGCCCCTTGGTGATCAGGTCGATCTCCTCGCCCTTCACGTTCACCGTCCGCCGCGGCGTTAGGATCGATGAGGTGGGCTTCACCGCGAACCGGCACACCACCGGCTGCCCCGTCGAAATCCCGCCCAGAATCCCCCCGGCATGGTTCGACAGGAACTCTGGCCCCGCCGCCCCCATGCGGATCTCGTCGGCATTCTCCACCCCGGTCAGCGCGGCCGAGGCCATGCCATCCCCGATCTCCACGCCTTTCACGGCATTGATCGACATCATCGCCGCCGCCAGATCGCTGTCCAGCTTGCCATACAAAGGCGCGCCCAGCCCCGCCGGAACGCCATCGGCCACCACCTCGATCACCGCGCCCACCGAATTGTGCGACAGCCGCAGCTCATCCAGATAGGCCGCCCATTCCCCGGCCGCCACAGCATCCGGGCACCAGAACGGGTTCCGCTCCACCCCCGCCAGATCGATCCGCGCCCGGTCGATCCCCTTCACACCCATCTGCACCATATATCCCGTGATCCGCAGCCCCGGCACCATCCGCGCCAGCACTGCCCGCGCCACGGCCCCTGCCGCCACCCGCGCCGCCGTCTCGCGCGCAGACGACCGCCCGCCGCCGCGATAATCCCGCACCCCGTATTTCTGGTGATAGGTGATGTCGGCATGACCGGGTCGGAAGGCCTGTGCGATCTCGCCGTAATCCTTCGACCGCTGGTCGGTATTCTCGATCATCAACTGGATCGGCGTGCCCGTCGTCACCCCTTCGAACACACCCGACAGGATGCGCACCTCATCGGGTTCCTTCCGCTGGGTGGTGAACTTGTTCTGCCCCGGTTTCCGCTTGTCCATCCACGGCTGGATATCACCCTCGGTCAGCGCCACCCCCGGCGGCACCCCATCCACCGTGCAGCCCAGCGCAGGCCCGTGGCTCTCGCCCCAAGTCGTCACGCGGAAGATATGGCCGAAGGTGTTGAAGGACATCGCGAAGGCTCCCTGATCCGGCCCCGTCCATAGGCCAAAGCGGGGCAGGGCGCAAAGGGGTTTGGCAAACCCGCCGCCCAACCGACCTAGCGGACAAGGGGCTTGACCGTGCCAACTGGCGATGAAACGCCCCCTCACCCCTCACCCC
>VYLE01000212.1_pt1 | contig 48539 bp, 45 predicted proteins | sample 5114391 | NCBI WGS metagenome assembly VYLE01 (sample SAMN12291771, study PRJNA351875) | freshwater metagenome | isolation source: freshwater lake | place: USA: Michigan, Kent Lake | collected 2013-08-15
GAGGGAGAGGGAGAGGGAGAGGGAGAGGGAGAGGGAGATGACGGGCAACGGACAGGCCGCAAGGAAAGAGCCGGCGAGCTGAACGCGGCCGCTCAGGCGGGACGCAGGTTTGGCAATGATGACCTTATACACCTGTTTTGCCCGTCACGCAAGCGATATTCGCAAAATCGGAATTTGATCCGCACCGTCCCGTCGTGCCCGCAGGAACCCTGGTTCCCCTGCCGGCGTTTGTCGGGGCTGGCAAACCGCATCGGCAAGGGATGGCCATGGGCGAACACGCACTTGTCCCGACGAAGTCCGCGCCGTCGCTGCTGCAGCGGCTCGGCCCCGGGCTGATCACCGGCGCGGCCGACGACGATCCGTCCGGCATCGCCACCTATTCGCAGGCCGGCGCGCAATTCGGCTACGGGCTGCTGTGGACGGTGTTTCTCACCACGCCCTTCATGATCGCGATCCAGCTCGTCAGCGCGCAGATCGGTCGCGTCACCGGCAAAGGTCTGGCCGCCAACGTGATGCAGCTCGCGCCGCGCTGGGTGGTGCTGGGCCTGGTCGCACTGCTGGTGGCCGCCAACACCTTCAACATCGCCGCCGACATCGCCGCGATGGCCGAGGCCCTCGGACTGGTGATCGGCGGGCTCAATCACGAGCACGCGCTGATCTTCGCGGCGGGGTCGACCATCCTCCAGGTCTTCATGCCGTATCGCCGCTACGCGCCGGTGCTGAAATTCCTGACCCTGACGCTGTTCGCCTATGTCGCCACCGCCTTCACCGTGAAGATCCCGTGGAGCACCGCCCTGCTCGCCGCGGTCTGGCCGAAGGCCGATGTCAGCGCCGACTATTTCATGATGGTGGTCGCCGTGCTGGGCACCACGATCAGCCCCTATCTGTTCTTCTGGCAGGCCTCGCAGGAGGTCGAGGAAATGAACCAGGGGCGGCCCGACAAGCCGCTCCGCGACCTCAGGCGCGGCGGCCACCCCGAGCTCGCGCGCATCAGGGCCGACACCACCGCCGGCATGCTGCTGTCGAACGGCATCGCCTTCTTCATCATCCTGACCACGGCCTCGGTGCTGAACGCCAACGGCGTCACCAGCATCGCCTCGGCGACGCAGGCGGCCGAGGCGCTGCGGCCGCTTGCCGGCAACTTCACCTTCGCGCTGTTCGCGCTCGGGATCATCGGCACGGGCCTGCTCGCGATCCCGGTGCTGGCGGGCTCGGCGGCCTATGGAGTCGCGGAGGTTTTCGGCTGGCACGCCACGCTGGAGGCCAGGCCCGACGAGGCGGTCGGCTTCTACACGATCATCGCGGCGGCCACCATCATCGGCTTCGCGCTCGGCTTCACCGGGATCGACTCGATCCACATGCTGGTGTGGAGCGCCGTGCTGAACGGCATCGTCGCGGTGCCGATCATGGCGATGATGATGCTCATCGTGTCGAGCCGCGCCATCATGGGCCGCTTCAGGGCGAAGTCGTGGCTGGTCGCGCTGGGCTGGCTCGGCACCGCGCTGATGGCGCTGGCCGTGCTGGCGCTGCTGGGCGCCTCACTGCTGGGCTGATCAGAGCGGCGATAGCGCCGCGGAGATCTGCGAGGCGACGATGAAGGCCGCGAAAACGGCCGGCACGCTGATGAACCGCAGGAACTGATCTATCGAAAGCATCTGTCATCCCCCGAGTGACAAAGCGCCTTTCGCCCGCCGCGCTACTCCACCCCTCGCGCGACGTGCTGATCGGCCGTGAGAAGCTGATCGGAAATGGCCGCCCCGCTCATGGTGAGCAGCGCCAGAATCGAGATCATCGCCATGAATTTCATGCCCCGAAGGTCGCCCCCGATTGTGGCCAAAAACGTCTCCGGTTGGTCCATTTTCGGGACGATCCCGCGAAACCATCATGACGCTCTGGAATCTCCAAGGCGTCGCCCCGGGTGAATGAGAGCGGTCCGATCATACCTTCGCACTCTTCCCTCAATGGCCGGGATCGTCCTAAGCTGGTGGCCGAAACCGGCGCAACACCCAACCTGACGCCGGACGACTGGGGGCAACATGACCGCGTCATCCAAAGTCACTGAACTCGAAATCCTCGCCTGCGACGCAGGATGGCGAAACTACCACTTCGTCAAGGCGACGACCGTGGACGGGATCATCGGCTGGAGCGAATTCGACGAAGGTTTCGGTTCGCCAGGCGTCGGCGCCGCAATCCAGCGGCTCTCCGCACGCGTCATCGGACAGAATGTCTTCCAGCATGAGCGGATCCATGAGGAGCTGTTTGCGGCGACGCGACCTGCCGCCGGCGGCGTCGTGGCTCAGGCGCTCGGCGCGATCGAAAACGCGCTGCTCGACGCCAAGGCGAAGTGCCTCGGCGTCCCCTGTTACGAGCTCCTTGGCGGCAAGATACGCGATCGAGTACGGGTCTACTGGTCGCATTGCGCGACCTGGCGGATCAATCATCCAGCCTGGTACAAGCCGCCAATCGAAAACCTCGATGGCGTCAAGGCGATTGGTCGCGAGGTGCGGGAGAAAAACTTCACGGCGCTGAAGACCAACATCTTCTCCTATGACGACGGCAAGCCAACCGCCTGGCGGCCGGGTTTTGGCTCCCCTTTTGCACCCGAGATCAATGTGGATCGCAAGATCCTCCGCGATTTGCGGATGCATCTCGAAGCAATCCGTGACGGGGCAGGCCCCGACGTCGACATCCTCCTCGACTGCAATTTCAACGCCAAGACCGAGGGCTACCTCAAGATCCTGCGCACCCTTGCCGACCTCGACATGTTCTGGATTGAAATCGACAGCTTCAACCCGGACGCGCTGGGCTACATTCGCAGGCAGAGCCCGCATCCGATCTCGTCCTGCGAAACGCTATTGGGCTTGCGCGAATTCCTGCCCTACTTTCACACACAGGCCATGGACGTAGCGATCATCGATACGCCCTGGAATGGCGTCTGGCAGTCGATGAAGATCGCCGCGGCGGCCGAGGCCTTCGAAGTGAACGTCGCGCCTCACAATTTCTACGGCCACCTCTGCTCCATGATGAACGCGCATTTCTGTGCCGCTGTGCCAAATCTGCGCATCATGGAAATCGATATCGATCGCCTCGCCTGGGACCGCGAGTTGTTCACGCATGAGCCGGAGATCGACAACGGCCATCTCGTCGTTCCGGACAGACCAGGCTGGGGGACTGAGCCGAATGAGGACGCATTGCGTGCGCATCCGCCGAAAACCAGCGGGGGGCTTCTCAATTACGGGCGCAAGAGCTGATCGGGCACTACGGCGTGACAGGGTTGACGGTCGGAGACGTTTTCGGCCCGGGTCGATCCGGCTCAACAGCCGACTTGGCCTCCGTAGGAAGCACCTGTGCGCCCACGGCGTGAGCAGCCTCGCCAGTCGTGGCATAATTTGCAACATGCGCCGGTTGTGCCCTGGCTCGGCTCCACGGGCCGTGATCGACGATAAGCATCGCAGCTATCGTAACAGCAGCCACAATCAATGCGATCACCCCGGGGTGGCGGAGCGCGGATGAAAGAGAGTTACCAAAGCGATCTGTAGTCATTGCACACGATCCGTACTGTTCTCGAGCGGTCAACTCCGCGGTATCCCCGCAGGTTCCCCGCATGCGCATAGGCAAGGATCGCGCCATGGAAGCGAGGGATAGGGCCCTCCTCACGACCAAGTGTTCTCGTGCAGTCTCGCTCAGAGCGCTTCTTCACTCACTCGCCTGGTGCAATCGCATTGCTTGGGGTCGGACGGTCGGTAATCTGCTGGCCAAACAGACTGCCAATCAGTTCTACGGCTGTACGGGCCGTGCGCCCCCGTTCGTCGAGGAAGGGATTGAGTTCGACGATATCGACAGACCCCACGAGACCGGAATCATGTAACAGTTCCATGATCAGGTGAGCCTCGCGGTATGTTGCTCCACCCGGTACAGTCGTTCCAACTCCGGGCGCCACGCAGGGATCGAGGAAGTCGACGTCGAAGCTGACATGAAGAACACCGTCGGTCGCCTTGACGCGCTCGATCACCCGACGGATCAGGACGGCGACACCGAATTCATCGATTTGCCTCATGTCGACCACTCTGATGCCGCGCGCGCGCATCAGCTCCTCTTCAAGTTTGTCGATAGACCGGGCACCAAACAGATCGAGTCTCTCGGGATCAATCGAGGCACGCGGGTCATTCCCGAGCAGGCCATCAAGACCCGGCTCGCCGCAAAGAAACGCAGCCGACATTCCATGCATATTGGCTGTGATGGTCGTGTCGGGGGTGTTGTAGTCGGCGTGGGCGTCGAGCCAGAGAACGAACAGCTTTCGGCCACGTTCCTGCCAGAAACGAGCCATGGCATTGACCGATCCCATCGACAGCGTGTGGTCTCCGCCGAGAAAGATCGGGATGGAACCGGTTTCCGCGATCTCATGACCGCGGCGGCTGAGCAGCCGTGTCCAGCGCTGGATGTCCCGGTAGTGATTGGCCTTCGCAGGCGGCCTGTCGGCGAGATCGCTCATCTCCGCAACCGACAGATCGCCATAGTCGACGACGTCCAGATCCAGGCTCTCCAGCAAGGTCGCAAGACCGGCGGTCCGCAGCGCCGCCGGCCCCATCAGTGTCCCTCGCTGTGAGGCGCCCATGTCGATGGGGGCGCCGAGCAGGGCGATGCGCCGGGCGCGATCCGTGGTGCGTTGATCGGTCACGGCAATCTCCTGATATCAACAAGGCTTCGCAAACCTAACAGAGATTCGCCTCCGCCGGTTCACCGGGCGGGATCCAGGCGAGGAACCAAATCCGGTTGAAGGCATTTCAATTGAGAAACATTCAGCCGATTCAGAGGGTGCGCGCTTGAGCACTGAAATACCAGAATCCTCGCTTCATCCGGGTTTGGCGGCACGCGCCATCGACGCGGCTGCGGACGCGTCCCGGACCGTCGGCGAGGTGGCGGGCGGGCTGCGCAGCGCAGCTGATCGGCTGACCCACGTGATCGACGAGGCCCGCAAGCCCGGCGGAGCGCTGTCGACGGTCGCCGCGGTGACCCGCGAGGCGCCACTGGCCAGCCTGTTCGTCGCGTTCCTGTTCGGGATCGCGGTCGCGCGTCGGCGCTAGAGCGTCACGCCGCGCTCGCCGCCTTGCGCGGCGGGGCGAACACCTGCGCCTCGAAGGCACGCGCCGGCATCGGACGACCGAAGAAATAACCCTGGCCTTCCTCGCATCCCATGCCGACCAGGAAATCCGCCGTCGCCTTGTTTTCGATACCTTCTGCGATGACCGTTAGACCGAGCTGCTTGCTCAGTCCGATGGTGGATCCGACGATCGCGGCATCGTCGGTGTCGGTCAGCAAGTCGAACACGAAGGATCGATCGATCTTGAGCCCGTCGAGGGGAAACTTCTTCAGATAGCTCAGGCTCGCATAGCCCGTTCCGAAATCGTCGAACAGGACTCGCACCCCGAGCGCCTGAATTCGCTTGAACATGTCGAGGACGCGACGCTCTTCATGCAACAGGATATCTTCCGTCACCTCCAGTTCGAGCAGCGAGGACGTCAGCCCTGTCGTCATCAGGAGTTCGGCGACGGACTGCGCGAGATCGCCGGACTGCAGCTGTGACGGCGACAGATTGACCGCAACCCGCACGGCTCGCCCCGAAAGTTCCCATGCTCGCGCCTGCCGACAGGCCGTTTCCATGACCCAGTTCGCGACCCGCTCCGACAGCGCGGACGAATGGATGACAGGCATGAATTCGCCGGGCGAGACATAGCCACGCACCGGATGACGCCACCGAATGAGCGCCTCGGCGCCGACCAGGCTTCCGTCGATCAGACGCACCTGCGGCTGATAGAACAGTTCGAACTCGTTGCGCTCCACAGCCAGCGCAAGTTCGCTCTCAAGCCTCAGGCGATCTTCCAGTTCCTGCCGTATCTCGGTCTCGAACACCACGTGACCGCCGCGCCGGGTCATCTTCGCCTTGGTCAGCGCCAGATGACCATTGCTCAGGAGATCATCGGCACTCTCTCCGCCGTCCGGATAGACCGCGATACCCATGCTGATCTTGACCCGGTGCTGCCGCACTTCGGTGACCAATGGCGTATCGAAGGCGCGCGCGATCCTTTCAGCCACCACTGTGACTGGTTCACCGTCGGAAGACCCAGCCAAAGCGATGGCGAATTCGTCGCCGCTGAGCCGGGCGATGATCCCGGTTGAGCCCGCCGCGAGCATCAGCCGTTCGGCCACCGCCTTCAGGACCTGGTCGCCGGATGAATGTCCCAGCATGTCGTTGATCTGCTGGAAGCCGTCGAGGCCGAGCACGAGCAGCCTGACCTGACTGCGATGCCGCTCCGCGTCGGCGATCAGATCAGTGATGGCGGCATGCAGGGTGCTGCGATTGGCAAGCCCGGTCAGGAGATCGTGCTCAGCGAGATATTTGACGCGCTCCGCCTCGCGCTTCCTGACGGAGATATCCCGCAGAATTGCGCCATATTGAAAGCCATCCGTTCCCTGCCAGCCGGAGAAACTCGCCTCGACCGGGAACGTCTCCCCATTCTTGCGGAGGCCTTCGAACTCCACGACGACCGCGCCGCCGGGCACCAGAAGCGCCTCGCGCGCAGCATCGCGGATCGCGAAGGACGTCGCGTTTCCATTTGCCGGCGCGGCACAGAGCGCCTCGAACGGCCGGCCGATGATCTCGGCCGGCAGATATCCGAAGATCGCGCTGGCCCCGGGATTCCAGACCGTGATCCGGTGATGTTCATCGGTGCATACGAGACCGTCACCGAGCGACATCGCCATGCGATGAAAACGGCTTTCGGCGATGCGTCCGAGCAGGCTGCGGAAGTCGATCTCGTCCAGCGCAATAGCAGCCAGATAGGCGAGGATCGCAATATGGAAAAGCGACGTATCGATCACGAGCGGCCATCTTGCCTGTGCCAGCACCGCGATTGACTCGATGCCCGCTCCGGCCGCGATCAGGATCATGACACGCAGACCCGGCGAAACCCGCCGCCAGGACATCATCATGAGCAGGCAAAGCAGTCCAAGTCCGAGCAGCATCACGGCGTCGGACGTCCAGCGTAAGGTGCGGTCCTGCAGGATCGATTCCGCGGCAAGCGCCTGAAGGACGGGCCCCGAGACGATGCCGCCGTTCGGAACGCTGAAACGATCACCAAGCTCGAGCGCAGTCGCCCCGACGATGATCTTCTTGCCCTTCAGAGCCGCCAGAGTCGCGGCATCTCCCCGCAGCACGTCAACATAGGAGACGTTCGGGATGGATCTCGCACGAATGCTGAAGTCGATGAGGAAGGGCGGGCGCCGGTTGGCATTCTGCCCGGCCAGTACGACGGCCATCGACGGCAACGAGACATCGCCGAGTTTCTCGGCGAACGGGTAGCGGCGAACCAGTCCGTCAGGCTCGACCGCGACGTTGACGAGGGCAGGCCACGATTGATTGATGAACGGCTTCAGCGGGCGGTTGATGTGAGCCGCGCCTCCCCCGGGCGCGGGCTGCCGGAATGACGGCAGAATCGTCGAGCCGCCGACCTCCCGCAAAGCCGTCAGAAAGGCCTCATCGGAGGCCGGATCGGATGGCGTGCTGAAATCGACGTCGAAGGCAACATCCAGGACACCTGCGCTTTCCAGCTTGCGCAGAAGTTCGGCGTGGAGCCTTCGCGGCCAGGGCCACACGCCAATCTTGTCGATCGACGGCGCATCGATGGCGACCACCACGACTTCGCCGCTGGCCGCACGTGACTGCCAGTTGAAGCGAAGATCCGTGAGGACGTTGCGGACCGAGGCATGCCATCCCGTGGACAGTACGACCGCAAGCGCGATCACGACGAGAATGTGTGGCCGATAGCGTCTCACCCCGATCCCCCATCCCGCGTCGGCGGGTTCGCTGTCCGTCGTTCAGGCGAGCCCCTCAATGCCTGTTGCGACCATAGGCATGGCCGTTGCCGTTGCTGCCGTCGCCGCCACCGTTTCCATAGCCGTTGCCGTTGTTGCCCTTGCCATTGCCGGTCGCACCGCTGGTGCCGCGGCCCCTGCCCTCGCTGGCATCGTCGGAATTGCCCTTGCCACTGCCCGAGCCGTCGCTGGAAGCTCCGGCGACCGTTGCAGCGATGGTGGCGCTTGCGGCCGAAGCCGCGCCAGCGCTCGCGGACGTGCTGCCGCTGCCGTTGGCAATCGTGGTCTGGATGGCGCTGTTGGAGGCCGCCGCGTTCGTCTTGCCGTCACTCCATATGGTCTCCGGGTTCACGCTTGCATTCGCGTTGCGGACCTGGCCCGAGCCGACGGCACCATGGGCAAGTCCCTGCGTCACCTTGTGGAAATTGAGCTTCACCTCGCCCAGCGAACTGGAAATACGCACCACGCCGGCTTTCGGCGCCTGATGCGAGGACGAAGGCAGGCCAGCGGCCTTGAGGGCCTTGCTGGTCGGGCCGACCGCATGAATGGCATGGCCGTTCGCAGCGTTGCGTGGCGCGGACAGTCCGGATTTCGGTACAGGGATGCGGTCGATCGCGGACGCGCGCGGCTTGCCCTGTTCGATCGGATTGAAGGTGCCGGTCCCGCTCAGGTTCAGCCCCGACTTGCCGTGCTCGAAGACGGTGGCGGCCTGCCCCGGCATGACCCGGGCGATCTGTCCCGTCTTGAAATCGGAGACTTCGACCTGGCCCCTGATGACGCCGACCCGGGTACTGCCGGCAGCCACGGTGACGCTGAACTGCGTCCCCTTCACCACGGCGGCCAGGTAGGGCGTCTCGACTTCGAAATGCTTGACGTTGCGCTTCTCGACCTCGAGCAGGATCGATCCGGCCTGCTGGACGATGGTGGTGGAGAGCCCGTCCTTCTTCTCGGCCGGCACGCCGACCACCGAATTGGGAGAGATCAGGATCGATTCTTCGCCGCGAACCAGCAGCACGCGTCCATTGCGCCCGGTGCGGATCGTATCGCCCGGCTTGAGGGTCTCTTCCTGACCGAGCGAGACCTGCTGGGCGCCGCTCGTTGCCAGCCAGACCTCGCCGGACGACTTCTGCACCGACCAGATACCGTCATCGGCAGCCGATGCACCGGACAAGGGTCCCATGACCAACGCCGCCAGAACGGCAAACCGTTTTCCGATTTTTCCCAGCATGACGATCCTCGGTCGACGTGACAGCCAGCCCGAGAGGTACCCGAAATCACTCAAGATAGGATTAGCGGCAGGCGGCGATTGGACGGCCGCCATTAACGCTTCATTGACCATAAAAAATTATGAAAAATCATGCCGCTAACAAAACCTTACCAAGGTTCTGGAACGACCATGTCCAACGACATGGCGTGGCTGCCGACGCGCCGGAGGGTACGGCACGTTTTGACCGCATGGCTATTGATGGGGGCGTGGTTTGCCGGGTCTTCCCAGGTATCTGCACAGCAGGCGAACCAGCCGGGCTTCGATCCACGACAGCCCGAGAAATACTTTGAAAACCAATCCGAGCAACAGTCGCTGAACCGGCCTCCGGTGAAGCTCCCATCGGTCGCCGGGCCCGGCACGGGTGGGGACACCACACCGCAATTCGTCCTGCGCGGCGTCATCATCCGCGGGGCTCATGCCGTGTCTGGTGAGGAGATGACCGCGACCTATCAGGCCTATCTGGGCCGAAAGGTCTCGCAAGCCGACCTTGCCGAAATTGCCGGCGGCATCAGCAAGCTCTATCGCGCCAAGGGCTTCCATCTGAGCCGGGCCATCGTGCCGCCTCAGGACATTACCGGCGGCCAGGTCCGTCTCCAGGTGATCGAAGGCGCCATCGTCCAAGCCGAGTTGAAAGGCGACGGCGCCGAGCAGTTCGGCGTGAGGCCGATGCTCGCTCCGGTTCTGGCCGAGACGCCGTCGCGCCTCGCAACGCTCGAGCGCCAGCTCTTCCTCATCAATGGCAGGCCGGGCGTGCGCATCACGGACACGGCGCTGGAGGAAATCGGCGGAACGACCGGCCGCTTCCGGATCACCGTCACCCTCAAGACCTGGCACATCTTCTCGTCGCTCGGGCTGGACAACCTCGGATCATCTTCGGTCGGCCCCTGGCAGACCTATGCGACCGGCGCCTTCAACTCCTATCTTGCCCCGGGCGACACACTTGCGGTCAACCTGTCGACCATCGCCAACGACCCGCGCGAGCTGGGCTTCGCCCGGTTGTCCTACGACGCGCCCGTCGGCGTCGATGGTGTGCGCCTCGGTGGCTCCGTGCTTTACAGTGCCGTCCGCCCGGGAGACGCACGCCGCCTCGACAGCGACATCACCACCACCGAGGCGTTCGAGCTGCGTGCCAGTTTCGTCCCGTTGCAGTCCCAGACCTCATCGCTCACCCTGATCGCGGCCACGACATTCAGCAACGTTTCAGAGCACGATCTGTATGGCCCCTGGTACAACGACCACATCCGGACTGCGAGCCTGACCGCCGACTACCGCCTGCGGGACGGCTTCGGGGGCACCAGCTTCGCGACGCTCGCCTATCGCCAGGGCCTCGACGTGTTTGGAGCCTCCCAATTCGACGACAACCTGCTGTCGCGGGATGGCGCCTCGTCGAATTTCTCCGTCCTGAACGTCTGGTTCACGCGCTACCAGACCCTGAACGATGCCTGGTCGCTCAAGCTGGCTGCAGCCAGCCAGACGGCTTCGCGGCCGCTCTTCACCTCACTGCAATTCTATCTTGGCGGCGCCGCGTTCGGCCGGGGCTACGGCGCCGCCGAGATCAGCGGCGACAACGGCCTCGCCGGCTCGTTGGAGCTGCGCTTCGACCAGAAGCTCGGTTTCCGCTATTGGAGCGGCTATCAGCTCTACGCCTTCGGCGACGCCGGCGCCGTCTGGAACGACGGCTACAGGCTCAGCGAGGGATTGTCGCTGACCTCTGCGGGGGCGGGCATGCGCTTCTTCCTGCCCAACGATCTCCAGGCCGATTTCGGAGTGGCGGTTCCGCTGAGCTACCGCGCTCCCGACAACAGCCGCCGCAGTCCGCGCTTCCTGTTCACGCTGTCGAGCGCATTGCGCCTCTGCCCCGAGCGTGGCAGAGCGGGCTGTCTTTAGCCCTATCTGATCCCCGCCGTGACACAGAGGGATCCAAGCCCCTGCCGGCTTGCCGAAATTTAATCCCCGGGACTGCTCACGATCGCTCGATCGCGGCTGCCCCCATCGCCATGTTCATGTGGAAGCATCGAGACGGAACCATGAAGAGGGTATTCGCAATCCTGGCCTTTCTCTGCATCCTTGCTGTCGGCGAGTATGTCGTCGTCAGCCGGTTCGCGATCCGCCACGAGGATTTGTCCCTGTTCGACGCCTCGCGCCAGCGGCCCATTCCGGTCGACCTCGCCGTGAGGCGCGACTATGAGGCCAAGGCCAATCTCGGTCTGTGGAAGCTGCCGCTCGCCATCATCAGCAACGGCAATACGGTCAATGTCACCGAATATTCCTTCCTAGCAAACGTGCTCGCGTCGCGAGGCTATCTCGTCGTCAGCATTCAGCAGGACCTTCCGAGCGATCCGCCGTTGATGACCCAGATCGGCCAACCCTATGTCGGCCGGAAGGAAGTCTATATGCGCTGCGAGGCCAACATCCTCTTCGTCCTCGCCGAATTGAAGCGACAGCACGATAACGTCGATTTCGACCACATCACGCTCGTTGGTCATTCCAACGGAGGCGACGTCTCGATGTATGTCGCCCATCAGCATCCCGAACTGGTGTCGAAGGTGATCACCCTCGACAATCTGCGGGTGCCCTTCGTGCTGAGCGACAATCTGAAGATCCTGTCGTTTCGTTCCAGGGACCCGCACTTCGTCACCGACCCCGGCGTCTTGCCCTCGCCCGAGGAAGCCAAGGCGCGCGGCATCGACATCATCGATACCGGTGCGCAGCACACGGAGTTGAGCGATCGCGGTCCCGATGCCGTCAAGGCCCGGATCCAGGAGACGCTCGACCGCTTCCTGCGTGACAGTTCCAGCAGCGCACTCGCGCCAGCAGACACCAGAAGCCCGATGATCATGAATCCGGGGGACTATTAGCCCCAAACGGCTTGCGCCAGATCAAGGCTCCCCGGGCCCGCCCCGCTAGGGTGTTCGTCGCTGCGGATAAGCCGCCGGACCATTGATGAAGATCACCCTATGCAGCACTTGAAGTCGATTTGTCTCGTTCTCGCGGCGGCCGCGAGCGTTGGCCTGTCACCGGCCCGGGCCGCCGATGCGGATCATGGCGCTGATCTCGCCAAGCGCTGGTGCGCGAGCTGCCATGTGGTGGCAACCGGGCAGAGCCAGGCAAGCGCCGACGTACCGTCCTTTGCTTCAGTGGCGCGTCGGCCGGACTTCAACGCAGATCGGCTCGCGTTCTTTCTGCTCGAGCCGCATCCCAAAATGCCGAATTTCCCATTGAGCCGCAGCGAAGCCACCGACATCGCAGCCTATATCGGTTCGCTGCGCTAACGCCTGCTCCGGACCTGCAAGGCCGATTTCGGGAGCGGAGACGCTTGAACCTCGTCTTGAGGCCTTGCTCCCGGCTTCAAGTCGCCCGCGGCAACCCCTCCACGGGCAGCGCCCACACCAAATGCAAATCCCTGCCGGATGACCGACAGGGATCAGCAGAAAGGATGATGGACGGCGAATGAGGTTAAATTCGGTGGCCCATCATGGACCTGCCCGATGATTGAAGGACGCATCCCGCCGCAGCGCAAGATGATTTTGTGAGCAGCGGCGGAATCGCGCAGGTCAGGACTTCCCCTTGCCCGGCTGCATCAGATTGCCGGTCATCTGACGCATGTGATCTCCGGCCGTGGTGAACTGGCTGCGCAGGAAGTCCGACTGGATCCGCATCGCCTCTTGAATGTCGGTGGCATGGACGAGCTTGCGCGCGTGCTCGAATGCCGACTTGATGTTCTGCTCGGTGAAGGCAAGCGCCTGCTTCGACACATCAGCTCCCGCGCCCGGAACAGAGGCCATCGACTTGGTGGCGGCCTCGAAGAACATGCCGAAGGCCTTTTCGGCCTGGTCGATCGTCTTGGCAGCGAGGTCGCGCAGTTCAGCAGGAACTTCGAGCTTCGGTTCGATCATGGTCGCACTCCTCCCTTTACCCTGCCTGAATAACACATCTGCCCGATCGCGTACCAGCGGCTCGCGGGGGCCAAAATCTTCCGGTGGGCAGGCCTTGGACGCGAGGAGAGGCAGGGAGGCCGCGTGCCCCACGCTCAGGGCAGCGGATGTCCTGGCAAAGCTTCGTCGGAAACGAGGTCCTCGACCAGCTTGATGACCTCGAAACGTTGCCGGGGGCCAAGCTTGAGGAACGCGCGCAGCAAGCGAAGGCTTTCGACGGTGTTGCTCGGGGGCGCACCAAGCCGCAGATGCAATTCAGCGGCGAAATTGAGGTTCTTCATCTCGCAACCACCACTTTGAACCCGCCGTTTCCGCCCCTAATGCCCGAAGCACGCACCACATTCATACCGCAAGAAAATCAGATCCGAAAACCCAAGTTGCAAGGTTGCAACTATGCCAAGGAACAACTGTCCGAACAAGCCCGACCGGTCGCATTGCGCCATGGCCATTTCGGGTAGCAGGCCTGCTCTGGTGCAGCCGGAGGGCTCAGCAGCAATCACGCCCGCAGTTGCCGCCGCTGTCAACGGAGATCGCGTTTCGCGGTGTTTCCGAGCATCAAGCAGCACGTCAAACAGGCGTGAACAGAGGTGTTCCGTGTTCGTTGTCCCCCTTCCAAGCGGGGCGCCCTCGCCGACCTCATGTATTCGAGGCTTGAACCTGCTTTCGCCGGCGCGCGACCAAGCAGCAAGTCAGTCAACCAGATCACGGCGCCACAGCCGACGCGCGTCGATCAGCCCCCGGTATCACCACCCAAGGATCAAGACATGTTTTCCCGCTCCGATCTCATCAAGGGCGCCACGGCCGCGCTGCTTATCCTCTCGGTACCGGGGGCTTGGGCGCAGGAGACAAAGATGAACCTGTTCAAGATCGTGACGATCAAGGACGAAATCATCATCGGATTGTCGAGCGAGGAGCTACAGGCGCTCGGCGGCACCGATGCGAGTGCGGTAGCCCGGGCGCTGGCGCAGAAGGGGGACCTCTCGGCCTGGCAATACAATGTCCACCGCGGCCAGAACGGTGAATTGCAGCAGGCGCCCACGGCCAAGGTCGGCCTGCTCGCCCACGCCTCCCTTCGGGTCGAGCCCTATACGACGCCCTACCAGATCGTGCCGCATCCCTGATATCACGGGCACGCCTGCAGACATTGCCGTCAGCCCCGCTGCCGCATCAGCGGCGCGGCGGCGCCCGCTCCGACCCGGCTTCCGTGGCAAAGCCATAGATCAGCGCCATCCGGTCGAGACATTCGCGAAAGCGCCGTGCGAAATAGTCGTTCCAGCGCTGCGTCCGGACCGCGCGGCGCTGGCCGATCTGATCCATGGTCAATCCCAGCACCAGCACGTCATGAACCAGCGCGGCACCGTCGGTCCCGAGTTCGCGTTCGACCCGGTTCAAGCGCAACACCGCCTGTCGCTGACTCTCCGTGACGGGCTCGCGCCTATGGGAACTGTCGACATATTCGCGGGTCGTGTCGACGGCCTGCGGGCCCCGCTCCGCCTTTTCCCAATCGTTCTGAAAGGCGCGACCGCCGCGATACTGAGCCTCGTCGATCTGATGATGGGCATGGAGACGACCGAGCGGATCGCTGCGGACCGACCGGATGGCCACGATCTTCTCGCCGGGATCGAGCGCCAGCGGATTGTCGATCTCGACCTCTGCCACCTCGGCATTGAACGGCAGCTGGTGCGACCGCCTGTCAGGGACGGGCACCAGTCGATAGGATTTGTTGCGTCGCGCACGTTTCATGCGGATGCTCCCCTTGCTTTGATGACGATTTAACGACTGGCAGCGGTCAGACGCTGGACACCAGCCTGGGCACGAAGGGCACGGCGGCGCGCGCCGGCGCGGCGCCTGATCGGCGCGTCAGCCGCGCATGCGGTGCGCAATAGCTGGAGTCCGGACGGCGCGGATGACCGCAGAAGACGAGGTCTTCGCCCTCCTTGTCGCCGCCATAGGGATAGCGGCAATCATCGCGCTCCAGATCGACCAGCGGGATCAGGCGCGGGCTGACGCCGACACAGCGCAACTTGACCGGCGCGGCCGGCTGCATTGCGGATTTCGGCGGCACACGCAGACACGACGGCAGCGCAGAACGGCGGGGCCAGGACCGGCAGGCCTCGCCCGGCTGCATCGGCACGATCGAAGGACTCGTCATCCATGGCGGCGCGACGAGCCCGAGCCGTCGGGCCCGGCCGGTCACGGCGTTGCGCGTGTAAGCCGTTCCAAACCTTGCATTTATCCTCCGCCCGATCTCCGCGTAAGACAGTCCCTTCAGAAAATAGTCGCGAAGCGCGTCGGAATGCTCCGACGGCCATTGGCCCGGTTCCATGCTGCTGTCCTGTGATGCGCCGGCGGCCTCGATGCCGGCGAAACACACATTCCGGTATTCCGAAGCAAAAGTCAATCCGTATTTCTGATATTCATAATTGCATCATTTCCGAATTTCGGATTACAAGGGGACTCGGCAGGCAAGAGAGGGAATCACCATGCTGGACGTTGCGATGATCGAGCGGGGCCTCGAGAAGACCGGCAAGAGCAAGGGCGGCCTTGCCGCGGCGATGGGCGTCCGCCCCGGCGCGGTCTCCGAGATTCTCGGCGGGGAGCGCCTCGTGAAGGCATCCGAGATCATTCCGATCATGGAGTATCTGGAACTCAACCTCGCTCCGATCATGGGGCGGGTCGGCGCAGGCGCGGTGATCGAGCCCGATTTTGAACAGGTTCCGCCGGAAGGCCTCGGCGACATCGCCTTGCCCTTTCCGATCATGGAGGAGACCATCGCCTTCGAGATCGTCGGCGATTCCATGCTGCCCAAATACGAGAGCGGCGACGTGATCGTGGTCTACAAGGACCAGCGCCACCCGTTGTCGAGCTTCTACGGCGAAGAGGCCGTTGTGCGACTCAAGACCGGCGAGCGCTACCTGAAGACGATCGAGCGGGGCAAATCGCCCTCGCTCGTCAATCTCACCAGCTTCAATGCCAAGCCGATCGTCGGCGTGAAGCTGGACTGGGTGGGAGAGATCTGCCTGTCGATGCCCAAGGGCCAGCTCGAGCGGCTGCGCGCCAAATCGGCTCGCCCCCGCAAGAAGGGAAAATGACCATATTTCCGATTTTCGGAATCTTGGCTTGACTTATTGCCGTTTTTCAGAAATACTCTGCCGCACCCTGGATGGATGCGGCAGCCCGTTCGATGCAGTATTTCGTCGTGATGATCGACTACGGCCGGCGTGGACGCGAGGCCATCGTCGACCCCGAGATCACCAGGCGGGAGGTGATCGCCCGCATCGTATCGGGTGAATACCGGAACGTTGCCTTCATCCATGAAATCGCGGACAGCGTGGTCGAGGACGTCACCGAGTCCATTCTGGCCGAGGCTGCCCTGCCGGACATCCCGCCCGAGGACATCGACCTGCAGGCCAGCCGTCTCGATCACGCCCGCGACCTGTGCAAGCATGAACGGACGTGACGCAGGCGGAAGGCGCCTGCGCCACGCCCCTCCCCCGGTTCACACCAGAAGAACGGTCGACCCGGTTGTCTTGCGCGCGGCAAGATCGGCATGCGCCTGGGCGGCGTCCTTCAAGGCATAGGTCTGGTGCACCTCGATCTTGACGGCCCCGGACTTGACCACGTCGAACAGTTCGCCCGCCATCGCCACCAGGTTTTCGCGCTTGGCCGCATAGGTGAACAATGTCGGCCGGGTCACGTAGAGCGAGCCTTTTTGCGCCAGCAGACCGAGATTGAGCGGCTCGACTGCGCCGGAAGACTGGCCGAACAATGCGGCCACGCCGAGCGGTGCCAGGCAGTCCAGCGACTTCAGGAAAGTGTCCTTGCCGACGGAATCATAGACCACGGGCACCTTCTTGCCGCCCGTGATCTCGTCGACACGTTTCACGAAATCCTCGCGCGTGTAGATGATCACATGGTCGCAACCATGCGCCTTTGCGAGCTTGGCCTTTTCGTCATTGCTGACAGTGCCGATCACGGTCGCACCGAGGTGCTTTGCCCATTGGCTGAGGATCAGGCCGACGCCGCCGGCCGCCGCATGCAGCAGGATGGTGTCGCCGGCCTTGACCCGATAGGTCTGCCGGATGAGGTATTGTGTCGTCAGCCCCTTGAGCATCATCGCGGCCGCCGTCTTGTCGTCGACGCCGTCCGGCAGCTTGAGCAGCCTGTCGGCGGGGATCAGCCGCGCCTCGGAATAGGCGCCGAGCGGCGAGGCACCATAGGCGACGCGATCGCCTGGCTTCAGATCGGAGACGTCCGGCCCGACCTCCTCGACAATTCCGGCGGCCTCGCTGCCGAGCCCGCTCGGCAATGGCGCGGGATACAGGCCCGACCGGTTGTAGATGTCCACGAAGTTCAGACCGACGGCGGTATGACGGATGCGCGCTTCGCCCGGTCCGGGCTTGCCGACACTGACTTCCTCCCAGACCAGGACTTCCGGACCGCCGGTCTTGTGAAAACGAATGGCATGCGTCATGGGCTTTGCTCCCTTGTCGTTTCGCTGCAGTGACTGAACGAGGAACCCGGCCAACTGAACGGGTCTCGACTTGCGGGCGATACTGATAGCACGGCCGCACCCCCGCTCAACTATTTGCGCTGAACGGAAAAACCAACTTTCGGATGGACCCGGCGCAGCCCAAACGAGACTTGTCCTTTGCCCTGAACGCAGGCAGAACAGGTCGCAATCAAGAGCATTGGGAGCGCCCTTCGTGGCTGAACAGAACGCCTCGACCGCGATCGAGGCAGTGGAAAGCGGCCTCGCCGCGCAGGGCTATATCGCGAGCCGGCAGATCGCGACCGCGGTCTATCTGTCGGACAAGATCGAAAAACCGATTCTGGTCGAGGGCCCCGCGGGCGTCGGCAAGACCGAGCTGGCGAAGGCGATCGCCGCCTGGCGCGGCATGAAGATGATCCGCCTGCAATGCTACGAGGGCCTCGACGAAGCCAAGGCGCTCTACGAGTGGAAATACGCCAAGCAGCTCCTCTACACGCAGATCCTCAAGGACAAGCTGGGCGAGGTCCTCGGCGGCGCACAGACGCTGCAGGCCGCGCTCGCCCAGTTGCATGATTTTGGCGACGTGTTCTTCTCCAAGGAGTTCGTCGAGCCGCGCCCCCTGCTCCAGGCGCTGGAGCAGCCCGGCGGCTGCGTGCTGCTGATCGACGAGATCGACAAGTCGGACGCGGAGTTCGAGTCGCTTTTGCTGGAGATCCTCTCGGACTTCCAGGTGACGATCCCCGAGCTCGGCACCGTCTCGGCGATCACGCCGCCCACCGTGATCCTGACCTCCAACAGCGAGCGGGATCTCGGCGACGCCCTGAAGCGGCGCTGCCTGCACCTGCATATCGGTTTTCCCGAGCAGCGGCTGGAGGAGCGGATCGTCGAGAGCCGCGTGCCCGGCCTCTCGCAGACGCTGCGGCGGCAGATGGTGGGCTTCATCCATGAAATCCGTTCGCTGGATCTGAAGAAGCTGCCCTCGGTCAGCGAGACCATCGACTGGGCGCGCGTGCTGGTGCTGCTTCAGGCGGCCGAGCTCGACACGGAGATCGTCAAGGATACGCTCAACGTGCTCCTGAAGTACGAAGCCGATATCGAGGCGGCCGCCCCGCACGTCACGACCTTCATTGCCAAGGCGGCGCGGTCGAACGTCTTCGGTTGACGCCGGTGCGCGAGAACCTCCATCGCTTCTTTCGGGCAGCCCGCGGGGCCGGGGTCCATGTCTCGCCCGCCGAAAGCATCGATGCCATGCGCGCGGTGGCGCAGGTCGGCTTTTCCGACCGCGTCATCCTGCGCGACACGCTGCTGCTGACCCTCGCCAAGTCGCAGGACGAGAAGCTGGCGCTCGGCGACTGCTTCGATCTGTTCTTCAGCCGGCCCGAGCCGAAGCAGGACCAGCCGGACGCGCAGCGCGACGAGGACGGTTCGCAGGATACCGGGAATACACCCTCGTCCGACGAGGCAGGCGGGGATCAGCAGCCCGACAACCTCGGCCCGCTGGCGCAGATGCTGCTGTCGCAGGACCGCAACGCCATCGCAGCCGCGATCGCCAGCGCGTCCGGCGCGGCCGCGCTTTCCGACATCCGCTATTCGACGCAGCGCGGACTGTTCTCCAGCCGCATCCTCGACGCCATGGGCCTGCAGCGCCTGCGCGACGATCTCGACGACCTGACAGCGACCAATCCGGCGCTCGCCGAACGCCTGCGCACCGCGCTCGAGGCCCTGCGCGAGGCGGTGCGCGATACCGTCTCGCAGGGCCTCGCGCTCTATGCCCGCGAGGAGGCCGAGAACCTTCGCAACGAGATCCTGCGCAATGCGCCGCTGGCGCGCATCGAGCGGCGCCAGGTCGCCGAGATGCGCGCCCTGATCCGCCAGATCGCGCGGCGGCTGCGCGAGCGCTATTCCAAGCCGCGCAAGCGCCAGCGCCGCGGCCATCTCGACGTCCGCCGCACGCTACGGCGCAATGCCGCCTGGGGCGGCATTCCGTTCCTCACGGCCTGGAAGCGCAAGCACCGCGACCGGCCGAAGATCGTGGCGCTCTGCGACGTCTCCGGGTCCGTCGCCCAGGTCTCCGACTTCTTCCTGCTGCTGATCCATTCGCTGCACGAGGTCGTCGACGACGTGCGCTCCTTCGCGTTCTCGTCGAACCTGATCGAGGTCAGCGACATCCTGGAGAAGAAGTCGCCGGAAGAGGCGATGGCCGAGATCATGGCGAAGGTCGGCTTTGGATCCTCCGACTACGGCTCGGCTCTCGTCGATTTCGAAAACGACTTCATGCAGGCGTTGACGCCGCAGACGACGGTGATCGTGCTCGGCGATGCCCGCAGCAACAATCTCGATCCCCGTGCCGACATCCTGCGCCGCATCTCCGAGCGATCCAAGCGGCTGGTCTGGCTCAATCCCGAGGGACGGCTGGCATGGGGCTTCGGCGATTCGGAGATGCCGCGCTATGCAACCTTCTGCAGCGTGGTCCGGCAATGCGCGACCGCGCAGCAGCTCGAGCGCGCGGTGTCGGACATCGTCGCGACCTACCAGTAGGCCAGTGCGGGCTGCCCGTCAGGCCGCCGTCCGCTCGAACTGCGCCAGATTGCACTCCCTGAAATGAAAGGCGATCTCGTCGAGCGCGCGCTGCTCCCACTCCTCGGCCTGGGCGAGCCAGAACGGCCGACGCTCCGAGTCCAGTGCGGCGCGTTCGCGGCAGAGCAATTCCTGACTGCGAATTTCAACCAGCCTGTTCATGCACTCCACTCCCTCTCGTGTGAAGCCATTCCCCGCACCCCACAGGTAACAGACTCCGCGGCGTCCCGCCTCATGTTTCTGATCATGTCGCGGCACAGCATGGGACAGCGATCCTTCCCGTTCGCCGCGGCAGGAGTGCGACCCGGACTCAAGTCCTGATCAGCTTTTGGTGATCGAGATCAAGACAGCCTGTCGAACGACCTCGGTTCGAGACGTTCTCAACTGAAACCGAATTCCCGACTCATTGTCGTCGCATGGTCTTCATGCTGCGCCTCTAACAGGGCGCGCAATGACACTCTTGTTTGAGGCCACATGAATATCGAAAGTGACCCCGATCTTTCCCCGGACCAATGGGACGTCCTGAAGGCGCTTCGCGCGCCCGTCGCGAACGGGCGGCTTGCGAAGTCCTATGTCGTCGACAGCCTGATCGCACGCGGTCTCGTCGTCGTCAGGGACGGCTCGCCCACGATCACCGCTGCCGGACGCAAGGTCCTCGTTCGCGGATCGTGCCGCCTGCTCGACCTCGTGGCGTGACCGGCCGCTGCCACTAAACTGCGCCATCGCCTGAAAAATGATCTTTAGCTCTCCACCGAAATCGGATTTGCTTGACGCGACAACATTCGTCGCACGACGACGCCGCGCCGGAAGCGGAAAGGGAGCAGGTCATGAACGGACTTGGCGGGCTGAATAAATCGCCCGAGGGCGTGGTCATCGGGCTTGTCCAGCTTCAACTGCCCAACGTGGTGACGCGAGCCGATCTCGCAAGGCAGGTCGAGCGAATCGTGTGGATGGTCGGCAAGGCCCGCCGCAATCTCTCCACCATGGACCTCGTGGTGTTCCCCGAATATGCGCTGCACGGCCTCTCGATGGACACCAATCCCGAGATCATGTGCCGGCTCGACGGGCCAGAGGTGGCCGCGTTCAAGAAGGCCTGTATCGACAACAGGATCTGGGGCTGTTTCTCCATCATGGAGTTCAACCCGCAGGGCAATCCCTACAATTCCGGCCTCATCATCGACGACCACGGCGAGATCAAGCTTTACTACCGCAAGCTTCATCCCTGGATTCCGGTGGAACCATGGGAGCCGGGCGACGTCGGCATTCCCGTGATCGACGGACCAAAGGGCGCGAAGATCGCGCTCATCATCTGCCATGACGGCATGTTCCCCGAAATGGCCCGCGAATGCGCCTACAAGGGCGCGGAGATCATGATCCGCACCGCCGGCTACACCGCGCCGATCCGGGACGCGTGGCGCTTCACAAACCAGGCCAATTCCTTCCAGAACCTCATGGTGACGGCAAACGTCTGCATGTGTGGATCGGACGGCTCGTTCGATTCCATGGGCGAAGGGATGATCGTCAATTTCGACGGCACCGTGCTCGCTCACGGCACCACCGGGCGCGCCGACGAGATCATCACCGCCGAGGTCCGGCCCGATCTCGTCCGCGAAGCGCGGATCAATTGGGGCGTCGAGAACAACATCTATCAGCTCTGGCACCGCGGCTACGTCGCGGTGAAGGGAGGCGCGATGGATTGCCCCTACACCTTCATGCAGGACATGGTCGCCGGCACCTACCGTCTGCCGTGGGAAGATCAGGTCAAGGTCACCGACGGGACGTCCTGCGGTTTTCCCGCGCCGACCCGGATGTTCGGCAGGACTGCGAAAGCCGCGGAATAGCGCGGTCACCCCGACGTAACCGCGACAATCTGGCACGGGAGTTGCTCCGTTTCTGGCCGCCGAGACGTCGTCAGAAACGGGGGAGCTAACAATGTCGACCATCACAGCGGCGCCAACCGCAGCGCCGAAGCCGCTCTATACGTCACTCTTCGTCCAGGTCCTTGCGGCCCTGATCCTCGGCATCATTCTCGGCATGGCCGTTCCCGACTTTGCCATCAGCCTCAAGATCCTGAGCGACGCCTTCCTCAAGCTGATCTCGATGATCGTGGCGCCGATCGTGTTCTGTGTCGTCGTGCACGGCATTGCCGGCGCCGGCGACCTCAAGAAGGTCGGCCGGGTCGGCGTCAAGGCGCTGGCCTATTGAGGTCATGACGACGGTCGCGCTCATCGTCGGGTTGCTTCTGGCCTACGTATTCGGCCCGGGGCACGGCATGAACATCGATCCGTCCACGCTCGATGCCAAAGCGCTCAACACCTATGCCGACAATGCCCACAAGCTGCAGGGCGGCGGCATCGGCGCGTTCCTGCTCAACGTGATCCCGACCACCTCGTTCGATGCACTCTCGCGCAATGACGTGCTCCAGGTGCTGTTCTTCGCCGTCCTGTTCGGTGTCGGCCTGGCGCTGGTCGGGGGCGAAAAGGGCGCGCTTGTGACGTCGATCATCGACGCGGCATCGACCGTGCTCTTCCGCGTGATGGGACTGATCGTCCGGGTCGCCCCGCTCGGCGTACTCGGCGCCGTCGCCTACACGGTCGGCAAATATGGCGTTGGGTCGCTGAAGCAGCTCGTTTCGCTGGTGATGCTGTTCTACGTCTCGGTCGGCATCTTCGTGCTCGGCGTGCTCGGCGGCGTGATGGCGCTCGCGGGGATCAACATCCTCAAATTCCTCGGCTATCTCCGCGAGGAATTGACCATCGTGCTCGCGACCGCCTCCTCGGATGCGGTGCTGCCGCAGATCATGAAGAAGCTGGAGCGGATGGGGGTGAAGGACTCGGTGGTCGGCCTCGTCATCCCCACCGGCTATTCCTTCAACCTCGATGCCTTCTCGATCTACCTGACGCTGGCCGTCGTGTTCATCGCGCAGGCGACCAACACGCCCCTGTCCTTCGGCGATCTCTTGCTGGTCCTCGGCGTCTCCCTGATCACGTCCAAAGGCGCGCATGGCGTGCCGGGCTCCGCCATCGTGATCCTGGCCGCGACGCTGAATGCGGTGCCGAGCATTCCGGCGATCGGCCTCGTGCTCGTGCTCTCGGTCGACTGGTTCATCGGCATGGCGCGCGCGCTGGGCAATCTCATCGGCAATTGCGTCGCCACCGTCGTCGTGGCGGCCTGGGAGGGCGATCTCGATCGCGCCAAGGCGGCGAAGGTGCTCGAGGGCGGCGAACTCGTCGACGTCACGGCGGGATAGGATCGGAACGCGGATCAGTCGTCCCAGCGGAGGAGCGGCGCTCCATGCGCCCTCCTCCACACCGACAGGAAACGCGGAAACCAGGAGTGCGCCACCGCGCCCTTGTAGGCCCAGGTCCGGTACTTCAGGCCGCGTTCGGAGATCAGTTCCTGATAGCCACCGTGCAGCTCGGTCGCGGCGCGAATGTCGCGCAGGATGCCCTGGGCACAGGTGCGATAGGTATCGCTGCCGGCGGCCTCGTCATGATCCAGCATGCGGTCGGCAAACTCGACATTGAAGGTCGGCCAGGACGACCGCCCCTGATAGGCGGGCGCCGCGATCTTGTGGATCATCTTGGTGCGTGGATTGTCCGCCGAGACGAGGAAATGGAACGTACTGGGGATGCGGAAGCGCGGCTCGGCGATGATCAGGTCGGCCGTGGCGGCGAACAACGCGCGTTCGCTCGTATCGCCCATGTCCCAGAATCCGCGATGCACCCCGACGAAATCCAGCGCGACCATTGATGCCGGCGCGTCGGTGGCGCCGTCCAGCGTGTGCCTGATATAGCCGTCCTTGCCGAAAAGGCGCAGCAGCTCCCTTTTGTATTGCGCGAGATCACGCCCGAGCAGGCGCTTCAGCTCCGTCTCCTCGACAAGACCGAGCTGAACGCTCCACAGCAACGTGGTGCAGACGCAGGCATTGGTCACGAAACGTTTGCGCTCGGCGCGGGTGTCGGTCGCCGCCGATCGCGGCGCGCTGGCATCGCAAAGCAGATAGCGGACGCCGTCCTGGTCGAACGGCTCGAGTTCGCCTGCCAGCTGCAGGACCGCGCGTCGCAGATCGGCGCCATATTCGGCGAGCAGCAGACGGCCGGCATGCGCACATTGCGACATCGCCAGATGGGATGACGCCTTCTCCTCGGCGCTCAGCATTTGCTGCAGTCCCGCCAGGATACCCAGCAACGTGTCGGAGGGGCGCGAGAAATAATTGACGCCGAGATAGCGGGCGCGTCCGGCCGGGACGAGCGTCGTCGTCACGACGCCGGCACGCACCGCATCGAGCAAGAGGCGCACGCTCCGCTCCAGCAGGCGCACGCGCCGTACGGCATCCCGTGAATCCATGATGGTTTCCGGGTCGAGCACCTCGGGATAAAACCAGGCGAAGTCGCGCGGGTAGTAGGCCGAGGCGTGCGGCGCTCCCGTCACGAGAAACGCCTCGGTCTCCGCAAAGGCGCTGTCCATGGAGTGCCGGTAGAGATCCTCGATGAGCGTCGAGGCATGGTGCGACGTCCGCAGGAATCGGTCCCCGAGAAAGTTCACCGCCTGGATGGCGTTGGCGATCAAGGTTGCGGCCGTGCCCTGGTAGAATTTGTTGCCGGGACCGGACGATAAGGGGGTGTGGCGGTTCATTCAGACGGTCTGGCTCATGGCTGGTCATTCCGGTCAAGCCGGCACCACCACGAGGACGTGCCTGATTCGTGTCACTGCGGTATGACGCGCCGGAGGCGCGATCAGTTTGCGCCCAGGCCGTCCCGGGGCTTGAAGGTCTCGATCACCCGCAGCAGCACGCGCGCGCCGGCATCCGCATCGGACGGCTCCACATGCTCCTCCGGGTGATGGCTGACACCGCCCCGGCAGCGGACGAAGATCATGCCGACATCTGCGATATCGATCATGGCCATGCCGTCGTGTCCGGCGCCGCTTGGCAGCTCGAACACCGAAAAGCCTTCCGCGGCAATCGCTTCGGCAATCTGGGCCTTCAGCCAGGGGGCGCATGGCGCAGTCCGGTTCTCATGGGTGACGTCGAGCTGCAGACCGAGTTGCCGGCGCCTCGCGATCGCCTCGATCTGCCTGACGATGTCGGCGACGGCGCGCTTGCGATGCATGTCGGTCGGAGCGCGCATGTCGATGGTGAAAGAGACCTCGCCGGGAATGACGTTGGTGGCGCCGGGCCTTGCCTGGATGTAACCCACGGTCCCGACCAGCCCGGCCTCGTCGGTCCGGCAGAACTGCTCGATCGCACCGATGCATTCGGCCGCGCCGGTGAGGGCGTCACGACGCAACCCCATCGGCACCGTGCCGGCGTGGCCGGCCATGCCGGTCAGCCGTGCCGCCAGCCGGGTCGCACCCGCAATCGCGGTGACGACGCCGACCGGCAGGTTCTGGGCTTCCAGCACTGGTCCCTGCTCGATGTGCAATTCGAGATAGGCCAGCAGTTCACGCCGGGCCCGGGCGGCCGCGCCGATGTGATCCGGATCGAGACCGAACGCGACGAGCGCCTCGCGCATCGAGATCCCGTCCCGGTCCCGCGCATTCAGAACGCTCTCGTCGAAAGTACCGGCCACGGCGCGGCTGCCGAGCAGGGTCGATGCGAAACGCACACCCTCCTCGTCGGCAAAGCCGACGATCTCGATTGCGAAAGGCAGACGCTTGCCGCGCCGATGGAGATCGGCGATGCAGGATATCGCCGTGATGACACCGAGCGGACCATCCCATTTGCCGGCATCGCGCACCGTGTCGTAATGCGAGCCGAGCATCAGGCAGGGCGCCCCGGGTCGCTCGCCCTCGTAACGGCCGCAGACATTGCCGATCGCATCGAGATGCGCGCTCATGCCGGCCTCGCGCATCCAGCCCATAATGAGGTCGGCGGCGGCCCGCAGCTCCCTGGTGAGATAAATGCGGGTGAGCCCTTCGGCGTCTTCGGAGATGGCCCCAAGTTCATTGATCCGGCGCACGATCTCCTCGCCGAGCGATGCGCTTTGATCGGCGGTCCCAGCAATCATCTGGCAGGCTTTCCATTCTCTTCGGACCGCGGCGACAGCAGTCAGCGATACAATTTCGGTGCCAGCGGGATCACCGCGACCGTGTGGCTTGGTTATCATGGAGGGCACCGGCAGCCGATCACCCGATCGCCGTCATGCACACCCGAACCGAATGCGGCTGCATAACTCTATTGCATACAACACGCCATCTCAGCTCAATAATTCATCTGGTGATTTACTCGCCAAATCTAACCCAATCTATATTATATCGTAAATTCATATACTTATTTTAATTTGCCTTTCTTGTAGTCACTGGCACGAAGCTTGCGACATCCCGTTCCGGGTCCGCCAGACGGGCGCGGCCCCGAGATCAAGGCGGTGTGTCCGCCAAAGGGAGCAGGCAATGGAATTTGGCAGGATTTCACGACGGCACGTGTTGCAAGGCGGCGCGGCCCTCACGCTGGGCGCGACGCTCGGCGCCCGCCCGACTTTCGCGGCGGATACCACCATCGGCTTCATCTATGTCGGCTCGCGCGATGACTACGGCTACAACCAGGCGCACGCCCAGGGCGCCGCAGCGCTGAAGAAGCTGCCGGGCATCAAGGTCGTCGAGGAAGAAAAGGTACCCGAGACCGACGCGGTCGAGAAGACGATCGAGTCGATGATCAATCTCGACGGCGCCACGCTGCTCTTCCCGACCTCGTTCGGCTACTACAATCCGCACATGATCAAGATGGCCAACAAGTACCCGAAGCTGCGCTTCGAGCACTGCGGCGGCCTCTGGAGCGACAAGGACCCGAAGAACGCCGGCAGCTATTTCGGCTATATCGACGAGGCCCAGTACATCTCCGGCATCGTCGCCGGTCTGACGTCGAAGAGCAGCAAGCTCGGCTTCGTCGCAGCCAAGCCCATCCCCCAGGTGCTACGCAACATCAACGCCTTCGAGCTTGGCGCCAAGTCCGTCAACCCGAAGGCGACGACGCAGGTGATCTTCACCGGCGACTGGTCGATGCCGGTCAAGGAGGCTGAAGCCACCAACAGCCTGATCGACCAGGGTGTCGACGTCCTCACCTGCCACGTCGATGGTCCGAAGACGATGGTCGAGAACGCGGCACGTCGCGGCGCGTTCGTCTGCGGCTACCACACCAACCAGTCCCCGCTCGCACCGAAGGCCTATCTCACCGGCGCCGAATGGAACTGGGAGGCACTCTATCCGAAGTTCGTCAAGATGATCGCCGCGGGCGAGAGCATCCCGAACTTCTATCGCGGCGGCCTCAAGGAGGAAATCGTCAAGACCTCTCCCTATGGCGAGTCTGTCTCTGCGGAAGCGCGTAAGGCGGCCGACGAAGCCAAGGCGAAATTCCTCTCGGCCGAAGGCTTCGCGATCTTCAAGGGCGGGCTCGTCGACAACAAGGGCAAGACGGTGATCCCGGCAGGCACCGATCGCGGCCAGAAGGATCCCGAACTGGAGAAGATGGACTATTTGGTCGAAGGCGTGATCGGAGCGACTTCGTGACCACGGAAGCCGCGGATTCCACTGATGCGGCCGGGACGATAGCCCCGGCCGCCGATCCCGGCTTTCTGCAACGCCACGGCGGCACGATCGAATATGTCCTGATCCCGGGCGCGGCGCTTGCCGGCGCGCTCCTCGTCTTTGGCATCTTCGTCGCGACCTTCGGCAAGAACCCGCTGGACCTCTACTTCTACATGTACCAGGGCGCCTTCGGCACCTGGTTCTCCTGGCAGAACACGCTCACGCGCGCCGCTCCGCTCATTCTCACGGGGCTCTGCACCGCCCTTCCCGCGCAGCTCGGCATGGTCATCATCGGCGGCGAAGGCGCGCTGCTGATCGGCGCACTGTCGGCTACCACGGCCGCCCTGGCGCTTCAGGGCATGCCGCCGCTCGTCGTACAGATCGCCATGGTGTGCGCCGGCGTGACCGGCGGCGGCCTCTGGATCATGCTCTCAGGGGCGCTGCGCCAGTATCGCGGCGTCAACGAAACGATCTCGAGCCTGCTGCTCGTCTATATCGCGCTCGCCATCCTCAACCATCTCGTCGAAGGCTTGATGCGCGATCCCGCCAGTCTCAACAAACCCTCGACGCGCGAGATCGGCGCCGCCAACATGATCGGCAGCATCCCCGGCACCGACGTGCATTGGGGCCTCGTCTTCGGCCTGATCGCCGCGATCGCCGCCTACATCCTGATCTACCACACCGTGTTCGGCTTCGCCGCGCGCGTCGCCGGCGGCAATATCCGCGCCGCCAAGATCGTCGGCCTCGGCGTCAGCAAGCTGATCCTCACCATCTGCTTCCTCGCCGGCGGCGCCGCGGGCCTCGCGGGCATGGTCGAGGTCGCGGCCGTGCAGGGGCGCACCAATGCCAACCTCGCCGCCGGCTATGGCTTCACCGGCATTCTGGTCGCCTTTCTGGCCCGGCAGAACCCGCTCGCCATCATTCCCGTTGCGATCCTGCTCGGCGGCATCAGCGCCAGCGGCGGCCTGTTGCAGCGGCGACTCGGACTGCCCGACGCATCCGTGCTGGTGCTCCAGGGCATTATCTTCGTCTTCGTACTGGCCAGCGACGCGCTCTACGGCCGGATCGGCTTCCTGAAGGGAAAATCCTGATATGGCAGACGGATCGATCGGACTGTGGACCGTCCCGCTCGCCGTGCTCGGCGGTGCCATTCGCGTCTCGACCCCCTTCCTGTTCGTCAGCCTCGGCGAATGCATCACCGAGCGCTCCGGCCGCATCAATCTCGGGCTCGAGGGCACGCTGGTGATGGGCGCGATGAGCGCCTACGGGATCTCCTATCTGACAGGTTCGCCCTGGCTCGGCGTGCTCGCCGCCGGCATCACCGGCGCCCTGCTCGGCGCGCTCCATGCCGGCATCTGCTCGCTGCCGCGCGTCAACGACGTCGCGGTCGGCATCGCCCTGATGCTGTTCGGTACCGGCCTTGCGTTCTATCTCGGCAAGCCGCTGATCGAGCCCACCGCGCCAAGGCTGCCCGCGATCGATTTCGGCTGGTGGAGCGACATCCCGCAAGTCCGTGCCGCCTTGCGGGTCAATGTCCTGTTCCTGATCGGCGTCGCACTGGCGCCCATTCTGTATTGGGCCTTCCGCACCACGCGCTGGGGCCTGTTGATCCGCACCGCCGGCGAGAGTTCGGACGCCGCGCGCGCGATGGGCCATTCCGTGTTGCTGATCCGCCTGCGTGCCACCATGGTCGGCGGATTTCTCGCCGGCATCGGCGGCTCGTTCCTGTCACTCTTCTATCCCGGCAGCTGGAACGAGGGCCTGTCGTCCGGACAGGGCATCACCGCGGTGGCGCTGGTGATCTTCGCGCGTTGGGATCCCCTGCTCTGCCTGTGGGCTTCGCTCGCCTTTGGCGGCGCCGCGGCGCTCGGTCCAGCACTGCAATCCGTCGGCGTCACCTCCGGCTATCATCTCTTCAACGCCGCGCCCTACATCCTGACGCTGGCGATCATGATCATCACCTGCTCGCCGAAACGCACCCTGACCGGGGCCCCGGCCGAATTGTCGATCACACGCTAGAGAGCACACGCATGCCCGAGCGCACCATCAAGTCCGAGCCGTATGCCTGGCCCTACAATGGTGATCTCCGCCCGGAGAACACCGCACTCATCATCATCGACATGCAGACCGATTTCTGCGGCGTCGGTGGTTATGTCGACAAGATGGGCTATGATCTGTCGCTGACGCGTGCACCGATCGAACCGATCAAGAAGCTGCTCGCCGTGATGCGCAAGCAGTGCTTTCACATCATCCATACCCGTGAGGGCCATCGCCCCGATCTCTCCGACCTGCCCGCCAACAAGCGCTGGCGCTCGCGCCAGATCGGCGCCGGGATCGGCGATCCCGGGCCGTGCGGTCGCATCCTGGTGCGCGGCGAGCCCGGCTGGGAGATCATCCCGGAACTGGCACCGCTGCCGGGCGAGCCAATCATCGACAAGCCCGGCAAGGGATCGTTCTGCGCCACCGACCTTGAGCTGATCCTGCGCGTGCGCGGCATCGAGAACATCGTGCTCACGGGCATCACCACCGACGTCTGCGTCCACACCACGATGCGCGAGGCCAACGACCGGGGCTTCGAATGCGTGCTGCTGCATGATTGCTGCGGCGCGACCGACAGGAGCAATCACGATCATGCCCTGAAGATGATCAAGATGCAGGGCGGCGTGTTCGGCGCAGTCTCGACCTCGGATGCCCTGATCGGAGCGATTTCGTGATCATCGGCGAAACGCCTCCTCCTTCGGGTGCCTTCGGCGTCGATGCCATCGCCATGACGATGCGCTTCGGCGATTTTCTCGCGCTCGATAATGTCGAGCTGAAGGTCCGGCCGGGATCGTTCCACGCGCTGCTCGGCGAGAACGGCGCCGGCAAGTCGACCCTGGTCAAGTGCATCATGGGCTATTACCACGCCACCGAGGGCGACATCCTGGTCGGAGGCCGCGAGCAGGCCATCGCCAATCCGAAGGACGCCCACGCGCTCGGCCTCGGCATGGTCTACCAGCATTTCACACTGGTGCCGGCGATGACGATCGCCGAGAATCTCGTGCTCGCGCGCGACGACGTCCCTGCCGTGGTGAACTGGCCGAAGGAGATGAAAGAGCTGGAAGAGTTCCTGTCACGCATGCCGTTCAAGGTACCGCTCGGCGCCAAGGTCTCCGACATTTCGGCCGGAGAACGGCAGAAATGCGAGATCCTCAAGCAACTCTATCTGAAGCGCCGCTTCCTGATCCTGGACGAGCCGACCTCGGTCTTGACGCCGGCAGAAGCCGACGAGGTCCTTGGCATGCTGCGCGACATGGTGGTCAGGGGAGAGCTGACCATCCTCATGATCACGCATAAATTCCGCGAGGTCATGGCCTTTGCCGACGACGTCACGATTCTCCGGCGCGGCAAGCTCGCCGGCGCTGGCAAGGTGTCCGAACTGACGCCGGACGCGATGGCCCGGACCATGATCGGGGCCGAAGAGCTGACCGTGCAGCCCGCCCGCACGGGCGAGGCCGGCGCGGCCAGGCTGGAATTGTCGAAGGTCCGGGCCCTCGACGATGCCGGCGCCGTTGCCGTCCATGACGTCTCGCTCAAGGTGCGGGCAGGCGAGATCGTCGGCATTGCCGGCGTCTCCGGCAACGGACAGCGCCAGCTCGTCGAAGTGCTGGCCGGTCAGCGCGCCGCCGAGAGCGGCGATATCCGCGTTGCCGGAGATCCCTACCACGCCAGCCGCGAGGAGATGCGGCGCCACAAGATGTCGCTCCTGCCCGAGGAGCCGCTGAAGAATGCCTGCGTCGGCGGCATGAGCGTCGCCGACAACATCGCCTTCCGCGAATTCGATCGCGCCCCCTTCGCCAGCGGCGGGTGGTGGCTCAACCGCAGCGCCTTCCGCGACGACGCGAAGACGAAGATCGACCGATACAAGATCAAGACCCGGACGCCCGATACGCCGATCGCTGCATTGTCCGGCGGCAATGTGCAACGCGCCGTGCTGGCGCGCGAGCTTGCGGGCGACGTCGAGGTGCTGATCGCCGCCAATCCCTGCTTCGGCCTCGACTTCGCCGCGGTGGCCCAGATTCACGCCGAGATCATGGCCGCCCGCAATCGCGGCGCCGCGGTGCTGCTGGTGAGCGAGGATCTCGACGAGCTCCTTGAACTCTCCGACCGTCTCGTGGTCATGTTCCACGGCGAGTTCGTCTACGAGGCGCGAACCAGCGAGGCCGATCTCACCGAGATCGGCCGACACATGGCGGGGCATTGACGGCGGGGCGGCGGCAATGAGCGGCGCAGCGGAGCGCGACGAACACTTCCTGCGCCTGTCCTTTGCGGTCGCGCGCCGCTCCCTCACCCATGGCAACCATCCGTTCGGATGCATCGTGGTCGATGCCGGCGGAAAGGTGCTGATCGAGGCCGAGAACGGCTACATGCCCGATCGTGACGGTACCGCGCATGCGGAGCGTCTGGCAGCCACGCAGGCCTGCCGGACGCTCGAACGGAACGTGCTGGCGCAGGCCACGCTCTATTCCTCGGCGGAGCCCTGTGCAATGTGCGCCGGTGCGATCTATTGGGCGGGGATAGGCCGTGTCGTCTATGGCCTGAGCGAGCACCGCCTGCGCGGCGTCACCGGCAATCACCCGGAGAATCCCACGCTCGACCTGCCCTGCCGCGAGGTCTTTGCCAGCGGTCAGCGGCCGACCGACGTGGTGGGGCCGCTGCTCGAGGACGAGGCCGAAGCGCTGCACGACGGCGTCTGGTCGAAATAGGCGACGGCGCTTCCAGGGTAGACCTCCCGCGCGCCTGCACGGTCGTCCACTCCTGCACTCATCAGACATGGCCGCGCTTGCCAAGCGCCGTCGGCGAGTCCATCGAACTCGTCAACCATCGCCCGCGGCAGACGAAGATGGCGCCGCGGAGGTTTTCGCGGCGCCATCGACACATCACCTGCAGAGCGTCAGGCGGTCAGAACTTCACGGTGATACCGGAGTACAGCGACGATTCGGTGCAGGCACCGGTGCTGACCCGGTTGCCGCCGATCACGGTGGTGCAGCCGGCAGCGAGGTTGTGGTCGTTGCCGAACTTGTTCTGCCAGTAGCGGTAAGCGACCCAGACGTCGACGAAGTGGGAGTACTTGTCACCCCAGGCCGCCTTCGACGCGTCGAAGGTCAGGCGGATCGGCTCCGAGTTGAACTCGACCTTGGTGGGATAGACGCCGTTGGCGACGCTGACCGGAAGCGGCTCGGCATCGGAGCCCTTCTTGCCATACCAGGCGGCGCGGCCGCTGATCGAGAAGTACTGCATGTTCGGCGGCAGGAAGCCGAGGTCCATGTAGTAGTTGGTCTCGATGGCCCAGGTCGGCTTGAACGAGGTGTTGCCGTCGGTCAGACACGGAGCAGACCAGCCCGCGCCGCACTGCGAGAAGGAGTTGTGGTTGGCGAACTCCCAATAGACCAGCGGGGCGACGTTGAAATAGCCCTTGTAGGGAAGATCGAAGGCGAACTGCAGACCGGCGACGACGTCGCGCTTGGCGGCGCCGAAATAGCGGTTCTCGGTGTTGGCATCCATGCCAACCTCGAAGGAGATGTTGTGCAGCGGGCCGACGCTGAACGCCTTGGTGTTGAAGATCTCGTTCCAGCCGAAGGTCGAGCGGAACAGGCCGTAGATTTCGGTCGCGCCGGCGCAGCTCGCCGGCGTCGCCGCGAAGCCTGCGGCCGGCGACACGATGACCCCGGTGCTCGTGCACGGACCCGCCGGGTCATTGTGGTCCGACTTGAACATCGAGATCGTGAAGAAGTTCGTGCCGTAGGCCCAGGCGTCGAAGTGGGTGAAGGAGTAGACCTGCTTGGTGGTCTTGGCGTTGATCACGCCGTTGGTGTTTGTAAAGGCGCCGGGCTGCGTGGCGTTGAAGATGTAGGAGAAGGTGACGCGATCGTCGATCACCAGGAAGAACGGAAGGTCGGGAGCCTTCTTCGCGGCCTTGACGGGAAGATCGGCGGCCTGAGCCAGTCCTCCGGTTGCGAGCGCCGCAAGTGACAGCGCCGCGGCTGTAATCGCCTTGAAACGAAACGACATCCTCAATACCCCCAAGTTTGGACACGCCATAAGGAAAGCCCTTGGGTGCGACACTTGCGCCTATCTCCCGGGGTGAGAAGCCTTAACTTTTTTCAAGGCATGGCGCGCGTTTTGGCAGCAGTTTTGCGCCGACGCAGATGAGAATACCGATGATCGTGCACCATTCATGCGGATGGCGCGTTGCTGTACCGCTTCGTTTCAGGACATTGCCATCTGATTTTGTTCGCATTTTGCACGCCCCCCGCGATGACACTGGGTGCGCGGTCAGCACGCATCGCGAGAGCGGGGAATTGCATACGCGTGCTGGCGCGGTTTTGCGCAGTGCGACGTCGCGTCTGCCCATGTCGTTCCGAATTGGGTTGAACCGTCACAATTTTGCAACAGGCGCCGTTCCGCGCAGCCGCGAAATCGGGGCTGCCGTCCCTCTCGGAGGGCGCGGGATGGACGCGACTCACCTCATCCGGTCCTGCCAAAGCGTTGAGCAAGGGATGACGCTTTTTCACACCTTACGCGTCGGTTCAAACTAGCCCACAATTGAGGCACGTCGTCTCCTGCAAGCGTATCAGCGAATGTTAGATACAACGTCCAAAGGCCTGCGTGCCGGCGAGTCCCCGTTGCTCCAGACGCTCGGACTCACCAAGCGCTATGGCACTTTCCTTGCGAACGACGCCATCGACATCGATATCTGGCCGAAGGAAATCCACGCGCTGCTGGGCGAGAACGGCGCCGGCAAGTCGACGCTGGTCAAGTCGATCTATGGCCTGATCCAGCCCAGCGCCGGCGAGATCCGCTGGCAGGGGCAGCCGATCGTGCTGTCGGGCCCGTCGGACGCCCGCAGGCGCGGCATCGGCATGGTGTTCCAGCATTTCTCGCTGTTCGACAATCTCACCGTCGCCGAGAACGTCGCGCTCGGGCTCGACGGACGCGAATCCTTCAAGGACATGTCGGCCCGGCTCGAACAGGTCTCGAAGACCTACGGACTGCCGCTCGATCCGAAGCGCGAGGTCTGGCAATTGTCCGTCGGTGAACGCCAGCGCATCGAGATCGTCCGCGTCCTGATGCAGGATCCGAAATTCCTGATCCTGGACGAGCCCACCGCGGTGCTGACGCCGCAGGAAGCGGATCAACTCTTCATCGTGCTGGAGCGGCTCAAGGAGGAAGGTCGCGCCGTCCTCTATATCAGCCACAAGCTCGACGAGGTGAAGCGTCTCTGCGACACCGCAACGATCCTGCGCGGGGGCAAGAAGGTCGATACCTGCAATCCGAGGCTCGAAACCGCCGCCTCGCTCGCGCGCATGATGGTCGGCAGCGAAATCAAGGAAGTGAAGGCTGCCGCAGGACGGCAGACCACGGTGCCCCGCCTCGTCGTCAACGATCTCTCGCTCGCGCCGGCCGAGCCGCATGGCGTCCGCCTCGAACACATCTCCTTCGAACTGAGAGGCGGCGAGATCCTCGGCATCGCGGGCGTTGCGGGCAACGGGCAGGACGAGTTGTTCGCCGCGCTGTCGGGAGAACGGCGGTCCCAGGACCCGGGCACGGTGGTGATCGAAGGCATCGCGGCAGGCCATCTGTCGATCACGCAGCGACGCAAGCTCGGCGCGGCCTTCGTACCGGAGGAGCGGCTCGGGCATGGTACCGCGCCCCGCATGAAGCTGTCGGAGAACGCGCTGCTCACCGGGCATGCCGCCAGCGGCATGGTCAGTCACGGTTTCATCGACACCGCTGCGACGCTGAAGACCGTGGACCGCGCGACCGAAACGTTCGACGTCCGCAAGGCCAAGCGGGATCCGGAGGCGGCCAGCCTGTCGGGCGGGAACTTGCAGAAATTCATCGTCGGCCGCGAGATCCTCCGCAATCCGGCTGTGCTGGTGGTGAGCCAGCCGACCTGGGGCGTCGATGCCGGTGCCGCCGCCGTCATCCGGCAGGCGCTGCTCGATCTGGCGGCGTCAGGTGCCGCGGTGCTCGTCACCAGCCAGGATCTCGACGAACTCGCCGAGATCTCCGATCGGATCGCCGTGATGTTCCACGGCCGCCTGTCTGCTCCGCTCGCAACGCACGATGCCACCCGCGAGAAGCTCGGCCTCCTGATGGGCGGCAGCAGTCTGGAGCAAAAGGAGGCCGCCCATGCAGTTGGTGCTTGAGAAGCGCGCCGAGCGCTCCAACACGATCGCGCTGGTGTCTCCGCTGATCGCGATCGGGCTGACGATCGTGACCATGACAATCCTGTTCGTGATCCTCGGCAAGAATCCACTTCTGGCATTGCAGGCCTATTTCGTCGCGCCGCTGACCGACAGCTACTCGCTGCAGGAGATCGCGGTGAAGGCGACGCCGCTGGTGATGATCGCGATCGGGCTGTCGCTCTGCTATCTCGCCAATGCCTGGAACATCGGCGCCGAGGGCCAATTCCTGATCGGGGCCGTGGCGGGAAGCTGGATCGCGGTGAAGACGCAGGGCACCGATGCCGGCGTCTGGGTCCTGCCGGCGATGTTCGTGCTTGCGGCCGCCGCCGGCGCGCTCTACGCGCTGATCCCCGCGATCTGCAAGGTCAAGTTCGGCGCCAGCGAAATCCTGACCAGCCTGATGCTGGTCTATGTCGCCGACCTCTTTCTGGATTACCTCGTGCGCGGGCCCTGGCGCGACCCGCAGGGCTTCAACTTCCCGACGACGGCCGAGTTCGATCCGGTTGCCACTGTGCCTCTGCTGATCGAAGCAGGCCGGCTGCATCTCGGCTCGGTGATCGCCCTGCTCGTCGTGGCAGCGGCCGCCGTCCTGCTCGGTCGCACCATCAAGGGGTTCGAGATCCGCGTGGTCGGCGCCGCGCCGCGCGCGGCGCGGTTCGGCGGCTTCAATGCCAATCAGCTGATCGTCCTGACATTCGCCATCTCCGGCGCGCTTGCTGGCCTTGCCGGCATCATCGAGGTCGCAGGTCCCGTCGGGCATCTCCAGCCCGGCATCTCGCCGGGCTATGGCTTTACCGCGATCATCGTCGCATTCCTCGGGCGGCTGAATCCGCTTGGAATATTGATTGCTGGCCTTTTCCTCGCGTTGACCTTTATCGGCGGCGAGCAGGCGCAGATCGCGATGAAGATTCCGTTGGACGTCACCAAGGTGTTCCAGGGCATCCTGCTGTTTTACGTGCTCGCCTGCGATTCCCTGATCCTCTATCGCTTCAAGCTGATCTTTCCGAACCGACAGGTGACCCGTGGAGCTGGTTGAAGCCATCGTCCTCGCGGTCCTCGCGGCCTCGACACCGCTCCTGATCGCAGCCACGGGCGAACTCGTCACCGAAAGAGCCGGGGTCCTCAATCTCGGCGTCGAAGGCATGATGATCATGGGCGCAGCTTCCGGCTTTGCCGGCGCTTGGCTGACCGGCTCGGTTTTCGTCGGCGCGCTGTTCGGCATCGTCGCCGGCACGCTGATGTCGCTCATCTTCGCGCTGATGGCACTCGGGCTCGCAGTCAACCAGGTCGCCACCGGTCTGGCGCTGACCATCCTGGGCATCGGCCTATCCGGCTTGATCGGCGCAGGCTTCGTCGGCGAACGCATCACGCCGGCTGCGCACCTCCACATTCCCGGTCTCACCGACATCCCCCTGATCGGCCGCGTGCTGTTCGGCGAAGACGCCTTCGTCTACGTCTCACTCGCGCTGATCGTCGGCGTGTGGTGGTTTCTGTACCGTTCGCGACCGGGCCTGATCCTGCGCGCCTGCGGCGACAATCACGTCTCCGCCCACGCGCTCGGCTATCCCGTGCTGCGCATCCGCACCTTCGCCGTGATGTTCGGCGGAGCCTGCGCGGGCCTCGCCGGCGCGTATCTGCCGCTCGCCTATACGCCGTTCTTCATTCCCGGCATGACGGCCGGGCGCGGCTGGATCGCGCTCGCCCTCGTCGTATTTGCCTCCTGGCGCCCGGGCCGGCTGGTGATCGGCGCCTATCTGTTCGGCGCGGTGACGATCCTGCAATTGCATGCGCAGGGCTGGGGCATCGGCGTGCCCTCTCAGTTCATGTCGGCACTGCCCTATCTCGCAACCGTCATCGTCCTCGTCCTGCTGTCCCGCGCGCGCACCGGCGGCTCGACCGCGCCGGCCGCGCTCGGCACCGTGTTCGTACCTGACCGCTGATGTCATTCCCAAAGCGTGCGCGATGGGGCGCGTACGCAGCGGATATTGGCTTTCCCCTGATGTTTGGAGATTGATGATGAGGAAATCACTTCTTGCACTGGCCACCGGGCTTCTGCTTGCCGGCAGCGTCAGTGCAGCCAACGCCGCAGACAAGCTGAAAGTCGGCTTCATCTATCTCGGCCCGGTCGGCGACCTCGGCTGGACCTATCAGCACGATCTCGGGCGCCAGGCCCTGGTCAAGGAACTCGGCGACAAGATCGAGACGACCTATCTCGAGAACGTGCCGGAGGGCCCTGACGCGGAACGCTCCATCGAGCAGCTCGTCCGCGCCGGCAACAAGCTCATCTTCACGACGTCGTTCGGCTACATGGAGCCGACGCTGAAGGTCGCGAAAAAATATCCGAACGTGCATTTCGAGCACGCCACCGGCTACAAGCGCGCCCCGAACATGGCGACCTATTCGGCGCAGTGGTACCAGGGCCGCTACATCCAGGGCCTGATCGCAGCCAAGATGTCGAAGTCCGGCGTCCTCGGCTATATCGGCTCGTTCCCGATTCCGGAGGTCGTGTCAGGCATCAATGCGACGATCCTGGCGGCACAGACCATCAATCCGAACATCAAGGTCAAGATCATCTGGGCCAACACCTGGTTCGATCCGGGCAAGGAAGCCGATGCCGCCAAGGCGCTGATCGACCAGGGCGCGGACGTCATCATGCAGCACACCGACTCGCCGGCGCCCATGCAGATCGCCAGCGAACGGGGCAAGCTGGCCTTCGGCCAGGATTCCGAGATGATCAAGTTCGGGCCGAAGACCCAGCTGACCTCGATCCTCGACACCTGGGGCCCCTATTACATCGAACGCGTCAAGGCCGAGCTCGCCGGCACCTGGAAGTCGGAAGACACCTGGGGCGGCCTGGATAGCCACATGTTCGCGATGGCGCCTTACACCAACATGCCCGACGATGTGAAGAAAATGGCAGAGGATGCCCAGGCCGCGATCACGGCGGGCAAGCTGCATCCGTTCAAATGCCCCATCGTTGGGCAGGACGGCAAGCCGGTGGAGTGCAAAGGCGGGGATCACCTCGACGACGGGCAGATTCTCGGGATGAATTTCTACGTCAAGGGGATCGACGACAAGCTGCCGGGCAAGTAGCACGCTTCTTGCATTAATGTTCTCACCTGCTCCTCCCGGAGGAGGTTCGGAGGGGGTGGCCAGAAGCACCCGGCACTTGTGGCTGCCCCCTCTTTCAATCTTCGGCGGATCAATCGGCGTGCATGGCCCGCGCCGCCGCACTGTGGCGACGTATGAGGCCGGCGATATCGAGGCCCGGGATTGCACCGTCGATCACGGTCCACCGCCCCGCCACCATCACCCTGTCAGCCCGATGCGCGCCGCACAGCACCAGTGCCGCCAGCGGGTCGCCATGGCCGGAGAAACGCAATTCGTCGAGCTTGAACAGCGCCAGGTCGGCGGCGTTGCCGACCGCGATTTCACCGAGTTCCGGCCGCCCCACGCAGGCCGCGGATCCCTTGGTGGCCCAGCGCAGCGCGTCCTTGTGGCTGACCCTCGTCACCCCGTAGCGCGCCCGCTGCAGCAGGAACGCCGCGCGCACCTCCTGCATCAGATTCGATCCGTCATTCGAGGCCGACCCGTCGACGCCGAGGCCGATCCCGACGCCGGCCTCTTCCATCTCGCAGACCGGGCAGCAGCCGGAGGCTAGGATCTGGTTGCTGCAGGCACAATGGCTGATCGTCGTCTTCGCCTTGCCGAGCCGTTTCATCTCGTCGGCATTGAAGAAGATTCCATGCGCGAGCCATGTGCGCCGGTTGAGCCAGCCGCATTGCTCCAGATAGTCCAGCGGACGGCAGCCATACATCTGCTGGCAGAATTTGTTCTCGTCCTCGGTCTCGGCCAGATGCGTATGCAGGCGCACGTCGAGCTTGTCGGCGAGTTCGGCGGTGGCCCGCATCAGGGACGTCGTAACCGAGAACGGCGAGCAAGGCGCCAGCGCGATCTGGACCATCGCATCCGCCCCGCGCTGGTGGTGCCTTGCGACCACGCGCGCGCTGTCGGCGAGGATCGTATCCTCGTCCTGCACCACGCTGTCCGGGGGCAGGCCGCCGTCGCGCTGGGACAGGTTCATCGAGCCGCGTGTCAGCAGGACGCGCACGCCCAATCGCCTGGCCACGCCGACCTCGATATCGACGGAATCCTCGAGCCCTTTCGGGAACACATAGTGATGATCGGTCGTCGTGGTACAGCCCGACAGCATCAGTTCGGACATCGCCACGGAGACGGCCAGTTCGAGCGAGTCCGGCGTCAGCTTCGCCCAGACCGGATAGAGCGCCTGCAACCATGGGAACAGTTCGCGATCCATCGCCGCCGGCAGCGCGCGGGTCAGCGTCTGGTAGAAATGATGGTGGGTGTTGATGAGGCCCGGCAGGACGACATGGTCGGCCGCGTCGAACACCGCGGTGTCGGACGTGGTGGGCGTCGCGCCGGCGGGCACGAGTTCGACAATGCGGCCGTCCTTCACCACCATGCCGCGCTCGGCGCCATCGGCAAGGATAGACAGGGGATCCCTGATCCAGATCGGCTTGGTGTCAGTCATGATCCGCTCCTCCCACCTCTGTAGCAAGCCGGCCTGCAAGGCGGAGGCCAGCCCGAACACACATCCGGCGTCGGGATGTTGTTGCTACTTGGCGTTGGTCTTGCAAGACTTTCCTGCAGGGACGAAGCATTCGGTCGAAGCATTGGCGCAGCCATGGACTTGAATACCATCACCGCGATCGCACATCCGCAGACGCGCGCGCAGCTGCCCGTTTGGACGGCAGGTGATGCTTGGCTCGCGGGCGGAACCTGGCTCTTCTCGGAGCCGCAAACGCATCTCACGCGCCTGATCGATCTCGCCGATCTGAAATGGCCGGCGCTCACGATCACGAGCAGCCATCTCAGCATCGCGGCCACCTGCACCATCGCGCAACTCGACGCATTCGCCTGCCCCTCCGACTGGCTCGCAGCGCCGGTCATCAACCAGTGCTGCCGCGCATTCCTTGCCTCCTTCAAGATCTGGAAGACGGCAACGATCGGCGGCAATCTCTGCATGTCGCTGCCGGCCGGGCCGATGATCTCGCTCACGGCCGCGCTCGACGGCGTCTGCACCATCTGGCACGCCGACGGTGGTGAGCGAACAATACCCGTCGTCGACTTCGTCACCGGCAACCAGCAGAATGCCCTGGCTCCGGGCGACCTGCTCCGACAGATCGACATCCCGCTTGCCGCCCTGAAGCGCCGCGCAGCATTCCGCCAGATTTCGCTCGCACCCGCCGGCCGCTCCGGCGCGCTGGTGATCGGCACGCTGGACGCCGACGGCACGCTGGCGCTGACCGTCACTGCATCGACGGTTCGCCCGGTACGGCTGTTGTTCGGAACCGCGCCCGATGCGGCCGAACTCGGCGCGACCATCGTGCGAGATATCCCCGAGGATCTGTACCACACCGATATCCACGGCAAGCCGCTCTGGCGCAAGCACATGACGCTGCGGCTCGCCGAGGAGATCCGCAGCGAACTTCTGGGTGCGACGCAGCCATGAGCTTCGAGATCAACGGCAAGACGTTTTCCGATGCGCCGCGCGCCGGCCAATGCCTGCGCACCTTCCTGCGCGAACTCGGTCATTTCGGCGTGAAGAAGGGATGCGACGCCGGCGATTGCGGTGCCTGCACCGTGCTGCTCGACGGCGAGCCCGTGCACAGCTGCCTGATCCCCGCCTTCCGCGCCGAGGGCCGCGCCGTCACCACGATCGAAGGTCTCGGCGGCGAGCACGGCACGCACCCGATGCAGCAGGCGTTTCTCGACGCGCAGGGCTTTCAGTGCGGCTTCTGCACTGCCGGCATGATCCTGACCTGTGCCTCGCTGAACCAGGCGCAGCGCACCGACCTCGGTGTCGCGCTGAAAGGCAATATCTGCCGCTGCACCGGCTATCGGTCGATCGAGGACGCGCTGCTGGGCCGCATCAACATCGAGGACGGCGTCGAACCCGGCGCAGCCTTCGGCCGCAGCCTGCCGGCACCGGCCGGCCCCGACGTGGTGCACGGACGGGCGCGTTACACGTTCGACACCGCGATCGAGGGCCTGCTGCACATCAAGCTCAAGCGCTCGCCGCATGCCCATGCCAGGATCGTCGCGATCGACAAATCCGCCGCGCTCGCCGTGCCCGGCGTCCATGCCGTGCTGACGCATGAGGATGCGCCGCCGGTGCTGTTCTCGACCGCGCGGCACGAGAAGGACTGGATGGATCCCGAGGACACCCGGGTCCTCGACGACGTCATCCGCTTCATCGGCCAGAAAGTCGCGGCTGTCATCGCCGAGAGCGAGGCGGCCGCCGAGGAGGCCTGCCGGCTCCTCGAGGTCGAATATGAGATCCTGCCGGCCCTGTTCGATCCCGAGCAGGCGATGGTGCCGGGCGCGCCCGTCATCCATCCCGAGCGCACCGCGACAAACCGCGTCGCCGATGCCGGACGCAACATCGTCGCCGAGACGCATGGCGAGCTCGGCGATGTCGCGGCGGCGCTCGCGGCCTCCGCGGTCACCTATGAGGGGACGTTCCATAGCCACCGGGTCCAGCATGCCGCGCTCGAGACCCATGGCGGCATCGCCTGGCGCGATGAAGCCGGCATCCTCACGGTGCGTTCCTCGACGCAGGTGCCGTTCCTGACGCGGCGCGCGCTGGCCGACATCTTCGCGCTGCCAATGGACAAGGTGCGCGTGTTCTGCGAACGCGTCGGCGGCGGCTTCGGCGGCAAGCAGGAGATGTTCGTCGAGGATATTCTCGCCCTCGCCGCGTTGAAGACGGGCCGGCCGGTCAAGCTCGAATTCACCCGCGAGGAGCAGTTCATCGCGACCTCGACGCGGCATCCGATGCGGATCCACGTCAAGGCGGGCGCCGATGCCGACGGCAAGCTCACAGCGCTTCAGCTCGACGTTCTCTCCAACACCGGCGCCTATGGCAATCATGCCGGGCCGGTGATGTTCCATGCCGTGTCCGAGTGCCTCAGCGTCTACAATTGCCCGAACAAACGGGTCGACGGGATCGCGGTCTACACCAACACGGTGCCGGCCGGCGCATTCCGCGGCTACGGCCTGCCGCAGACCTTGATCGCGGTGGAGGCCGCCATCGACGAACTGGCCAGGCAACTCGGCATCAGCCCCTACGACATGCGACGGCGCAACATCGTCAGGCCCGGCGATCCCATGCTGGCGCCGCCGCCCTCCGAATATCACGACGTATTCTACGGCTCCTACGGCCTCGACCAGTGCCTCGACCTCGTCGAGCGTGCGATGCAGGCCGACCAGCCGTCGCCCGACTTGTCGGCCGACTGGCTGACCGGGGACGGCATTGCCCTGACCATGATCGACACCGTGCCGCCGGCAGGCCACATCGCCGATGCCGCGATCGCGCTGCGCGATGACGGCGGCTTCGAGCTCACCGTCGGCACCGCGGAGTTCGGCAACGGCACGAGCACCGTGCACCGTCAGATCGCAGCGACGACGCTGGCAACGACGGTGGACAGGATTCAGTTGCGCCAGTCCGACACCGCCCATGGCGGCCACGACACCGGCGCCTATGGCAGCGCCGGCACTTTCGTCGCCGGAAAGGCGACGCATGCGGCCGCGATGCAGCTTGCCGCCGACTTGAAGGCAGTCGCCGCCGAGGCCTGGCTGTGCGATGCCGGGAGCTGCACGCTGGCGGACGACGCCGTCGTCAGCGGCGTGCGGCGGATGTCGTTCGCTGAGATCGCGAAGCTCGCGCGCGACCGCGGCCGGATGCTTGCCGCGAACGGCAATTCCGGCGGGACGCCGCGCTCGGTCGGCTTCAATGTGCAGGGCTTTCGCGTCGCCGTGAACAGGGGCACCGGCGAGGTCAGGATTCTCCGGAGCGTCCAGGCCGCCGATGCCGGCGTCGTCGCCAACCCCAACCAGTGCCGCGGCCAGGTCGAAGGCGGCGTGGCGCAGGCGCTGGGCGCGGCGCTGTACGAGGAGATGGTGATCGATGCCGAGGGACGGGTCAGCAATCCCCGGTTCCGCGATTATCATCTGCCCTCCTTTGCCGACGTCCCGCGCACCGAGGTGTTCTTCGCCGAGACCTCGGACACGATCGGACCGCTCGGCGCCAAGTCGATGAGCGAGTCTCCGTACAATCCGGTCGCCGCCGCACTCGGCAATGCGATCGCGAACGCCACCGGCATCCGCTTCACCACGCCGCCCTTCAAGCCGGACCGGCTGTTTCCTGCCCTGCACGACAAATTCGGCTAGCCTGTCAATTCCGGGGGATTGCGTCATGAGCAGCAAAGTTCATCCTGTCGATGAGGTCCTGCCGGTCCCGCGCCTGCTGGCGCTCGGGCTGCAACACGTGCTGGTGATGTATGCGGGCGCGGTGGCGGTGCCGCTGATCATCGGGCGTGCGCTGAAGCTGCCGCCGGAGGACGTCGCCTTCCTGATCAGCGCCGACCTGTTCGCCTGTGGTCTTGCAACGCTCGTGCAATGTCTCGGCTTTCCCGGCGTCGGCATCCGCCTGCCTGTCATGATGGGGGTGACATTCGCCTCGGTCGGCCCGATGCTGTCGATGGCGGCCGCGCCTGACATCGGCCTGCTCGGCATCTACGGGTCGGTGATCGCCGCCGGCCTGTTCGGCATCGTTGCGGCCCCCTTCATCAGCCGGCTGCTGCCGCTGTTTCCGCCCGTGGTCACCGGCACCATCATCCTGGTGATCGGCATCTCCCTGATGCGGGTCGGAATCAACTGGGCCGGCGGCGGCCTGCCGACGCTGACCAAGGTCGTGGACGGCGTTCCCGGCAGCTTTCCCAATCCGGCCTATGGCCAGGTCCAGGGACTCGGCATTGCGCTGTTCGTGCTGCTGGTCATCCTCGGTCTCATCAGATGGGGCAGCGGATTTCTCGCCAACGTCTCGGTCCTGCTCGGCATCATCGCGGGCGCGGTGCTCGCGAGCGTTCTCGGCGTGATGCATTTCGACAAGGTCGCGGCGGCGTCCTGGGGCGCAATCGTCATCCCGTTCCGCTTCGGCATGCCGCAATTCCATCTCGTGCCTGTGGTGACGATGTGCATCGTCATGATCGTGGTGATGATCGAGTCGCTCGGCATGTTCCTCGCGCTCGGCGACATCACCGGCAAGCCGATCGACCGCGACGCGCTCAGCCGCGGCCTGCGCGCGGACGGCGTCGGCACGCTGCTGGGCGGCATCTTCAACACGTTTCCCTACACCTCGTTCTCGCAGAATGTCGGTCTCGTCTCGGTCACCGGCGTCCGCTCCCGCTGGGTCACGGTCACGGGCGGCGTCATTATGCTCGTGCTCGGCCTGCTGCCGAAGCTCGCCGCGCTGGTCGAGGCCGTGCCGCTGGTCGTGCTCGGCGGCGCCGGGCTCGTGATGTTCGGCATGGTCGCGGCGACCGGCGCGCGCATCCTCACCGCGGTCGACTTCCGCACCAACCGCTACAATCTCTTCATCGTCGCGATCTCGATCGGCTTCGGCATGATCCCGCTCGCCGCGCCCGGCTTCTTCCGCAATCTGCCGCACGATCTCCAGCCTCTGCTGGAATCCGGCATCCTGCTCTGCGCGGTCGTTTCGGTGCTGCTCAACGCGTTCTTCAACGGCCTCAGCGGCGGTGCGGCAGCGGAAGCCGATGCGGCCGCGGTGGCCTCATCGGCGCAGCATGTCTAGCGACCACCGCTCCCCGTCGGGGAGAGGTGATCAGAGCTCCCGTCTCGCATCGATTCAAAAAATTGCGTTCCGCTTCAGCTGCCGCGATAGGTGGCGTAGCTCCAGGGCGTCACCAGCAGCGGCACGTGGTAGTGGTTTTCGGGCTCGCTGATCGCAAAGCGCAGCGGGATCTCGTCGAGGAAGGGCGGATCGGACAGCGCCACGTTGCGCGACGCATAATAGCTCGCCACGTTGAAGCGGAGTTCGTAGCGGCCGATCGGCAGAGGACGCCCGCCGATCAAGGGCTGATCGGTGCGGCCGTCCGCGTTCGTCACCGTGCGCGCGATCACGCGGTCCTCGCCGAGGGCCGACAGTTCGATCAGCTCCACCGGGATGCCGGGCGCGGGCTTGCCGGCGTGATTGTCGAGCACATGGGTCGACAGCCGGCCATGCACCTTCAGCCTGTCGTCGGCGACGACGAGCTGGTCCAGCCGCAAGGCCGAGATGCGGCCGATCTCCTCGATCGCGCGCCGGATCTCCGTCTTGGCGATGTTGGGAAGCCGCGTCTCGAAATCGCGCAGCACGGAATCCTTGGTGTGGCGGCGGATGCAGACGATGTAGGGGAAGCCGAACTTGTCGCGATAGGCGGTGTTGACGCGCTCGAACGCGGCATATTCCGCGTCCGACAGGCGGTCGAGGCCGGCGCTGTTCTGCTCGTCGGTGGACTCGGCCGTGAGCCCGGCCGCGCGCTGGGTCTTGTTGGCGAGGTCGGGATGGGCGCGCAGCAGCGCGAGCTGCGCCTCGGGCTCGGCGGCCTGGATCGCCGCGATCAGCGCCGCGTGCAATTGCTGAAGGCTGGCGAACGGGCGCTTGGCCGCGAGCTGCTCGGCGATCCACGGCGAATATTCGACGACGTTGGCGAGGGCTTCGATGAAGTTCGCTTCATCGGCGGCATTGAGATCGGCAAGCGATATCTGCGACATGATCCCCTTATCCGATCTCGAACGCGTCGGGGGCCAAACCAGCATGGGTGTCGTGCCAATGCTGCGCGATCTGCAGCCGCGTCGGCACCCAGACGCGCTCGTGCTTGCCGATATAGTCGAGGAAGCGGATCAGGCCGGCGGCGCGGCCGGGACGTCCGGCGAGGCGGCAGTGCAGCCCGACCGACATCATCTTCGGCGCAGTCTCGCCTTCGGCATAGAGCACGTCGAAGGCATCCTTGAGATAGGTGAAGAACTGCTCGCCCTCCGCAAAGCCCTGCGGATTGATGAAGCGCATGTCGTTGGCGTCTAACGTGTAGGGAATGACGAGTTGCTTGCCATTGGCGCCCTTGATCCAATAGGGCAGATCGTCGGCGTAGGAATCGCAGAGATAGAGGAAGCCGCCCTCTTCCATCAGCAGCCGGTTGGTGTTGATCGAGGAGCGTCCGGTGTACCAGCCGAGCGGCCGCGATCCGGTCGCCTCGGTATGGACGCGGATGGACTCCGCGATCTCGGCGCGCTCCTGCGCCTCGGTCATGTCCTTGTGCTCGATCCATTTCAGGCTGTGGCTGGCGATGTCCCAGCCCGCCTCCAGCATCGCCGCGACGATCTCCGGATTGCGCTTCAGCGCGGTGGCGACGCCGAACACGGTGGTCGGCCAGTTGCGCGCGGCGAACATCCGCCAGATCCGCCAGAAGCCGGCGCGCGAGCCATATTCGAACATGGACTCGATGTTGGCATGGCGCTGACCCGGCCAGGGCTGCGCGCCGAGCACGTCGGACAGAAAGGCCTCCGAGGCGCGGTCGCCGTGCAGGATGTTGTTCTCGCCGCCTTCCTCGAAATTGACGACGAACTGCACCGCGACCCGCGCATCGCCCGGCCAGCGTGGATGCGGCGGGTTGCGGCCGTAACCGCGGAGGTCGCGCGGGTAGCGGATCGTTTCGGTCACTCAGACTTCCTCGAAGCGGATCGGCAGGGCACCCTTCCAGAGCACGGTCTTGCCGAGCGTGGCGAGGTTCTCGAGCCCCGAGGTCACCGTGACGAAATGGTTGCCGGCGAGCTGGCCCATCTTGCAGGCGAAGTGCACGCCGCCATAAGCCATCAGGATCTCGGTCTCGCTGATGCCGCCGGGATAGAGGATGATCTGGCCGGGCGCGGGATAGCTGGTGTGGTTCTCGTAGCCGACGCCGAAATCGAGATCGCCGAGCGGCATCCAGACGCCCTCGCCGCTCCAGCGCACATGGATGATCTGGCTCTTGAACGGCATCGCCTTGCGGAACGCGGCCACGGTCTTGGGCGCCAGCTGCTCCTCGAAACGGGCGTCGAAAGTGTAGTCGCCGGCGTGGATAACGAGTTTGCTCATCTCATCTCTCTGGATCGGGGGCCGTCGCCCCGCGGGGAATTTTCAAGCAAAGAGCATTCCACCGGGCTTCGTGCAAGGGGCTCATCGGCGGTCGTAGGACCAGCCGAAAATGCCGCTCCGCCGGACCTCCGGCTCGGGTTCGGCGGCCGGCGCAGGCGCCTCCCTCAGCTCGGCCTGGGGCGGCGGCGCGGGCAGGGTCTCGCACTTCATGGAGTAGACCAGCTTGCCATCCGCCGTGCGCCCGATCGGCGCACAGGGGTCGGCCGCCGCGGACTTCGAGGATTTGACCTGCGCGGATGCCGGCGAGGCCAGCAGCAGGAGAAGCAGCAGATATCTCGACATCATGGTCGCCCGAAAACGCGTTGCATTGCATTCAACCGGATTGCGGGAGGCAAGTCCATCGGCGCGGCTGCCGAAGTTTTGGCCGTGCCTTGTCGATTGATCATGGCCGGTCTTCGCCAAATCTCTGCTGCGGCGTATGGGTCCCGGATCGCGCTTCGCTTGTCCGGGACGACGGTGGGGCGGACATGCGAAATCGATCTCGCGGCGCTGCTTGCCCGAGCTTTGCTCCATTCTCGCCCGTCCAAAGCAGGAGGGCGCAGGGAAGGCCGGGTGCCGGCGGCACCCGCGGTCTGCTGCGCGA
>VYLE01000214.1_pt1 | contig 48461 bp, 37 predicted proteins | sample 5114391 | NCBI WGS metagenome assembly VYLE01 (sample SAMN12291771, study PRJNA351875) | freshwater metagenome | isolation source: freshwater lake | place: USA: Michigan, Kent Lake | collected 2013-08-15
GCTACGACAAGCTCGAATTCAAGCTGCTGGGTGGCCAGATCGTCTGCGAGGGCGTCATCGTCGAGGCACCCGCCCCGGCAAGCCACCGCAGCTTCAGCCAGTTCGCCGAACCGCGCCACGCGGAACGCGCGCGCGAGCCGGCGCGTGCGCGCCAGGCCGCGCTCGCCTGATCAGGCCGCAATCCCGGCTTCCATTCCCGTCCGTTCACGAAAATATTCCGGCAGGAAGCGGTTGCCTCCGATGCGCGCAACGGGATGACCATGGACGTGCTGCTCGGCCCGCATCCGGAGGTCTATGGCATGCAGGCCAAGCGCGCGGCGATGAAGGACGGCGCACCCAACCCGTTCGTGAAGCCGGGCGAACTGGCAACCTATGCCGCGAGCCTGTCGGACGATTTCGACAGGCAGCTCGCCAAGCAGACGGCCGCGCTGGAGAAGAAATAGCCGGTCTGCTGCCACCATCCGCGCTCCATCGCAGCCTCGTGGAACAAGGAGGCGCGGCAATCGGCAGCAGACGCCCCCTCGTCGCGCGCATGGTTAGCAAGCTGTAGCCGGCGGAACATGCCGGCTTTTCCCCCCGTGAAGGGCCTTTCCGGAGGGCTCTATCGTTAACGCGACCTCACCGGCACACGCACAGCACGATGATGCGGCGAATTGCACCCGGTACAGAGCCGCTGGCGGAAACCGATCTAACGGCCCCTTTACCGGCGCCGTGCAAGATGCCCGGGTATTTTAGGGTCGTTGGGGCGCGTATTGGAATGCCTTTCTTTCATTTGAGATATCACCTTGCCGGCCTGCCGCAATTGTTTCGCGTGCCCGCCGACAATCCCGATCTGATGCGCGCCCAGTTCGACGCGTTCTCGAAGCAGATGCCGTTGCTCTACTTCATCCTGATGAGCAACACGCTCTCGGTCGCCTACACCTACCTGCCGCTTGCGCCGTTCTGGCTGACGGTCGTCGTGCCCGGCATCCTGACGCTGCTCGCGGCGCTCAGGACCTTCTGGTGGCTGCGGCAGCGTCACGTCGTCCGCAGCGACGCCGACATCCTGCGCAATCTGCGCGGCACCAACTGGCTCACGCTGCCGATCGGAATCGGCTTCACCGCGTGGTCGTTCGCGCTGTTTCCCTACGGCGATGCCTACGCACAGAGCCAGGTGGCGTTCTACATGGCCGTGACGGTGATCGGCTGCATCTTCTGCCTGATGCACGTACGGTCGGCCGCGCTGATCGTGACGCTCATCGTCGACGTGCCCTACGTGATCTTCTTCTTCGCGACCGGCGAGCCGACGCTGAAGGCGATCGCCGTCAACAATCTGCTCGTATCCGGCGCGATGGTGACGGTTCTCTTCATCTATTATCGCGACTTCGCCGACCTCATCTCCAGCCGCAAATCGCTGCTGGCCCAGCAGGCCGCGACGCAGGCGCTGTCTGACGAGAACTTCCGCCTCGCCAATCTCGATTCCCTCACCGAGCTGCCGAACCGTCGACGCTTCTTCGCCGAACTGTCGAGCGCCTTTTCGGACGCCGAGCACAGGGGCGTTCGCATCGGCGTCGGCATCATCGACCTCGACGGTTTCAAGCCCATCAACGACAATTACGGCCATAGCGTCGGCGACCGCGTCCTGATCGAGGCGGGCCGCCGCATTCGCGACGTCTGCGAGGGCTTCGGCCCGCAGCGCGTGGAATTCGCCCGGCTCGGCGGCGACGAGTTCGGTCTCGTCGTCTGCGGCGACCCCGAGGATGCGGATCTGGCGCGGCTCGGTGAGCGCATCTGCGCCCAGGTCAAGCTGCCCTATGCGCTGGACACGGCGCATACCGCGCTGTCCTGCTCGATCGGTTTCGCGCTCTATCCGCAAGCCGCCACCACGGCGGAAGCGCTGTACGAATGCGCGGACTATTCGCTCTATCACGCCAAGCGCCATCTGCGCGGCCGCACCGTGATCTTCTCGAGCGCGCTCGAGGCCGAGATCCGCAGCCGCGGCGTGATCGAGAACATGCTGCGCACAGCCGACTTCGGCAGCGAGCTCAACCTCGTGTTCCAGCCGATCGTCGACGCCGTCAGCGAGCAGACCGTCGGCTTCGAGACGCTCGCCCGCTGGCACAATCCGAGGCTCGGCTGGGTCTCGCCCGCCGACTTCATTCCCGCGGCCGAACGCATCGGCCTGATCCGGCCGCTGACCCAGGCGCTCCTGATCCGCGCGCTGGCCACGGCGCGGACCTGGCCCGAGCATATCCGCCTGTCGTTCAACCTCTCGGCTCACGACGTCTGTTCCGCCGAGGGTATCCTGCCGCTGATCTCGATCATCGAGAAGAGCGGCCTGCCGCCGCAGCGGATCGACTTCGAGATCACCGAGACCGCCGTCACCTTCGATTTCGCGCGTGCGCAACAGTCGATCGCGGCGTTGAAGGCGATGGGATGCGGCATCTCGCTGGATGATTTCGGCACCGGCTATTCCTCGCTGAGCCACGTCCACAGGCTGCCGCTCGACAAGATCAAGGTCGATCGCAGCTTCGTCGCCGACATCAACGAAAACCCGGTCAGCCACAAGATCATCAAGTCGCTCGCCGGCCTGTGCGACGACATGGAGATCGCCTGCGTGGTCGAGGGCGTCGAGACCCGCGCCCAGCTCGACACGCTGCGCCGGCTCGGATGCGAATTCATCCAGGGCTACTATTTCGCCAAGCCTATGCCGGCCGACGCGATCGGCGAGCATCTCACCAAGGAGCGGCAACGGCTCGACGGCCGCGGTCCGGCGGCCGAGGCGGTGGCCTGACGAGGTCGCAAGGCCGCCCCGGCTAGCGAAGAAGGCTCGGCAGGTCGAGGCCCTTGTCCCGCGCGCAGTCGATCGCGATGTCGTAGCCGGCATCCGCATGCCGCATGACACCGCTGGCCGGATCGTTCCACAGCACGCGCTCGATCCGCTTCGCCGCCTCGGGCGTGCCGTCGGCGACGATCACCATGCCGGCATGCTGCGAATAGCCGATGCCGACGCCGCCGCCGTGATGCAACGACACCCAGGTCGCGCCGCTGGCGCAATTGAGCAGTGCATTGAGCAGCGGCCAGTCGGACACCGCGTCCGATCCGTCCTGCATCGCCTCGGTCTCGCGGTTGGGGCTCGCCACCGAGCCAGAGTCGAGATGGTCGCGCCCGATCACGATCGGCGCCTTCAGTTCGCCGCGCGCCACCATCTCGTTGAAGGCAAGACCCAGGCGATGCCGGTCGCCGAGCCCGACCCAGCAGATCCGCGCCGGCAGGCCCTGGAACTTGATGCGCTCTTTGGCCATGTCGAGCCAGTTGTGGAGGTGCTTGTCGTCCGGCAGCAGCTCCTTGACCCTGGCATCGGTCTTGAAGATGTCTTCGGGGTCGCCCGAGAGCGCGGCCCAGCGGAACGGGCCGACGCCGCGGCAGAACAGAGGACGGATATAGGCGGGCACGAAGCCGGGAAAATCGAAGGCGTTCTTCAGGCCCATGTCCTGCGCCATCTGGCGGATGTTGTTGCCATAGTCGAGCGTCGGAATGCCCTGTGCGTGGAAGTCCAGCATGGCCTGGACGTGCTCGACCATCGATGTCTTCGAGGCACGCTCCACCGCCTTCGGATCGGCGGCGCGCTTCGTCTCCCATTCGCCGAGCGTCCAGCCCTTCGGCAGATACCCGTTGATCGGATCATGCGCGCTGGTCTGGTCGGTGACGATGTCGGGCCGCACGCCACGCCGCACCAGTTCGGGAAAGATCTCCGCGGCATTGCCGAGCAGGCCGACCGAGACGGCCTCCTTCGTCGTTGCAGATTCCGCCATGATCGCGAGCGCTTCGTCCAGCGTCGCGGCCTGGCGGTCGAGATAGCCGGTGCGCAGGCGCATCTCGATGCGGCTCGGCTGGCATTCGACCGCGAGCATCGAGGCCCCCGCCATGGTCGCGGCCAGCGGCTGCGCGCCGCCCATGCCGCCGAGGCCGGCGGTCAGAATCCATTTGCCGGCAAGGCTGCCGCCATAGTGCCGCCGCCCGACCTCGACGAAGGTCTCGTAGGTGCCCTGCACGATGCCCTGGCTGCCGATATAGATCCATGAGCCGGCCGTCATCTGGCCGTACATCATCAGCCCCTTGCGATCGAGCTCGTTGAAATGATCGAGCGTCGCCCAATGCGGCACGAGGTTGGAGTTCGCGATCAGGACGCGTGGCGCATCGGCATGGGTGCGGAACACGCCGACCGGCTTGCCGGACTGCACCAGCAGCGTCTGGTCGCCCTCCAGCTTGCGCAGGGCGGCCACGATCCTGTCGAAACTGTCCCAGTCGCGCGCGGCGCGGCCGATGCCGCCATAGACGACGAGTTCGCTGGGGCGCTCGGCGACGTCAGGATCGAGATTGTTCATCAACATGCGCAGCGGCGCTTCGGTCAGCCAGCTCTTCGCGCTGATCTCGCTGCCGTGCGGGGCGCGGATGATGCGGTCGTTGTCCAGTCGACGGTTCATGGGAACGCCTCTCAGCTCAGTCTCGGAAACGGATCGGATGACAGCGCGGCGATCGCCGCCGCAGGCAGCGCGTCGGCCTCGACGAGCGCGGACGCCCTGGCGAGATCGCCGGCCATGTAGCGGTCGGGGCCGAGCGCCGGCACCTCTTCGCGCAGCGCCGCGATGACCGCGACCAGCGGACCGCTCGTCGCGTGCGGCGCGCGCAAGCTGACGCCCTGCGCGGCGACCAGCAGCTCGATGCCGAGGATGGACGCGAGATTGTCGGCCATGTCGGACAGCCGCCGCGCGGCATGCGCGGCCATCGACACATGGTCTTCCTGATTGGCGCTGGTCGGCGTCGAATCGATCGAGCAGGCGGAGGCGCGCTGCTTGTTCTCGGCATAGAGCGCGGCGGCCGTCACCTCGGCGATCATGAAGCCGGAATTGAGTCCGGGGTCCGGCGTCAGGAACGGCGGCAGGCCGAAATTGAGCGCGGGATCGACCAGAGTCGCGATACGCCGCTCGCTGATCGCGCCGATCTCCGACAGCGCCAGCGCGATCATGTCGGCGGCGAAGGCCACCGGCTCGGCATGGAAATTCCCGCCGGAGACGATCTCGCCCGTGTCGACCAGGACCAGGGGATTGTCGGTGACGGCGTTGGCTTCGGACGTCAGCGTGCGCGCCGCCTGCGTGATCAGATCGAGCGCGGCGCCCGCGACCTGGGGCTGGCAGCGCAGGCAGTAGGGATCCTGCACGCGCTCGTCGCCTTCGAGATGCGACAGGCGGATGTCGCTGCCGTCGAGCAGCGCGGTCAGCGTCGCGGCCGCCGCGATCTGGCCGGCATGACCGCGCAGCGTCTGGATTTCCGGACGGAAGGGCGCGGTCGAGGCCATCGCGGCATCGACCGACAAGGCGCCCGTCACCAGCGCGGCTCGAAGCAGGCGGAAGGCACGCAGCACGCCGGAAATGGCATAGGCGGTCGAGAACTGCGTGCCGTTGATCAGCGCCAGCCCTTCCTTGGGGCCGAGCGTGAGCGGCGCAAGGCCTGCAGCGGCGAGCGCCTCGCGGCCGGGCACGATCTTGCCCTCAACGATCGCCTGCCCCTCGCCGATCATCACGGCCGTCATGTGCGCAAGCGGCGCCAGGTCGCCGGAGGCGCCGACCGAGCCCTGCTGCGGCACCAGCGGATGGACGCGCCTCGCCAGCATGGCCTGCAACTGCTCGATCACCGCGCGGCGCACGCCGGAGGCGCCGCGCCCGAGCGAGATGATCTTCAGCGCCATCATCAGCCGGACGATCGGCTCCGGGGTCGCAGGTCCGACGCCGCAGCAATGCGACACGATGAGGTTGTGCTGGAGCGCCGCGGTCTGATCCGGCGGAATGCGCTTCGAGGCGAGCTTGCCGAAGCCGGTGTTGATTCCATAGACGGGCGTATCGGCACGCGCGGCCCTCGCAACGATCTCCGCCGCCGCCTCGACGCGCGGCCAGAATGCGGGATCGAGCACGACGGACGCGCCCGCGAGCACCCGCCCGAGAACGTCGAGACCGACCGTTCCGGGACTGACGACGATTGCTGCGGCCTCGCCCATCACTGCCCCCTCCACACCCGACGATGCAACGGATTGAATCCGATGCGGTAGACCAGCTCCGCAGGACGTTCGACGTCCCAGATCGCGAGATCGCACCATTTGCCGGCCTCGAGCGTGCCGGTCTCGCCCAGCAGGCCGAGCGCCCGCGCGCCTTCGCGCGTCACGCCGGCAAGGCACTCGGCGACCGTCATCCGGAACAGCGTGGCTGCCATGTTCATCGTCAGCAGCAGCGAGGTCAGCGGCGAACTGCCGGGATTGCAGTCGGTGGCGAGCGCCATCGGCACGCCATGCTTGCGGAACGCCTCGACCGGCGGCTTCTGCGTTTCGCGAATGAAATAGAAGGCGCCGGGCAGCAACACCGCGACGGTGCCGGCCTTCGCCATCGCCGCGGCGCCGGCTTCGTCGGTGTGCTCGAGATGGTCTGCGGACAGCGCCGAGAATTGCGCGGCAAGCGCGGCGCCGCCGAGATTCGACAGCTGATCAGCATGGAGTTTCACCGGCAGTCCCAGCGCGCGCGCCGCGTCGAACACACGCGACGTCTGCTCGGCGGAGAAGGCGATGCCTTCCATGAAGGCATCGACCGCGTCGGCAAGGCCTGCCCTGGCGATGGCGGGCAACATCTCGTTGCAGACGAGATCGATGTAGCGGTTCTTGTCGCCGTCGGCCTCGACCGGCAGCGCATGCGCGCCGAGAAAGGAGGTGCGGATCGCGACAGGGCGCTGGCGGCCGAGGCTGCGCGCCGCCGCGAGCTGCCGCATCTCGGTTGTCGTATCCAGGCCGTAGCCGGACTTGATTTCGACCGTCGTCACGCCCTCTGCGATCAGCGCATCGAGCCGCGGCAGGGCGCCGGCGACGAGTTCGTCCTCGCTCGCCTTGCGCGTCGCAGCCACCGTCGAGACGATGCCGCCGCCGGCGCGCGCGATCTCCTCGTAGCTCGCCCCCTTCAGCCGCAGTTCGAATTCGTGCGCGCGATTGCCGCCATAGACCAGATGGGTGTGGCAATCGACGAGACCGGGCGTGATCCAGCGTCCCTCGCAATCGGTCCGCTCGATGGCGTCGGCATCGGCCGGAAAATCCGCCGCCGCGCCGGCATGGACGATGCGGCCGCCGCGCGTCGCCACGACGCCATGCTCGATCTCGCCGAGATCCGGGCGGTCGGCCCGCATCGTGGCGAGCCGGGCGTTGTGCCAGATCCGGTCGAAGCGCTCTGCCATGAAGGTCTCCCTTCGCCGTGGGACTGCTTGACTTATATGTCTAGACATATAATCGTGGGGAGGTTCTGTCCAGCCGGCGTGTGTTCATGACCCGACTGCATTTCGCCTCCGCGCTCCTGCCTTCGGGCTGGGCCCATGACGTGCAGGTGGTGGTGACCGCCGGCGCGATCGAGGCGGTGACGGCGAATGTCGCGCCCGCCCCCGGCGACGAGCGCCATGCCCTGGCGCTGCCGGGACTCGCAAGCCTGCACAGCCACGCATTCCAGCGCGGCATGGCCGGACTTGCCGAACGGCGCGGCGACAGCACCGACACGTTCTGGACCTGGCGCGAGACGATGTATCGCTTCGCGCTCGCGATGACGCCGGAAGATGTGGCCGCGGTCGCGACGCTGCTCTATGTCGAGATGCTCGAGCAGGGATTTACCCGCGTCGGCGAATTCCATTACCTGCACCACGATCGCGACGGCACGCCCTACACCGATCTGGCGGAAATGGCGTCCCGGATCGCCGCAGCCTCGCAAGCATCCGGCATTGGGCTGACGCTGTTGCCGAGCTTCTACGCTCATGGCGGATTCGGCGGAGCGGCCCCGCATGACGGGCAGCGGCGTTTCATCTGCTCCGTCGATCGCTTCGCGGCGCTGATGGAGGCTTCACGCAGCGTCATCGCCAACCTGCCCGGCGCCAATCTCGGCATCGCTCCGCACAGTTTGCGCGCCGTGGCGCCAGACGAACTCGCCGCGATCCTGCCGCTGGCGAAGGATGGCCCGGTCCATATCCACGCCGCCGAGCAGGTCAGGGAAGTCGAGGATTGCCTGGCATGGTCGAGGCAGCGCCCGGTGCAATGGCTCCTGGAGCACGCGCCGGTCGAGCGGCGCTGGTGCCTCATTCACGCGACCCATATGACGGAGGCGGAGATTGCGGCCTTGGCCGGAAGCGGCGCCGTGGCCGGGCTCTGCCCCGTCACCGAAGCCAGCCTCGGTGACGGCATCTTTCCGGCGCGCGAATTCTGCGAGGCCGGCGGCGTCTTCGGCGTCGGCACCGATTCCAACGTGCTGGTCGGAATCGCCGACGAGCTGCGTCAGCTCGAATATGGCCAGCGCCTCAAGCATCGCCAGCGCAACGTCCTCTCCGCCGGCGCGGGCCGCTCGACCGGCCGCTCGCTGTTCGACAATGCGCTGGCGGGCGGCGCGCAGGCCCTGGCGCAGCCAACCGCAGGCCTCGTGCCGGGCGCGCGCGCCGACATCGTCACGCTCGACATGGCACATCCGTCGCTGGCCGGGCGGTCGCGCGACGCCGTCATCGACGGCTGGATCTTCGCGGGCGGCAGCGGCGCGATCGACTGCGTCTTCGCCGGCGGCCGCAAGGTGGTGGAAGGCGGACGTCACCGTCTGCGCGAGGCCGCGCGCGAGGATTTCAACGCCGCGGTGCGGAGGCTCGTCGCATGAGCCTCGCCGCCGCCGACCAGCCGACGCTCTACAAGCGCATCCGCGCCGATATCGAGCAGCGTATCCTGACCGGCGAATGGCCGCCGGGACACCGCATTCCGTTCGAACACGAACTGGTCGCGCGCTATGGCTGCTCGCGCATGACCGTGAACAAGGCGCTGTCGGAGCTCGCGCAGGCCGACCTGATCGAACGGCGGCGGCGTGCGGGCTCGTTCGTGCGGCGGCCGCAGCACCAGTCGGCCGTGCTGAAGATCGCCGACATCCGGGCCGAGATCACCGCACTCGGCCGCAGCTATGGCTACGAGCTGATCCACCGCAAGCTGCGTACGGCGACCGCCGCGGACCGCGACCGTCTCGGCGTGAAGAAGGCGAGCAAGGTGCTCGCGATCGCGTGCCGGCACAGCGCCGACAACGTGCCGTTCGCGGTCGAGGACCGGCTGATCGACCTGTCGTCGGTGCCGGATGCGGCGACCGCGGATTTCTCGCGCGAGCCGCCGGGCACCTGGCTGCTTCATCATGTCCCATGGACAGAGGCCGAGCATACGATCAGCGCCATCGTCGCGGACGCGCGGACGGCCGCAGCGCTCGACATCGCCGTCGGTGCGCCCTGCCTCGTGATCGACCGCTATACCTGGCGCAGCGCGCGCACCATCACCGCGGTGCGGCTGCTCTATCCCGGTGACTCTCACCGCCTTGTCGCGCGATTCAAGGGAGGCTGAGAGGACGATGTCGGCACAAATCGTGCAACGCTGCAGGCAACGGCCCGCAAGGGCCTGATGTGATCAACAGGACGTCAATCCATCGATCGGCAAGAGGACGACAATCATGCGTAGTTCGACAATTTTCGCGACAATCATTGCCCTTGCGGCCGCCGCCCCGGCGCTCGCCGACGACGTCAAGGTCGGCGTCGGCATCTCCGGATGGACCGGCTTCGCGCCTCTGACGCTGGCGAAGGAGGCCGGCATCTTCAAGAAGAACGGGCTCGACGTGACCATCAAGAAGATCCCGCAGAAGGACCGCCACCTCGCCATCGCCTCCGGCGACATCCAGTGCGCGGCGACCACGGTGGAGACCTGGATCTCCTGGAACGCCAACGGCGTCGCCACCAAGCAGATCTTCCAGCTCGACAAGAGCTACGGCGCCGACGGCATGGCCGTGCGCAACGACATCGCCGCAATCAAGGATCTCAAGGGCAAGACGGTCGCGGCCTCCGCGCCCGGCACCTCGCCCTATTTCGCGCTGGCCTGGATGCTCAAGAAGAACGGTCTCACCACCAAGGACGTGACCATCGTCAATCTCGAGCCGGCCGCCGCGGCGCAGGCCTTCGTCTCCGGGCAGAACGATGCCGCGATGACCTATGAGCCGTATCTGTCGACGGTGCGGGCCGCGCCCGACAAGGGCAAGATCATCGCCACCACGCTCGACTATCCGATCGTGATGGACACGTTCGGCTGCACGCCGAAGTTCCTCGCCGAGAACCCGAAGGCCGCGCAGGCGCTCGCGAACAGCTATTTCGAGGCGCTGGAGATGATCGGCAAGGACCAGGCCAAGGCCTATGAGATCATGGGCGCCGACGTGAAGCAGACCGGCGAACAGTTCGGCAATTCGGCGAAATATTTGCGCTGGCAGGACAAGGCGGCGAACCAGAAGTTCTTCGCCGGCGATTTCCTGACCTTCAACAAGGAAGCCGCGGAGCTGCTGCTCGAGATCGGCATCATCAAGTCCGCGCCGAAGGTCGAGGACCTCTACGATGCGAGCTTCATCAAGTAAGCCAGCACGCAATCGCCGGCCCCGGCAGCGGGGCCGGCCCATGTTTTCACTTCTCCGGATCAACCGTCGATGCGTCCCCTCGATCCCGTGACATCGAAGCAGCGCGTGGCCTACGGCCTCGCCTTCTTCGTGGTGTTCGTCGCCCTCTGGTCGTGGGCGACCTTCGGCGGCCATGTCTCGAAGACCTTTCTCGCCAACCCGCTGACCATGGTCCAGGAAGGCTACGACCTGCTGGCGAAGCAGGGCTTCCTGTTCGACATCGGCATGACCATCTGGCGCGTCGTCGGCGGCTTCGCGCTCGCGGCGCTGATCGCGGTGCCGCTCGGCGTGCTGATGGGCGCCTACAAGCCGGTCGAGGCGTTCCTGGAGCCGTTCGTCTCCTTCGCGCGCTACCTGCCCGCCTCCGCCTTCATCCCGCTTCTGATCCTGTGGGCCGGCATCGGCGAATTGCAGAAGCTGCTCGTCATCTTCATCGGCTCGGTGTTCCAGGTGATCCTGATGGTCGCCGTCACCGTCGGGGCGACGCGGCGGGATCTGGTCGAGGCCGCCTATACGCTCGGCGCCAGCGACCGCGGCGTCATCCGCCGCGTGCTGCTGCCGTCGGCTGCGCCCGAGATCGCGGAAATCCTGCGGCTGGTGCTGGGCTGGGCCTGGACCTACGTCATCGTCGCCGAACTGATCGGCTCGTCGTCCGGCATCGGCCACATGATCACCGACAGCCAGGCGCTGCTCAACACCGGGCAGATCATCTTCGGCATCATCGTGATCGGGCTGATCGGCCTGGTCTCGGACTTCCTGTTCAAGGCGTTCAACGCCTGGCTGTTTCCCTGGAAGCTGGCATGACCATCCTGAGGATCGAGCAGGTCTCGCGGACCTTCCCCGCCCGTCACGGCAATGCGCCGACCAGGGCGCTGGAGCCGACCGACCTGTCCATCGGCAACAACGACTTCGTCACCATTCTCGGCCCCTCCGGCTGCGGCAAGTCCACGCTGCTGCGCATCGTCGCCGGCCTCGACCGGCCGACCGGCGGCCGTGTCGTCCTCGATGGGCGCGAGGTGACGGGTCCGGGCGCCGATCGCGGCATGGTGTTCCAGTCCTACACGCTGTTTCCGTGGCTGACCGTGCGGGAGAACATCGCCTTCGGCCTGCGCGAGCGCGGCGTGTCCGAGACGGAGCGCAATGGGATCGCCGACGCCTTCATCCGCCAGGTCGGCCTGTCCGGCTTCGAGAACCACTGGCCCAAGCAGCTCTCCGGCGGCATGCAGCAGCGCACGGCCATTGCGCGCGCGCTCGCCAACGATCCGAAAATCCTGCTGCTCGACGAGCCGTTCGGTGCGCTCGACAACCAGACCCGCGCCCTGATGCAGGAGATGCTGCTCGGCATCTGGGAGCGCGACCAGAAGACGGTGCTGTTCGTCACCCACGACATCGAGGAAGCGATCTTCCTCGGCAGCCGCGTCATCGTCATGAGCGCCCGCCCCGGCCGCATCAAGGCCGAGATCAAGGTGGAGCTGCCGCATCCGCGCTCCTACAAGATCAAGACCACGCCGGAATTCGTCCAGCTCAAGGAACGGCTGGTCGAGGAGATCCGGACCGAAGCGCTGAAGGTCGCCGAACATGCCTGACACGAATCCGCGCGCCGATGGAGCGCGCGTTCTCGCCGATCTCAACGCTTTGCGCGCCCTCGGCGCCTACAAGACCGGCGTGCACAAGCCGACCTTCTCCGAGCCGCACCGGCAGTCGCTGCACTGGCTGATGGCGAAACTGCCGGAGGCGGGCCTCTCGGGCACGATCGACGGCATCGGCAACGTCTTCGGCACCAGTACCAGGCCCGGGCGGAAGCTGCTGGCCGGCTCGCATCTGGAGAGCCAGAACTATGCCGGGTGGCTCGACGGGCCGCTGGGCGTCGTCTACGCGCTCGAGGCCGCTCGCGTGCTCAATGCCGATCCGGCTTTCGCGGGCGCGGTCGAGGTCGCCTCCTGGTGCGACGAGGAAGGTCATTTCGGCAGCTTTCTCGGCTCACGCTCCTTTGTCGGTCAGGTCACCGAGTCCGAGATCGACGCCGCGCGCGACAGAACCGACGGCCGCTCCATGCGCGATGCCCTCGCCGAGATGGGGCTCGCCGGCCGCCCGCGCCTCCGCGCCGAGCCCGGCCGGCACGTCGGCTATCTCGAAGCGCATATCGAGCAGGGCGATACGCTGGAAAGCGGCAAGCTTGCCATCGGCGTCGTGACCTCGATCGTCGGCATCTGGCAGTACCGCATCACTTTCAAGGGTGAGCAGAACCACGCCGGGACGACGCGCATGGCGGTCCGCAAGGACGCCGGCCTCGCGCTGGCGAAGTTCTGCGTGGCGATCGACGAGCGTTTTCCGGCCGCCTGCGGCCCCCGCACGGTCTGGACCACCGGCCGCATCACGCTCGATCCGGGCGCCCCCAGCATCATTCCCGGCGGCGCCGAGATGCTGTTCCAGATCCGCGACGACGATCCCGCCGTGATCGCCCGGCTGGAGGCGCTGCTGCGGACAATGGCGGACGAGGTGACTGCGCAGGGCCCCTGCAGCGTCGCCGTGGACAAGCTGCGCACCGGAGCGCCAGCCATGATGAATGCCGGCTTCCAGGACGCGATCGAGGCCGCGAGCAAGAGCCTCGCCGGCGGCCGGTCGCTCCGGATGCCGAGCGGCGCCGGCCACGATGCGCAGATGCTGGCGACCATCATGCCCGCCGCCATGCTGTTCGTACCCTCGATCGGCGGCATCAGCCACCACTGGACCGAGAATACCGCCGATGCCGACATCGTCACCGGCGCAGAGGTGTTCGTCGACGCCTGCCGGCGGATTCTGACCGCCTAGGCCGGAGCAACTGCGCTGGCAAATCGCCGTTGGATGGCACTGTCCGGCCCACCTGCGCCGGACAACTCCTGCGTTCGTCCCATCAACTGCCGGCGGCTACCGTCAGTTTAAGATGACCGGTGATGCCGACTTGGCCAATTTCGCGCCAAGATACATGTTGTTAATTTCATCAACTAGAGCAAGAATGGTTGCGATGTCTGGCGAACCCGACATCGCCTTTTGATCCGAATGCATTTTGCCAGCCTGTTGTCTCTCGTACGCACATTTTGGAGCGTCGATGACTCTCTTCGGATTCAAGCACGTCTTCCACGCCGAACTCGACGCGATCCGCAAGCGCCACAACGGTTACAGCAACTCGCCCATCGGCGACGACACCAGCCGGACGGACCCGAGCACGGCCCTCGAGCTGAGCGGCATCGCCTGCTCGGGCGGCGGCATACGGTCTGCATCATTCTGCCTCGGCGTCCTGCAGGGGCTTCAGTCCAAGGGCACACTGGACCGGATGGACTATGTCTCGACGGTTTCGGGCGGAGGCTACATCGGCACGACCATGACGATCGGAATGTCCTCACATGGCGACTTTCCGTTCGGGCGCCTGGATCAGGAGAACCGCGAAACACCTGAGGTCCGGCATCTGCGCGACAATTCACGCTATCTGATCCAGAATGGCCTGCCGAGCGTCGTCAGCGCCCTCGTGATCTACCTGCGCGGCATCATGATGAACGCGCTCACTGTTCTACCGCTTCTGCTGTGCGCCGCGGCATTCCTCCTGCTGGTAAAGCCGAGCAGCCAACATCTGGTCCAGAACTGGTTCCTGTTCATTGGCCCGATCGACAGGTTCGACGTGCCGGATGTCTCGCCCGTCGTCATTGTTTGCCTGTTCCTGATCATCTGCATCATCGGCTATGCGGTGGCGGTCTCCGTGCTTCCGATCAAGTCACTCGCTGTCCGACAGAAGGGTGCAAGACTGGCCGGCTGGATTTTTGCAATCGCCATCCTCGCGCTCGTTGTCGAACTGCACACCGTTCTGCTCCGGCTCGCCCTCGAAGCACGAGGCTACATTACCCCGACAAGCACAGCCACTCCGGAGAAAGAAACCTTCATCGACTTCATATTCAGCAATGCCAAGACATTCGTGCTCTATGTCAGTCCCTTCGTGCTGCCCATTCTTCCGTTCCTCAAGGGCCTCATCTCGAAGGCGACGACTGGCGAAAGCGCAAGCTGGAGCGGATATGCCGGGAAGCTGACAAGCCGCGCATTGCTGCTCTTCGCTGCCGCGATTGTCCCGATCCTGCTCTGGCTCGGCATGATGCAGTTCGCCTATTGGGGGACGGAGATTTCCGCTGCGGCCGCTCCAGGCGGGCACTGCACGCCCGATCACGCCGGATGCAGCCGGTGGCCGCAGGCACCCGCTTTCCTGCAAGGGTACTTCGCCGCGACCGCAAGCTTTCGCGGCGCCGTCTCGTCGCTCCTTTGCATTGCCGCCGTGCCGTTTCTGTTCTGGCCATTCCTGAGCGTCAACGCCAATTCGCTGCACCAGCTCTACCGCGACAGGCTCGGCCGGGCATTCCTGATCAAGCGAAAGGATGCGAGGACGCCTGACAATACCGTCCGCGACGAGGTCGATCCGGCCGACGGCTTCCTGCTGTCCGAGATCGCTCCCCAGAAAGGCCCCTACCACCTCATCAATGCCGCGCTCAACGTACCGGGCTCACGCTTCGCCAACCGCCGCGGCCGCAATGCCGATTTTTTCCTGTTCAGCCAGCGCTATATCGGGAGTGAGGCGACCGGCTATGTCGACACCAAATCCGCAGAAGCCATCGTGGACGGGCTCAACATCGGAACCGCCATGGCGATCTCGGGCGCGGCGGCCGCCCCCAACATGGGCATGGCATCGATCCGCCCTCTCTCGGCGACGATCGCGCTGCTGAACATCCGCCTTGGCCGGTGGATTCGTCATCCCAGCGACATCCAGCACCGAAAGGCCGCTCTGGATAAGGTGAAGGCCAAGAGGACGACGGGCAAGGGTGCGGCGCCGGTCTCCGACCCGGTTGAGCCACACAGCGGTTACGGACCGGCCGAGCCAGAGGGAGAAAGAATGTTCTGGCGCATCCCGCGGCCGAAACATCTTCTGTACGAAGCATTCTCGAAAACCGGGCGGTCGGTGGCCCGACTGGACGACCACACGACCGGTGACGAACGCGGTTTCGTCTTCCTGACGGACGGCGGGCATATCGACAATCTCGGCATCTACGAACTGCTTCGGCGACGCTGCAAACTGATCATTGCGATCGATGGCGAAGCCGATTCCGCCTTCGATTCCGGATCGCTTGTCCAGGTCGAGCGCTTCGCCCGGATCGACCTGAATGTGCGGATACGACTGAACTGGGAACCCATCGGCATTCGCACGCGAGCCATCGCCAACGAGATCAAAAAGGGCGACGTGGTGTACGAGCAGGGCCCGCACGTGGCGCTCGGGTCCATCACCTATCCACCTACGCTTCCGGGCGGCAAGGCCGAGCTGGGCGTGCTCGTCTATATCAAGGCGTCGCTGAGCGGCGACGAAGCCGATTACGTGCTCTCGTACAAGAAGGCCAATCCGCACTTCCCCCACGAGACAACGATGGATCAGCTCTTCTCCGAGGAGCAATTCGAGGCCTACCGGGCTCTCGGCGAACACATCGCGCGCGGCTTCGTGGATGGCCGGGACGGTGTGGCGGCGTATCCGAATGAAAAAGCTGCACTCCTGCAGATGGTGACCGCGATGCTTCCGAACGCCTCACCAAGATAGCATCAGGGGGACCGGGACGATGTCAATAGATGCAGACGCGACGGCCGAAAAGGCTGGGTGTGCAGTCGTCATCACCGTCCACGGCACCTTCGCTGGAAAGCCCGGCGAACAAGTGGCGCGCTGGTGGCAGAACGAGGCGGCCCTTGCAACGCGTCTCACGACGAGCATCGGCGCCAGGGTGGAAGCGTTCAAATGGCAGGACAAGGACGGCCCGGGACCGAATCGGGAAAGTGAACGCCGGATTGCAGGGCAGCAGCTGCTGGCGAGGCTTTCGACACTGGAAGCCGAACAGGCGGACTATCATCTGGTCGGTCACAGCCACGGCGGATCTGTCATCTGGCATGCGCTGAAGCTCTCCGCCGGCGCGAATACGCGCCTGAAGGGCTTGCGAAGCTGGACCACCGTTGGAACACCCTTCATCGAATTCGGCTCTGACGGCTCATGGCTCCGTCATCTCCTGGGAGCGCTGGCGGCCCTCGCGGCGCTCTACGTCATGGGTTTCTGGCAGCTTGTCGTCGAACTTGCGATCCTCGCGCGTCAGGGCAATTGGCCGCTCATGATCGAAAGACTTCCTCTGAGACATGAATTGACCGACTTGCACTCGGCGCTCGGCGACTGGATCTATTACGGCCTGATGGCGGGTGCAGCCGCGCTGGTGCTGTTCTTCGCGATCGTCGTCCTGCTGCCGGTCAAGGACCTGCTTTATTTCCTCGTCGCGGCTCACCGCGAGCAGCGCGTCCGGCGTCTGGCTGCGGACTGGTACGAGCCGTCATGGCTCGGCCTGCTTCATCCCTCCGACGAAGCCATGGCCGGGCTGAAGGCGACCCTGATCAAGGCTCCAGATCTGGTGTTACGCCGTCGACGCGGCCTGCTCGGTCTCATGCTCTCGCCGATCAAGCCGGCCGTTCGTCCCGTGGACGAATTCGCCTGGTCGACCCTGATGAAGAATGCGCAGGGCGACGATATCGTCGGCCAGATCGTGCGCCGCGTGGCGAATGCACCCGAGCCGTTCACCCGGGCACCGGCCCCGCTCCCCACGGCGGTCGTCGCAAACATCATCGCGCGCGCCGATGACGCCAGCGCCAGGGTGCTGACGCGACTGCGCGAACGCATCGCGGCGCTATCGGATCAGGCCGACGTCGCCGCCCTGATTCAGGTCATGTCCGGCACCTACGATGGCGGCAGCCTGATTCACACCTCGATGTTCGACGAGCCGCAGATCTGCGACATGGTCGCCGCTCACATCGAAGGCGCAGCGAACAGCGTGGAGCAAGCGGGCTCGCTGTCGTTCCGCTCGGCGTCAGCTCCGGTCGCGTTGAGTATTGCCAAGGCGGCGGCTGCGGCGGGCCTCGTCGTGCTTGTCACGCTGCTCGCCGTCGCGACTTATCGCATCCTGATCTATCCGGAAACCAACATCGCCGCGGCCGAGGCCATTCTCGCACGATTTGACGATCCGGCATACAGAAGCATCGCCAACGACGACATGCCCGGCAAGGCGCTCGTTCGCGCGCGTCGCCTTGGCATTTCGTTCGATCGCGCCATGGCGGCCGCCGGAAACCTCGAAGAGGCACAGAGCAAGTCCAACGCCTATCAACTCCTGATGCGAGAGCTCGTGGCGACCGGACGAACGAGCGAGCTGTTGAGCCTGGTGACGTCGGCACCGACGAAGACTGTTCCGCAATATCTCCTCGTGGACCATCTCGGAGCGGCCCTGGTTTCGGCCCTGGAGGCGGTCGACTTGTCGTCCCGAGCTGCCTCGCCCGAAGAGCGCCAGTTGCTGCAAATCGCCGCTCAGCAGATTACTGTTGGGCTCAAGGGCGATCTCGCACAAACTCTACTGGGACGTCTCGTTCCGGTGGGGGTCATCTTCAATCATCCGGACGTTCTCGGATGGATGGCGCGCGTGCGCGAGGGCGACCCAGACTGCAAGAACTGGGATACGATCATTAAGGATACGGCATCGGTCATCGCGACATCACAGCAGGCAGGAACGCTCGAAGCCATCATCCGCGCCTGCAATCCGAAAACCGGCGCTGAAGACAGACAGCGGATGCTGCGCAGGATCGCGGTCGGCGCGCTTCGGACTTGCGAGCTTGCTGTGGACCTGCTGAAGCAGGCCTCATTCAACCGGACCGGCAGGGACGCTCCCGTTCCGCCGCACTTCATCGAATGTCTTGCCAAGAGCCGCAAGAGCGACGCCGCGGCACTGGTCCGGGAGGAGCGAAGCCTGCGTCAGAAGACGTCGAAGACCGAAGATATCCTCGCGGTCTGGCAGATGAGCATGGCCTTGAAGGCGAGCGGATTGACCGAAGAGGCCGCGCAGTGGGCCGAATATGCCATCAATTTCGCCACCGAGCCCGACAAGCAGGAAGACAAGGAGCGCGATACGCTCCAGCAATTCGCCAACGATGCGCTGAAGCTCGAGATTCTGGCCGCGACCGATTCCGCGCGCCACGACGCATTTCTCGCTCAACTGAGCAAGAGCGCGGAGGCTTTCAAGGGGTCACGTGACTTCCCCTCCGCCTGGGCCGCCTTGCGCTTCATTCATGCCACATACGCGGAACGCAGACCGGGGCGTGAATGCATCATCCGGGAAGCCGATCTCAGGATCGTCCACACCATCATCGGCATATCGGCAACCTATTCCACGAAGAACCCCTCGGCCGTCGCCACGGCCATTCTGTCGCTGGCCGATCGTTGCCAGATCGAAATGTACGACGCCCTGCTCGCGGAGACGATCCGAATCGTGTCGGGAAACAACGTGTCTGCCGACCGCGCCCACTATATCGCCATGACAGCCCCGTTCCAAAGCAATCTGCGCAAGGCCATGGCGACCGCGGAGTCGGCGGCGCTCCCGCCCGACATCCTTCGTGGCTACGTCGCTGCGGTCGATCGTCATCGACCATCCAAGCTCCCATCCTTGGCTTACAAGCCCGTCGCGTACAAGGCCATGAACTCATCGACAAGCAGTGTCCCCCGATAGGATCACGCCCGGGCTAGAACGACGTGCCGCCGCCGAACCTGAATTCCTGGACGATGTCGTATTTGCCCTTGGTGATCGGCACCGCGTAGTCGAAGCGTAGCGGTCCGAACGGCGAGGCCCAGATCAGGCCGACGCCGACCGAGGAGCGCACGACATTGCCGTCGTCATATTGCAGCCCGCAGGTCGGGCAGGCCTTGGTATTGACCTCGCCGGTGGCCGACCACGACGTCGGCCCCTGGTAGCCCCAGAGCGAGCCGGCGTCGGCATAGACCGCACCCTTCAGGCCGACCTCCTTGGGCAGGAACCAGAACGGCATCTGCAGCTCCATCGAGGCGCCCCAGTATTTGGTGCCTCCGAGCGCATCGCCGTTGGAGCCGTAATTGTAATAGGTGATGTCGCGCGGGCCGATGCCGTTGGAGGCGAAGCCGCGCACCAGGTTCGGCCCCATCTGGAAATGGTCCAGCATGCGCAGATCCTTGTCGCCGAGCTTGCTGAGCAGGCCGCCCTGGAGGTGGATGACGCTGACGATCTCCGACACCAGCGGCGTGTAATACTTGGTGTCGAACGCCGTCTTCAGATAGGTCACGTCGCCGCCGACACCCGCGAAATCCTGCTTGAAGTCGACCAGCAGGCCGCCGGTCGGGTTCTTGGTGTTGTCGAGCGTGTTGTAGCTCAGCGTGTAGCCCAGCGCCGACGTCCAGGTCGCGCCGTTCGCCAGTTCCTTGCGCACCGGCAGGCTGGATTCGCCGTCGCCATAGCAGCCATAGCCGTAGACGCCCGAACTGGTTGAATTGGTCGGATCGACGCCGCCCAGCACGTTCTTGATATAGGCCGGCGTCGGATTGTACGAGCTGCTGGTCGGATCGTTGTTGCAATTGTTGTAGGCGCTCGCGAGCGAGATGCTCTGCTGGTACAGCGAATAGCGCAGCTGCAGCGAGAGGTCCTCGCGCAAGGCGAGGCCGATACGCGGCGAGAAGCCCAGCGTGGTCACGCCATAGCTGGTATAGCTGTTCGACTTCTGCTCGCGCCAATAGGCATCGAGGCCCAGCGCCATGCGGTAGTCGAGCAGATAGGGCTCGACGAAGGACAAGGAGACGCCGCGCGAATACTGGCCGTAGGTAACGGACGCCTTGGCATACAGCCCCCTGCCGAGCAGGTTGCGCTCGGAGATCGAGACCTCTGCCAGCGCACCGTCGGTGGTGGAATAGCCGCCGGAGATCGAGAAGTCACCGGTGGATTTCTCCTCGACGTCGACGACCAGGATGACGCGGTCGCTCGACGAGCCCGGCTCGGTGGTGATCTTCACGCTCTTGAAGTAGTCGAGATTCTTCAGCCGCCGCTCGGCGCGGTCGACCAGGGCGCGATTGTAGGCGTCGCCCTCCGCCAGGTCGAACTCGCGCCGGATCACGTAGTCGCGCGTCCGCGTGTTGCCGCGCAGATTGATGCGCTCGATATAGGTGCGCGGTCCTTCGTCGACATTGAACACCACCGAGACGGTATGCGCCTCGAAATTGCGGTCGCCCGCCGGGCGGACCAGGGCGAAGGCATAGCCGCGGCGCGAGGCCTCGATCTGCATGTCCTCGGTCGACTTCTCGACCGATTCCACGTTGTAGAGCGAGCCGACACTGACGCGGGACAGCGCGCGCAGGGACGTCGCGTCGAAATTGGCGATCGAGGACCGGAAGTCGACCGAGCCGACGCGGTACTGCTGCCCCTCCTCGATCTTGAAAGTGACGAGGAAGCCCTTCTTGTCCGGATCGTATTCGGTCAGCGCCGCCACCACCTGCACGTCGGCGAAACCGTTCTTGAGATAGAAGCGGCGGATCAGGTCGCGATCGGCCTCGACCCGGTCGGGATCGTAGATGTCGTTGTTGCCGAGAAAGCTGAGCAAATTCGATTCGTGGGTCTTGATGATGTCGCGCAGGCGCGAGGCCGAGAACGCGCTGTTGCCGATGAACTCGACCGACTTGACGCCGGTCTTGACGCCTTCGACCACCGTGAAGATCAGATCGACGCGGTTGTTGGGCTGCTCGATGATCTCGGGCGTGACGCGCACGTCGTACCGGCCGGAGCGGCGGTAGATCTCGGCGATGCGCAGCGTGTCGGACTGCACCATCGGCCGCGACAAGGTTCCGCGCGGCTTGGACTGGATCTCGGCGGAGAGCTGCTCGTCCTTGATCTTCTTGTTGCCCTCGAAGGCGACGCGGCCGATGACGGGATTCTCGACCACCGAGACCGTCAGGCGGTCGCCAGTCCGGCTGATCTTGACGTCCTGGAACAGCCCGGTCGCGATCAGCGCCTTGAGCCCCTCGTCGATGGTGCCCTGGTCGAGCCGGCCACCAGCGCCGTGGGTGAAATAGGAGCGCACCGTCTCGGCCTCGACGCGGCGGTTGCCTTCGACGACGATGGTCTCGACGGCCTGCGCCGCCGCAGGCCTGGGCGCCACGGTCATCGAGCCCAGGATCGCTCCCCCCATCATCGTCACGACCACCAGACACGCCCGCAAAATCGACATTCCACACCTCAAGAGCACCGTGCCTGCTCTGAGACGAAACAGCTGTGGCCGAGGTGTGGCTTTGTGGTTTCTGGATTGTTTCCGCGCGTTGAATTTCATGGTGGCTCAAGACGACGTCGCGCGGTCGAACAAGCGGGATGGCGCGGCATGCCCGCATGGTCAGCAACACCCTGCAAAACAAGGCGTGTTTACACACCGCGGGGGCGGTGCGAGAGGCGGTCGCAGATGCCCCGGACAGGAGTCCATTCGATGTATCCGATCGTCCCGACCAGACTGGTGCTGATGGCCCTGATCGCATCGACGATCGCCTGCCACGCCGAGACCCGCGAGGTCCGTCGCACGACGCGCGAGACCGTCTATGAGTACGGTCCTTACGGCCCCAACCGGTCGTACCGGTCCGGCACGAGCCGGCTCTATGTCAGCAAGCGCTCCTGGCTGGATGGCGGCACCGAGGTTCTGCCGGGCGACCGCAAGTTCAGCGACTACGCCTTTCCGCCGAGCGTCTCGTTCGCCAGCCAGAACAACAGCCGGCCGCTCGATCGCCAGCCCTTGAGCCCGGCCTCGGACCTCGGCGGATTTGCCCAGAGGATTCCGTTGCCCTGGTGAGCGGCTTGCAGCACTCCGGATCGGAGCGTGGCGCGCAGGCCGCGCCGATCATGACGGAGCGCGCGAGGCCGGTGGCGCGTTTCTGCCGAGCTTTGCTTCATCGCTCGCCGGCTTGAATCAAGGGGCGTAGCGCAAGACATTGACGGTGTTTTGCCGGATGGCCCGGGCCGTCGGCACGGCGTACGCCCCAGCACAATTGTAAATTGCCGTCAAATGCGATAACAATCGAGGCGCCGGGTGTCGGCCTGACCGCAAACGCGCGGAGACAGATCAGGCGGCAGATTGAATTCATCTGCACGATCGGAGCTACGATGGCGACACCAGATCCGACGCCCAGCGAGCCATCCCTCGCCTTCTACGAACTTCCCGCATGGCTCGTTGAGCCCGCCGTGCGATCGTGCCGGCTGGTCAACACCGCGCTCGATTTCGTGTTCTACGACGTCCCGAAACTGCGCGCCGAATTGGCCGGGAAGGACGCGCAGATGCTGGCGCGGGGCGAAAAGGCGCCCTCGCGGATCATGGATTTCGATGCGCTCAGTGATCCGGAAGGATCGATGCTGCTCATCGACGCCACGACTCCGCCCTATGTCCACAAATACCGGAGCGTGGAGACCTTCCTCACATCCGGATATCAAGAGACGCGCGACGTCGACATCGTCACGATCACCGGTGTCGGCAGCTCCGCGCTGGGCAGCGCAGCCCTGGCCTGGGATGTTTCAGTGGCATTGCAGAAGCCCGTCCTGGCGATCGTACCGGGCTATGGTGTCGCCGACGTCGTTCTCCAGTCGCTGGGCGGATGGTTTGCCTTCGGACTGCACGATTACTTCGGCAGCAAATCCATGATCCAGACGGGTCTCGCGACGGCCGCGCCACAGGTTGCGCGGGTTGGACGCGAACTGGCGGCATCGGCGCCGCACGAGCCGACCGTGAGAGGGGCCCCGGTGTTCAGAACCGGCTCCGGCTCGTCCGACGTGCTGCACGCGCTGCTAATCGGGCGCGAGCAGCCGTTTCGCCTCCTGGTCGGGCACAGCAAGGGCGCCCTTCAAATCAACAATGCGATCCGGTCGGTCCCGGCGGATCGGCTGAACGGCATCCGGGTGGTGACGCTGGGATGCCCGATCGGCGAGGACATTGGCGGCGTCGACTACCACCAATATCTCGGCCTGTTCGACGCACTCGGGCAGCTCAATGCTTGGGGACATTGGCCCGAGCACTGGCCGCCGACCTGGCACAGCACGAATCCAATCTTGCCGCCGGCGATGGCGGCTGGACGTTTCGCGTCAGACTCCATCAGCCGGACGCGCAAGATCATCGCACGTGACGGCGGTGACCCGGCGGCCCATCCCTCTCCGCGTCCGGCTTTGGCGGACCCGCGGCATGACGGCCAGGCCGGCGATCCACAGCCGCCTGGATTTTCCCCCTAGACCGGATCGAACGCGCGGATCGGCGGCAGATTGCCGGTGAATTTCTCCACCTCCACCGTGGTCAACTGCCCCGTGCAGCCCTGCGCGAAGGAGGAGGTGCCGACGTCGCGGGTCAGCACGTTGGGATTGCCGTGGACGCAGAGCGGCATGTCGTCCATCGGATCTTCCGGATCGTACCAGGCACCGGTCGGCAACTGCACGACGCCGGGCGCGATGGCGTCGGTGACGCGGACGGCGGCAAGACAGGCGCCGCGCGCGTTGAAGAGGCGGATGATGTCGCCATCCCGGATGCCGCGCGGCTCCGCATCGCGCGGATTCATCTGCGCGACCTCGCGGCCGCGGTGCTTGGCGGCGAGCGAATGTCCGCCGAAATCGAGCTGGCTGTGCAGGCGTGTCACCGGCTGATTGGCGACGAGAAAGCACGGCGCGCCGGGTTTCGGCATGTCGCTCTTTTCCAGCCAGACGGGATGCCCGGGACAATCGGCATCGCCATGCGCGGCGATCTTGGCCGAGTAGATCTCGATTCGACCGCTCGGCGTCGGCAAGGGATTGGCGAGCGGGTCCTGGCGGAAGCGGCGCAGGCGGCCGCCGTCGTCGGGGCGCTGCGGCACGACGAGGCTGCCGCGCTGCCAGAACGTCTCGAAGGACGGCGCCTCGAAACCCCTGGCTTCGAGCGAGGCCCGGGTCGGCGCGTAGAGATGTTCCAGCCATTGCCGCGCGGTGCGGCCCTCGGTGAAGGGCTCGCGCGCGCCGAGACGGTCGGCGAGATCGGCGAAGATCTCGTAATCGTCGCGGGCGAGGCCGAACGGTTCGGCGACCCGGTGCATGGCGACCATCAGCGGATCGTTGCTGGAATAGCCGATGTCCTCGCGCTCCAGCGTCATGGTCGAGGGCAGCACGATGTCGGCGTGGCGGGCGGTCGCGGTCCAGGCGAGTTCGTGCACCACTAGCGTATCGACCTTGGCGAAGGCCTTGCGCAGACGATTGATGTCCTGGTGATGGTGGAAGGGATTGCCGCCGGCCCAGTAGACCAGGCGGATGTCCGGATAGGTTCGCGTCTCGCCATTGTAGCGATAGGTGCTGCCGGGATCGAGCAGCATGTCGGCGATGCGCGCCACCGGAATGAAATCGCGCACGCCGTTGCGCCCCTGCGGAAGCGTCGGTCCCGGCACGTCGTTGACGCGGCGGCCGTAATAGCCGATGGCGCCGAGCGAATAGCCGTAGCCGCCGCCGGGAAGGCCGATCTGGCCGAGCACCGCCGCCAGTACCATGCCCGCCCATACCGGCTGCTCGCCATGTTCGGCGCGCTGCAGCGAATGCGAGAGAGTGATGAGCGCGCGCTTGCCGGCGAGACGCCGTGCCAGGGCACGGATCGTATCCGCCGCGACGCCCGAGATTGCCGACGCCCATTCCGCGCTCTTGGCCGCTCCGTCGCTCTCGCCGGTGAGATAGCGCAGGAACACCGGCCAGCCCTCGGTGTAGCGATCGAGGAATGCCTGATCGTGCAGGCCTTCGCTGACCAGCGTATGGATGAGGCCGAGCATCAGGGCGGTGTCGGTGCCGGGCACGCAGGTCATCCATTCGGCGCCGGCCTCGACGGGCAGATCGTCCCGCAGCGGGCTGACGAGAACGAATTCGCAGCCGCGCCGGCGTGCCGCGGCCATGGCGCCGCGCTCGACATGCTTGCTGATCGAGCCGCCGGCCACCATGGAGTTCTTCAGCGCCATGCCGCCGAACGACAGCACGATCTCGCTGTCGGTTGCGATCTGCTCCCAGGTGACGTTGTGCTTGGTGATCTCCTCATAGCCGGCGAGAATCTGTGGCAGCAGCACCGAGGAGGCGCCCGACGAATAGGAGTTCACCGAACGCACATAGCCGCCCATGGCGATGTTGAGGAAGCGGTGGACCTGGCTCTGGGCGTGGTGGAAGCGACCTGCGCTCGACCAGCCATAGGAGCCGCCGAAGACCGCGGACGGGCCGCGCGTATCGCGGATGCGGCCCAGCTCGTCGCCGAGCAGATCGAGCGCCTTCTCCCAGCTGACCGAAACGAACTCGTCGCGGCCGCGCCGATCATCAGGTCCGGGGCCACGCTCCAGCCAGCCGCGCCGGATCGCCGGCTGCGCAACGCGCGCCTGATGGCGCAGCGCGCCCGGAAAATTATCGATGATGCCGTTCGGATCGGGATCGCCGGCATAGGCCCTGACCTCCAGCCCAGCCTTGCCCTGGCGCGCCGAGAATACGCCCCAATGCGACGTGTGCGGCTTGAAGCCCTCCGACAGGTCGAGGCCGGGATCCGGCAGGCCAATCGTATCGTCCATCACATCATTCCTATTCCGGTCCGCGTCTTTCCCGACGCGATTGCGGCGGCAGTATACCCATCCCCTCCCCGATGTCGCCCGGCAAGGGCTGCCACATCACCGGCCGGCCATGCGGGAGGAGCATGCTTTCCTGATCCGCAAGGCCAAGAACGGGCCGTCATCCTTCCGGACGATGCTGTCGAACGGGATCGCGCGGAGCCGCCGGTTGCTAGCTCTCACGGACTCGGCGCAGCGCTGCGATCAGCGAGGCCCTCTGCTTCGCCCATCGATCGTCCTCCGCCTGCGCCCGCGCCACGAGCGCAGCGCGCTCCGCCGCGATCGCGGCGGCCCTGGCCTCATGCTGCTGCTGCGCGGCTTCGAGCGCGGCCTGCGCTTTCGCGATCGCCTTGTCCTGCCGCGCGCGGACCCGGGCACGGGCGGCATCTGTCCGCCGGCGCTCTGCCTCGCGTCGCGCCTGCAGCTTCCCGTCGTCAGCGGCGGCTTTCCGCCCGACCTTGTCGGCGGGTCCAGGCGATGGCCGCTTTGCCTGTGGCATCGACCTGGTCCGGCGATGTTTCGGCGCGCCCTTGGGCTTGCGCCCGGCATTGTCCGCAGCCGATTGCGATGGCAGCTCCGCATGTTCGGAGAAACGCCCGGACGATCCTGCCGGCCGTTTGAGGACCACGCCAGGCCTCGCCAGCGTCGCCTTGACCACCTCGGGGTCACCGGTTTCCTTTGCGATCCCCTGGTGAAACAGATTGCTGCCCGCGCCCCACGCCTCCAGCGCCGCCTTCCTCGACGGCGCGGCGACGGCCAGGTCGAAGAAGCCGAGCGAAGTCTGAAAGGTCCTGAGCTTTCGTGCCATCCGTTCTCGATACCGATTCCGGAGAATCTTGGCCATCCCCTGCCGGGGGCAGCGCGCAGCACGAACCTCGTTCAATGTTTAGCAATTGATCGAGCCCGCCGCTGGGACACGGAGCAACGCGCCAACCGCTTATGAGCTTGTTAATTCTCCTTGGCTAAAGGCGAAATGCAGGTGACCCCATGCCGCAGTCAAAAGACGAGCACTCGGTGACGTTCGAACGTCCGCTCCCGGCCCAGATGATGGCCATCGACGGCACGTGGCGGCGTCCCTGTACGGTCAAGACGGTTTCGGAAACCGGCGCGACGCTCTGGTTGGAAATCTCGATCGAAGGCCTGTCGCTGACGGAATTCTTTCTCGTATTGTCGTCGACGGGTCTCGCCTATCGCCGCTGCGAACTGGAGAGCGTCAACGGGTCCGAGATCAACGTCAAGTTCCTGCACACCAGGAACAAGCGAAAGCCGCGGCCCGGGAGCCGGGACGCAGCCGCCTGAGCGCAGCCGGGGAAGACGTCCTCCGCTGCTACTGTCCGGGCACCAGTTGCAGTTCCATCAGTGCGATCCGCTGCAGGACGGCACGGTCGCGCTCGCCGGCGCTGGCCGTCCGCAAGATGGACTCTGCGAGCAGGTTGACATGATGGGCATGAACCGGCTCGGGCAGCGTGGCAATGGATGATTTCAGCGCCGTCGTCATGATCTCGATGACGTCGGGCGCAAACTGGGCGTGCGCAAAGTCCTTCATCGTGTCACCGGTCCATGCCGCAAGGCCGTGGTCCGCATGGGATCATGCCGGATCGATCAGCCGCGGCTTTCCAGCAATTCAACGTCCATGATCCCTGGACGTTCCCCGGACAGGATGGTCAGAGGCAAGTTCCGAGGCTTGGCGATCGCCTGCCTCGCGATCACCATCGGCTTTGCCGTCTTCGTCATCACGTTTCAGGGCCGACAGCGCGGAACGCTCCGACCCTCTCGCAGATGTCGGTCAACCCGGCCTCGCCGGGTGGAGCGTCCGCGGATGCTTCTGGTGCAGCAGCCGGGCGAACTCCTCCCGCTCCAAGCTGCGTCCCTTCATGGCCGTTTCGAACAGCGCTTCCTGGATGTCGCGGGGCATGTCGCCCCACACGTCCATCGCGGCCTGGCCGAGCAAATTCACAAGACGGTCGGTTCCGGCACTCATGGCTTTCTCCTTGGCAGCTTTAGCGGCGATACAGAAGCTGCGACGTCGCAATGATGCAGCTTCTTCGGCATCTCAGGCCTGTGCCCTGAGGCGAACGATGATGTCGTTCGGCCGCAGCGTCGGGCCGCCGGATGCATTCGTCGGCCACAGGGTCTCGCCCTCCATCAGGTCGGGCATCGGAAGATCAATGTCGGCGAAGCTCGCGATGATCTGCAGGCTCGCGCCGGCTGCCGTGCGCCAGCGGATATCGATGCCGCCCTGGCGCACATCGGCGCCCAGCAGATGTCGCTCGGCGGAGACGAAGCCGGTCTTGATCAAAGGGACCACCTTGTCGTGCCTGATCGTCAGTAGGGTCTGCGTCAAGGCGCGAAATTCGGCGCAGTCGGGCGATGTTTCAATCGCGCCCCAATCGAGCTTCGAGGCCAGGAAGGTCCTCTCATCACAGGGATCGGGAATCCGGGCGCGCATCTCGGGCGTCGAGAATGACTTGAAGTGGGAGAACTCCCGCCGCCGCCCCTCGCGCGTCATGTCCGCCGCTTCGCCGTCCCAATCGGCGAAGAACAGGAACGGCGTCTCGACCGCGGCCTCCTCGCCCATGAACAGCATCGGGATGTGCGGATTGAGCAGCACCAGCACCATGGCCTGGACCAGTTTCTTGCGATCGACCAGCTGCGACAGCCGCTCGCCGAGCGCGCGATTGCCGATCTGGTCGTGGTTCTGCGCGAAGAAGATGGTGGCCTCGGGCGGCAGATGGGCGCTGGACTCGCCGCGCGGCGCCTCATGAAGCGGAAAGATCTCGCCCTGATAGGCAAAGCCCTCCGTCAGGGACCGCGCGAGGTGCTCGAGCGGCTTGTCGGCGAAGGCATGGTAATAGCCTTCGTCCTCGCCGGTGAGGAGAACGTGCAGCGCGTTGTGGAAATCATCGCCCCATTGCGCATCATAATGCACGGCGGCGCGGTCCGATCGCGCGAGTAGATGCGCCTGGTTGGCCTCGTTCTCGAGCATCAGATGGACGCGGCGGCCGGGCAATTGATGGCGGATCGTTTCGGCAAGCTCCAGGAGGAAGTGCCGTTCGGAATCGTCCTTGAGGGCATGCACCGCATCGAAGCGCAGCCCGTCGAAGCCGTAATCGCGCAGCCACATCAGCGCATTCTCGATCAGGAAATTGCGAACGAATCCGCCGTCGCGACCTTCGAGATTCACCGCAGGTCCCCAGCCGGTGCTGTGCCGGGTCGTGAAGAAGTTCTCGGCATAGCTGTGCAGATAGTTCAGCTGCGGCCCGAAATGATTATGCACGACATCGAGATAGACCATGATGTCGAGGCTGTGCGCGGTCCGCAGCAGCCGCTTGAGATCCTGCGGCCGGCCATAGCGCGCATTCGGCGCGTTCAGCAGCACGCCGTCGTAACCCCAATTGTAGCGGCCCGGGACGTCGTTGATCGGCATCAGCTCGATCGCGGTGATGCCGAGATCGCGCAGATAGGGGAGCTTCTTCTCCACGCCGGCATAGGTTCCCTCCGCACTGAAGGCGCCGACATGCAATTCGTAGATCACGGCCTCGGCGAAGGGGCGGCCGGAATAGATGATGGGATCTCGGAGGGCCGCGCTATCCACCACCTGGCTGGGAGCGCCGACATCGTCCGGCTGGAAGAAGGAGGCCGGATCGGGGACGACGAGATCCCCGTTGATCCGGAAATGGTAGCGCGTGCCGGCATGAGCGGTCGGGCTCAACAACTGGTACCAGCCGTCATCGTCGCGCGTCATCCGCTGCGGCGGCCGGTCGGCCTCCAGCAGTTCGACCGAACCCGCGGTGGGCGCCCAGAGATTGAAGACCACGCCATGGTCGACGATGCGAGGACCGTGGCGACGGGCGTGTCCGGCTATTCCCAGTCTGTCAGTCAACATCCCCGCCTTTCACACGCGACGGCTTGAGCTCGCTGGAGCATCCGGCGAGCGGAACACCCGCCTCATGATTGCCTGAGCATTCGTCAGGACCAGAAAGCTGAGGTGCAAGCATTGGTTCCTCACGGGAAGGATTCGCCGCTCAAGTGTTCACTTTTGGACCGTTGAAAAAAGCGTCAAAGATGCGGCAGGAGTTAGGAACCTTTGTTGCGATGCGGAATTCTCCGATAGCGCTCCACTGGGGGAGCGCAACCGGAATGCAAAGATGGTTGGTGAAAACCACAGGGTTGCCTCGTGCCGGCGGGCCGAGCGATGAGGATCCTTTTCGCGACGCCCGAGGTCTCGGACTTCATTCAAGTTGGCGGCCTTGCCGCCGTCTCCGCCGCTCTTCCCCGCGCCTTGCGCGATTTTGCCGACGTCCGCGTCATCATCCCCGGCTATCCGGCCGTCCTGAACGGGCTCCCCGACCTCCAGCATGTCGGCCGATGCCCACCTTTCGCAAGCCTGCCGGCCTTCGATATCGAGACCGGTCACACCGTCGACGGACTGACCTATTACGTCGTGCGCTGTCCGGAGCTCTATGAGCGTGAAGGCACGCCCTATGGGGACGGGCGCGGCGCCGACTGGGGCGACAACAATGTGAGGTTCGCCACCTTTTCCTATGCCGCCGCACAACTCGCGCGCGGTCTGGTCGACAAGGACTGGAGCGCCGACCTGGTCCATGCCAATGACTGGCAGTGCGCGCTGATCCCGGGCTATCTGGAATGGCACTATGCGCACATTCCGACCGTCTTCACGATCCACAACCTGGCCTATCAGGGCGTGTTCGATCGCAGTTCGCTGGCGCCGCTCGGCATTCCCGAGGCCAGCTTCAATATCGACGGCGTCGAATTCTACAACCGCCTGTCCTTCATCAAGGCCGGGCTGGTCTACGCCTCGCATCTGACCACCGTCAGCCAGACCTATGCCCGCGAGATCACCACCGCCGAATTCGGCTGCGGCCTCGAAGGATTGCTGAAGGCACGCGCCGACCGCAACCAGCTGTCGGGCATCCTCAACGGCATCGACGAAAGCTGGGATCCGCGGACCTGCTCGTCGCTGCTTCAGCCGTTCGGCGCCGGCGACTGGGACGAACGATCGCTGAATGCCGACGACGTCCGGGATCAGTTCGGCCTCGCGGTCTCGCGCGGTCCATTGTTCGCGCTGGTCGCCCGCCTCGTCCATCAGAAGGGCGTCGACCTCGTCATCGACAGCGCGCAGGCGATCGTCGATGCCGGCGGGCAGATCGTCGTCACGGGCAAGGGCGAGCCCCAATTCGAGCAGGCCCTGCTGCAGGCGCAGGCCCGCGCCCCGCGCTCGATCGCCGTCAAGATCGGCTTCGACGATGCCGAGGCCAGGAAGATCTTCGCCGGCAGCGACTTCACGCTGATGCCCTCGCGCTTCGAACCCTGCGGGCTGAGCCAGATGTATGCCCAGCGGTTCGGCTCGCTGCCGATTGGCCACCGTACCGGCGGCCTCGCCGAGACCATCGTCGATGGCGAGACCGGCTTCCTGTTCGACCGCGCCTCGGCGCCCGGCTTCCTCGGCGGATTGTGCCGGGCGTTCTCCACGTTCGGGATGAAGGACCGCCTCGACCAGATGCGCCGGGCCGCGATGGCCCAGGCCTTCAGCTGGACGCAATCGGCGAAGTCCTACGCGACCCTCTATCGGTCTTCGATCTGAGCGCGTGGCGCATGTGAATCAGGGCTGAAGGACGGGAACTTTATCGGCGGGCGCCGGGTTACGAACCGCAGCCAGGAGATGTCGCCATGCGCCGCGCGAGGCCGCAGCCGATCCGCAACAAGCTCGATCTCACCGATCGCACGCAAGTGCGCCTCGTGAAGAAGCGCCTGAAGCTGAGCGCTTCGGAGTTGACCGCGATCGTGGACCGGATCGGCAATTCCCTGTCCGCGATCAGCAAGGAGGCGACGCAGCAGCATGCGTCCACGGTGCCGCCACCGACTGAACTGCCCGCGCCTGCGGTGATCGCCGCGACCGCTGCGACCGAGCCGACGACAGCCGAAGCGGCGCCGCCCGCGCCGGCGACCTGACGATTTTCACCTGGGGGACACATGAACAGATCCGTACATCCCGACGACGCCCTGACCCGGGCGGCCTCGAGCCTGCGCCGCTCGCGCATCACCGAGGGCAGGCCGTTTCCGCTCGGCGCGACCTGGGACGGGCTCGGCGTCAATTTCGCCCTGTTCTCGGCGCACGCCACCAAGGTCGAGCTGTGCCTGTTCGACGACAGCGGCGAAAACGAGATCGAACGGATCGAACTGCCGGAATACACCGACGAGGTCTGGCACGGCTATCTGCCGTCGGCCCGGCCAGGGACCGTCTACGGCTATCGCGTGCACGGTCCGTACGAGCCCGATGCGGGCCACCGCTTCAACCCCAACAAGCTCGTGCTCGATCCCTATGCCAAGCAATTGGTCGGCGAGTTGCGCTGGGGACCGGAGCTGTTCGGCTATCAGCTCGATCACGCCGACAAGGATCTGTCCTACGACGACCGCGACAGCGCGCCCCTGATGCAGAAGTGCCGGGTGATCGACCCGGCGTTCACCTGGGGACCCTCGCGCAAGCCCGAAGTGCCGTGGGAACGCACCATCGTCTACGAGATGCACGTCAAGGGCTTCACCCAGATGCATCCGCTGGTGCCCGAGGCCGATCGCGGCACGTTCTCCGGCCTCGCCTGTGCCGAGGTGCCGGCCTACTTGCGCTCGCTCGGCATCACCAGTGCGGAGCTGCTGCCGATCCACGCCTTCGTCGACGACAGCTATCTGGTCGACAAGGGGCTGCGCAATTACTGGGGCTACAATTCCATCGCCTTCTTCGCGCCGGAAGCGCGCTACCTCAAGACCTCGCTGGCCAGCGAATTCAAGACGATGGTCAACCAGTTCCACGCCCACGGCATCGAGGTGATCCTCGACGTCGTCTACAACCACACCGCCGAAGGCAACGAGCTCGGCCCGACCCTGTCGTTCAAGGGCATCGACAACGCCAGCTATTATCGGCTGCTGCCCGACCAGAAACGCTACTACATCAACGACACCGGCACCGGCAACACGGTGAACCTGTCGCACCAGCGCGTGCTGCAGCTGGTTGCCGATTCCCTGCGCTATTGGGCCACCGACATGCGCGTCGACGGTTTCCGCTTCGACCTCGCGACCATCCTGGCGCGCGAGCCCTACGGCTTCGACGAGGGCGGCGGCTTCCTCGACACCTGCCGCCAGGATCCCGTGCTCTCCACCGTGAAGCTGATCGCCGAGCCCTGGGACATCGGTCCCGGCGGCTACCAGGTCGGGCAGTTTCCGCCCGGCTGGGCGGAATGGAACGACAAGTTCCGGGACACCGTGCGCGCCTTCTGGAAGGGTGATGGCGGCACCATCGCCGACTTCGCCAAGCGCGTCTCGGGATCGGGGGACCTCTTCAACAAGCGCGGCCGGCGCCCCTGGGCCAGCGTCAATTTCGTCACGGCGCATGACGGCTTCAACCTCAACGATCTCGTCTCCTACAACGACAAGCACAACGAGGCGAACGGCGAGGACAACCGCGACGGACACAGCAACAACCACTCCTGGAACTGCGGCGCCGAAGGCCCGACCGACGATCCCGAGATCATCGCGCTGCGCGAGCGTCAGAAGCGCAATCTTCTGGCGACCATGCTGCTCTCGCACGGCACGCCGATGCTGCTGGCCGGCGACGAGTTCGGCCACACCCAGAACGGCACCAACAACGCCTATGCCCAGGACAACGAGACCACATGGCTCGACTGGATGCGGATCACGGCGGACGGCCGCAATTTGCGCGAATTCACCCGCAAGCTGATCGCCACGCGCAAGGCGTTTCCGATCCTCTACCGCAGCCGCTTCCTGGTCGGCTCCCACAACGAGGAGCTCGACGTCAAGGACGTGACGTGGCTGTCACCATCCGGCGAAGAAATGACGACCGAGCAATGGCAGGACGGCAACGCCAAATGCTTCGGCCTGCTGCTCGACGGCCGCGCCCAGGAGACCGGGATCAAGCGTCGCGGCTCGGACGCGACCATGCTGCTGGTCTACAATGCCCACTACGATGTGGTGAACTTCACCCTGCCCGCCGTGCCAGACGGCCGCTCCTGGCTCGGCCTGATCGACACCAACCAGCCCGATGCTCAGATGCCGGCGTTCGATTTCGGCCATGCCTACGCGGTGACGGGACGTTCCCTGCTGGTGTTCGGTCTGGCGACCGAGAACATCGCGACGCGCCGCCTGCGGCAGGGCGTCGGCGCATTGCTCGATGTCGCCGAGGCGCCGTTGCCCTGAGCGGAGTTCACCGGAGCTTCAGGATGCCTGGGCGCGCGCGCGTTTGCGCGCAGCCAGCCGGCGGCGGCGTCCACCCCGCTGGCGCGCGATCTGTTCCGGCGAAAAATGGCGCTCGGCCGCCACGGCATCATCGGGCATCGGAAGTGATTCACCTTCCGATCGGGGCAAGGACTGCCGTCCTTCCATGAGATCGAGTGCGGCGCGCCCCTTGTCCGTAATGCGCCACCCGCCTTCGAGACGCTCGATCATGCCTTGCGAGAAGATGTCGAGCCCGGGGATGCGCGCGCCAAGCCGCCGGGTACGCTCGCTCCAGTCGCGCCCGCTGGTGGCCAGGATCGCCATGTCGCGCTTGAGATCCTCCATTGCGGCGAAGCCATCGGGATAGCTCACGAGGATCTTGAGAACGGTAACTTGGAAGTTCACCCCGGTGTTCTCGCGACTAGCGCCGCTCGCCTGCCGCAATCGATACAGCGCCGGAACCCGCGCCGTCGCGGACGTCGCCTGAACAGCGACGCAAGGGCGCCATCGCGCCTGTACCGAACATGAGCGAGCCTCCAGCGAGCGTCTGACGATAGGACAGGCGGGAGGATCCGCGATCTGGCATTGCAAGTGTCGACGTTTCTTCTTGAACCGGGTTTTGGAGCACGACGTCGTAATTTCGCGAGACGCGATAATCTCGACTCAGGTCGGCCCGAGAGAGCCTGCTCGCTATCGCGATCCGCCGACTTTCGCAATGCCTGCCGGGCAGGTGACAGCCATACCGCCACACCGGCAACAGCCTGCGCCGATCGCCTGCAACAGCTCCGGCTGACTCTGCGGCCGCTAGCCGCCGGCATGAACCCTGACGGGAATGGATTTGGCCGCGGGCGTCTTGGCTTTCTCTTCATGATGCCAGAGCGGGATCAGCGGATTGCATTCGGGATAGTAGCCGCCGATGCAGCCCTCGGGGATGTCGTAGGCCACGACGCGAAGACCTCCGACGCGGCGATCGACGCCGTCGTCCACCGCCGTCGCCAGCGTCACGAGCATGCCCTCGCGCAGGCCCAGACGGTCGATGTCGTTCCGGTGCATCAGGACCACCTCGCGGGAACCATAGATGCCGCGGAACCGGTCGTCGTAATTGTAGATCGTGGTGTTGAACTGGCCATTGCTGCGCAGCGTGATGAGCTGGACGACGTCGCGCGCCTCAGGCGGCGTGTCGATGTCCTCGGTCATGGCCTTGGGCGTGATGAAATTGGCCTTGCCCGACCTGGTCTTCCAGATGCGCTCGCGGGCGCTGATCGGACGATGGAAGCCGCCGGGCTGCCACATCCGCGCATTGAAGTTGTGGAAGATCTCCGGATAGGTTTCAGCGATCGCATCGCGGACCTTGCCGTAATCGGCGACCCATTCGTCCCATGGAATCGTGCCACGACCGGGAACCGTCGCCTTGGCGATTTCGGCGACGATTTTTGGTTCCGACAGCAGATGCGGGCTCGCCGGCCTAACCTGGCCCTTCGAGCCATGCATGCAGCCGGTGGAATCCTCCATGGAGACGGCTTGGGGCCCGCTGGCCTGATGGTCGATCTCGGTGCGTCCGAGGCACGGCAGGATGAAAGAGACCTCGCCATGCTCGAGGGCGCTGCGGTTGAGCTTGGTCAGGATCTGCACCGTCAGACGCAGCTTGCGCCAGGCCGGAACCACGAGGCAATGCTCGGGCACGGCGCGCACCAGATTGCCGCCGAGCATGATCATCGCGCGGACCGAGCCGTCGATGATCTTCTCGCAGGCCTCGACGGTGTTCACCCCCTTCTTCGCGGGGACGTCGATATCGAACAATTGCTTGATCTTGTCGGCGGGGACCATCTCCGGCTTCTCGGTGATGCCGACGGTGCGCTGGCCCTGCACGTTGGAATGGCCGCGAACCGGACAGATGCCGGCGCCGGGGCGGCCGATGCTGCCGCGCATCAGGGCCAGATTGACCAGCGCCTGAACCGTCTGCACGCCCTTGACGTGCTGGGTCAGCCCCATGCCGTAGATGAACACGGTCGCTTTGGCATGCGCGTAGACATAGGCGGCGGCCTCGAGCGCGCCACGGCTCAGGCCGGAGCGTTGCTCGATGTCGGACCATTTGCACGCCTTGACGGCCTCGGCCCATGGCTCCCAGCCAGCGCAATGCTCGCGGATGAAGGCGTGGTCGATCGCGGGCGCGCCTGAGGCGGATCGCGCGTCGAGCGCGAACAGCGCCTTGGCGATCCCCATGATCGCCGCCAGATCGCCGCCGGCCCGAACCTGGTGATATTGCGAACTGATCGGCGTGGGCGGGCTCACCAGCATTTCGCCCGGCGACTGAGGGTTGGTGAATTCCACGAGCCCGCGTTCGCGCAGCGGATTGAAGGTGACGATCGGAACGCCTCGCTTCACCGCCTCCTGAAGCTCGTGCAACATGCGCGGGCTCGATGTTCCGACGTTCTGGCCGAAGAACAGGATGCAATCGGTCCTGGTAAAATCCTCCAGCGTGCAGGTGCCGACCGGCACGCCGATGCTCTCGGGCAGCGCGACCGACGTGGTCTCGTGGCACATGTTGGAACTGTCGGGCAGATTGTTGGTGCCGTAGGCCCGCGCCAGCAACCCATACATGAAGGCGGTTTCGAGCGAGGCACGGCCCGAGGCGTAAAAGACTGCGTTGTCCGGCTCCAGCGCCTGCAGCTCGCGGCCGATCTCCGCGAAGGCCTCGTCCCAACTCACGGGCACATATTTGTCGCTCGCGGCGTCGAAGCGCATCGGATGTGTCAGCCGGCCGGCGTCCTCCAACTGAAAATCGTCCCAGCCATTGAGCTCCGCCACCGTGTGCCGGGCGAAGAAGTCGGGCGTGACGCGCTTCTGCGTGATCTCCCAGGTCGTCGCCTTGGCGCCGTTCTCGCAGAATTCGAACACGCGCGGATCGGCCGGCTTGGCCCAGGCGCAACTGGCGCACATGAATCCGTCCGTCTTGTTCTGCTTCAAGAGCACGCGCGGGCCGCTGAACGGGACGCGCGACTGGACGAGGCTCTTGGCGACAGACCTGACCGAGCCCCAGCCGCCGGCCGCCGCATCGAACGGCGCGACCGTCAGATCGGGGCCCAGTTTCCGCGATGTCGACATGATGTGTTCCGAAATGCCCCGCTCCGCAGCAACAAGACCCGCTGCGACATTTCGTTCCTCATTCAAGCCCTGGCGACAAACGCGGCGAGCTTCGGCATCAGCTGGAACCTTTGTGCGGCCGGCGCGTCTCCACCGCTGCACAGGAGACGGCGTTGGACGGTTTTGATCTCTCACGAGCGCCGGAGCTTCCGCATCCCGCGTTCGGCTTCGACTGCCTCGACCGGGAGCAAAGGCCGGTGCGTCGCACGCTGGCCGAGGAGATTCCGGTCGCCCTGGTCTATAACGGCGCCACCATGGCCGTGCTCATGGCCACGCCCGCGGACCTGCCCGACCTCGCCATCGGCTTCAGCCTGACCGAAGGCATCGTCCGCGACGCCGGCGAGATCGAGCATGTCGAGATCGTTCCGCACGATGCAGGCATCGAGCTGAGGATGTGGCTGTCAAAGGACCGGAATGACCGGCTGACGGCACGCCGGCGGCGGCTGGTCGGCCCGACCGGCTGCGGCCTGTGCGGCATCGAAAGCCTTGCCGATGCAAGCCCGCGAATTCCTTCGGTCACGCATGCCCTGTCGCTCACACCCCTGCAGATCTCGGCGGCCGTGAAACAGCTGTCGGATGCGCAGGACCTCAATCATGCGACGCGCGCGACCCATGCGGCTGGCTTCTATTCGCCGGCGGACGGCCTGGTGCTGTTGCGCGAGGATGTCGGTCGCCACAATGCGCTCGACAAGCTCGCCGGCGCACTCGCAGCCAAGGGGATCAAGGGCAGCGCGGGCGCTGTCGTCATGACGAGCCGCATATCCATCGAGCTCGTCCAAAAGACTGCCGCCATCAACGCCGGATGGCTCATTGCCGTCTCGGCACCGACGGCCCTCGCCGTCCGGACGGCAACAGCCTGCGGCATCACCCTCGTCGGCGTCGCACGCGGAACGGACTATCAGATCTTCAGCCATCCCGAAACTGTCGGCCTGCCCTGAAGGCGATTGCAGCCGAAGGGGGAGCCCTCGCTACTGCAGGACCTTCGGCAGCACCACGACGACATCGATGTTCTGACCGATGATGATCGAGGCGATCAGCGCCAGATCATGCGAGAAATCGTCCTCGATTTCGGCGGCCACGTCCTCGTCCCTCGCGAATGCGAACAGCAGATTGCCGTCGATCTCGTCGAAGCGGATGCCCGAAAACAGCCGATCGAACGTCTCCGCACCCACGACCTGCGCGATGCGAGCCTGGATGGCCTGATCCTCGACGAGCGACAATTTCATCATCATGCCGGGTCAGATATGGATGCCACTTCCGAATGCAAGTGCGCAGGGCATGCTGGCACCGTGCGCGGATCGACCTATATCGATGAGGTCCCTCCCGCGCACCATCCGCTCCGTATCTTGAGGAAATTTGTGACCCTCTTCCTGCTGTTGATCTTCCTGCCGATCGGCGTGTCGGCGGGCCGCTATTTTCTGCGCGGAGACGGCCGCGGAAACTGGCAGACGGCGGACCGCTCCAGCGCCGGCCTGCTGCCGCACCCCTCCGCCAATCCCGAGGCGGTGATCCGCGTCTTTGCGGCGCGCACGGTGCGATGGCGCAGCATCTTCGCCGTGCATAGCTGGATCGTGGTCAAGGACAAGGGCGCCAGCAGCTACAGCCGTTACGATTACACGGCCTGGGGCGATCCCATCCGCAGCAACGGATTTGCGCCCGACGGACGCTGGTTCGGCGCGATTCCGACGACGGTGGTCGCGGTGGACGGTCCGCGCGCCGAAGCGCTGATCCCCAAGATCCGCAATGTGATCGAGACCTACCGGTTTCGCGCCTATGGCGATTACAGCGCCTGGCCCGGACCGAACTCCAACACCTTCGTGCAGGCGGCGCTCGACGCCGTCCCCGAGCTCGGCGCCGTGTTGCCGCCGACCGCGATCGGCAAGGACTATCCCTATCACGACCGATGGATCGGCCTGACGCCGTCGGGCACCGGCTTCCACGCCTCGCTCGCCGGCTATCTCGGATTGAAACTAGGCTGGGTCGAGGGGTTCGAGATCAATTTCTTCGGCGCGGTCCTCGGCTTCGACATCCGGCGCCCCGCCATCAAGCTTCCGGGCCTCGGCCGGCTCGGTGTCGCAGCCGGGCTATAGTGCGGCTCAATCGTGGACGTCGGAGTCCTTGTTCCTGAGGTGGCGCCGGCGGATGTTGCGGGTGACGATCCAGATCAACGCCACCGCCACCGGCACGAACATCGCGGTCGCCAGTGACGGATCGACATGCAGCCCGGCCTCATGCGCGCCCTTGGCGACGTAGCCGAACAGGCTGACGACGTAATAGCCGATCGCGGCCACCGACAGGCCCTCGACGGTGCTCTGCAGGCGCAATTGCAGGCGGGTGCGATCGTTCATCGAGCGCAGCAGATCGCGGTTCTGCTCCTCGAGTTCGACATCGACGCGGGTCCGCAGCAGGTCGGCGGCGCGGGCGAGCTTGATCGACAAATTGGCCTGCCGCTCCTCCACCGAGATGCAGGTGCGCATGGCCGGCGCCATCCGGCGGGCAAGGAAGGAGGACCAGGTCGGATAGCCCGCGATCTCGCCGCCTTCGATCACCGAGAGCCGGGCCTGCACGAGCTCGTTATAGGCCTTGCTGGCGCCGAAGCGGAACAGGCTGGCGGCGGCGCCGCGTTCCAGCGAGGCGGCCAGCGCCGTCAGTTCCTCCAGCAGGTGATTGTTGAGCTTGAGGTCCTGGGCACCCTGCATTTCCTCGAGCACCTCGACCAGACGGCGGCCGATCCGGTCCACCGTGGGCGCCAGCGCGAGCGCGGCCGGCAGACCCAGCAGCGCCAGCGTGCGATAGGTCTCGATCTCCAGCACGCGCTGCACGAGCGCGCCGAGCCGGCCCGGCGTCAGGCCGTCATTGCAGACCAGGATGCGGGTGAAGCCCTGGTCGTCCGCGCGGAAATCGGATGCGACGACCGCCGGGCCCCGGCGGACCGATGCCATGGCGAGACTGCTGCGCTCGAACAGCTGCTGCGCGCGCGCCAGTGCATCGGCCCGTTGCTCGACCTCGAGCTTGACCGCGACCAGCAACTGTCCGGATTGCGGCAGCGACCGGACCAGCGTGGCGAGGTTCGGTTCGATCTCGCCGAACCGGTGCGCGGACTGGTCCGCGTGGGGGAGGATCCAGGTGAAGGTCGTGAATTCGGAATGCTGCTCCCAGCGCAGTTGAACCTCGCCGATCATGACCTGATGATGCTTGGCGCCCTCATCCGGCGGCGCCTGCCCCTGCGCGGCGCAGAACGCCACGAAGCGGGCGCGGTCGGCGGCGGCAACCTCGCCCTGGGCGAGAAACGCGAAGCGCAGCACGGTGAGCGGGGCCGTCAGGCGGGTGAACGGGCGTGCATGCACCTCGCCCAGCACTGCCCCGCGCTGCGGATGCAGCGCAAAGCCGGTGAGATCGAGATCTCCTCCCATCCACGTCCCCCTCGCACTTCGGGCCGCGTCATCGCGCCACCCGTTGGAGACAGTATTGCAACACCACCGGGGTCTTGCAATCGCCCTGCGCGCGGCGGGCCGCACTCGAATGTCCCGGCGAGCGTCAGCGGCTCGACGGGGTGCAGCACCAGATTCATCACGCCGTTCCGGCACACTGCCGCCGACACGACGCCGGAGATCAGGAGATTGTACAGCGTGTCGGTCTTGAGCAGCGAGCCATGGGCGTCGGCGATCTGGTTCGCCTTCGCGCGGTCTCAGGCCGCCTCGCTGGCATCGGCACAGTCCAACGCCTGCGACACGACGCGACGCTCGCCCGCCATCACATGGCGATAGAGCACGACCGAGACGAGCCAGGCCACCGCGAACAGCGCGATCACGGCGAAGCCGACATTGGCGAGCGAGTCGTTGAGGTTCTCGACCAGCGCCCAGACGCCGCCGGTGAGGCCGAAGCGGTCGGCGATCAGGCCGAGCGCCTCGATGCCGCCGATCAGCAGCGCCACGGCAATGGACGCCGCGGTGATGGTCAGGTTGTACCAGAGCTTGCGCAGGGGATCGACGAAGGCCCAGCGATAGGCGCTGACCATCAGCGCGGAATCGAGCGTATCGACCAGCGCCATGCCGGCGGCGAACAGCGCGGGAAACACCAAGAGATGCGCAAGCGACACGCCGCGCGCCGCTTCCGTGGCGGAGATGCCGAGCAGGCCGATCTCGGTGGCAGTATCGAAGCCGAGCCCGAACAACAGGCCGAGCAGATACATGTGCCAGGGCTTCGTCACCAGGCGGAACATCGGTCCGAGCAGCCGCGCCAGAACTCCGCGCCGTTCGAGCAGCGCTTCCAGGCCGGCGGCATCATGCACGCCCCGCTCGCGCGCCGCCCGAAACGTCCGCCACAGGCCGATGAAGATGACGAGATTGATCGCCGCGATCGTCAGCAGGAACAGCGCCGACACCGAGGTGCCGATCAGGCTGCCGATCTGCTTCAGCACGCTGTCGCCGCCGAAACTGATCACGCCGACCGCGAGCAGCGTGGCGGCGACCACGACGACCGTGGAGTGGCCGAGCGCGAAATACAGACCCACGCTGCGCGGTGTCCCGCCCGCCTGCATCAGCTTGCGCACGACATTGTCGATCGCCGCGATGTGGTCGGCATCGACGGCGTGGCGCAGCCCGAACACCCAGGCGAGCAAGGCGGTTGCCATCACCGCCGGCCGGTCGGCGAACACCGCGAAGGCCCACACCCAGGCCGCGACATTGGCGGCGAGAAGCCCGCCAAACAGCAGCGCAATGCCGGGCGCGACCGCAGGCCAAGACATTGTCCGCGAAGAGATTCTCGTCACTTGCTCATTCCAGCCACCCCGATCAGTATGATGTTTATCAAAGACCGTCATACTGGGGAAGAGCAGTCCGACGTTCGTCAACGGCTGCCATCGGGCCGCCCTGGCACCAGCGGCCGGGACGCTTGCGTCGCGCCGGGATGATTTCCGGCCTGGTTTTGATGGATGCGAATGTTGGCCGGACGCCCGCCGGGCGTCATGGATGTTTTTTCTCTCGATCGCGCATCCGGCAGAGGCAATCACCCAGCGACAGAGGCGCATTTGCAACGCGGTTCCATTGCCGCGAGTGCGGCCAGAGAGCATTTATCGAGGGTCTCCGTGGCGAGTGTCTGCCAGCGAACGTTCCGGTGAAAAGGGACGCGCCGCCGACTTGCCGAACATCACTGAGGATTCCCGCCGTGCGCTTCGTTCGATCTCTTCGCTTCTTCGCCGCGTCCTTTGTCGCCGCCTCCGTGCTGATGAGCGCGAGCGGCGCAAGTGCGAGCGCCTGGCCGAGCCGGACGATCAAGCTGATCGTGCCGTTTCCTCCGGGCGGCGCGGCTGACACCGTCGCCCGCGTCTACGCGGACAAGCTGAGCGAAGCACTCAAGCAGCCCGTCGTGATCGAGAACAAGGCCGGCGCGGGCACCGCGATTGCCGCCGAAGCCGTCGCCGGCGCGGACCCCGATGGCTACACCCTGTCCCTGGCTCCCGCCGGACAGCTCACCATCCTGCCGCACATCAACAAGGAGATCAGGTACGATCCCTTCAAGAGCTTCACGCCGATCTCGAATCTGGCAACGGTTCCCTATGTGCTGGCAGCCAGCCCGAACACGCCGGTGTCGACCGCAAGGGAGCTCGTCGCCGCGGCGAACAAGGATCCCGGCAAGCTGACCTATTCGTCCTGCGGTCCCGGAACGCTCTGCCATCTGAGCGGCGAGCTCTTCCAGAGCCAGACCGGAACGAAGCTGCTGCACGTGCCGTTCAAGGGCAGCGCTCCGGCGGTGAGCGCCCTGTTGGGCAACGTCGTCAACCTGTCGTTCGACACGCTCACCGTGCTTGCGCCGCAGATCCGCGACGGCAAGGTGAAGGGCCTCCTCGTCACCAGCCGTGAGCGGTCGCCGCAGCTGCCCGACGTCCCGACCGCTGCCGAAGCCGGCGTGTCGGACTTCGTGGTCGATTCCTGGTTCGGCCTGGTCGCTCCCGCAGGCACGCCGGCTGACATCATCCAGCGCCTGAATGCCGAGATCATCCGCATCGGAGCCCAGCCCGATGTTCAAGCTCGCCTGGAAGCTCAGGGATTGCGCGTCACCACGTCGACGCCCGAGGGCTTCGCGACCACCATCAAGGCCGACTACGGCCGCTGGGGCAAGGTCATCAAGGATTCGGGCGTCGAGGTGTTTTGAGGGGCTGAGTGGCGCCGTTGCTCGTGATCAGCCAGAGACGCGAGCATCGGTGCCACGAAACCCAGACCGCCGTCGATGATGATGCGAGCGCCATGGCCGGCGCCGCCAGATGAACAGCCGTGATCGTTGACCCGTCGGGCGTCGCTGAATCCGTTCGCGACGCAGCTCATCCCGGTCGCCACATCCGGCCACCTGCACGACTGTGCTCGAGCTCGACGCGCGGACAGTACCCTGAACGGGGCTGGTCTATCGCTCGATGGACCCGTGGATTGTTTGACCTTGAATGGTGGGCGCACCAGGGCTCGAACCTGGGACCCGCTGATTAAGAGTCAGCTGCTCTACCAACTGAGCTATGCGCCCGAAAGGCGGTCAATGCCTTGCGAGGCCGGTCGTTTAGCAAAGCGATCCGCCTCTGGCAAGCGATGCGGCGAAGGTTTTCCAGAAGGTTTGCCAAGTCTTTGCCATGCGCTCCGCGAAGCCCCCGAAAAAGCGAAAAGCCGCTGGATTCCAGCGGCTTCGCCAGGGTTAATTCCGCAGATCGGGAGCCGGCTCAGAGCCGGCCCTCGCGGTCCCGGTCCGGCCCGCCATCGCGGTCGAAACGGTCGCCGTGGAAATGGTCCATGCCGCGCTCCATCATGCGCTCCATGAAGTGGCGGGGCGGGCCGTCCTCGCCACCTCCGAACGGCCCGCGGTGGCGGGTCAGCGCAGCGAGCCGGCGCTTCTGGCCGTCGTCCAGGGTCTTGTAGAGCGGATCGGCGGCATCGGCGATCTTCTTCAGGGCCGCGGAGGACGCGCCCATGTCCTCGGCGCGCTCGCGCAGGCGGGCGACCGGGTCCTCGAACCTGTCGGGCGGCCCGGCATTCATCCGCGCATTGGCGCGGTCGATGCGCAGCTTGGCGAAGTCGCGCACGGCGCTCTCGACCGGCGGCCACAGCTTCTCCTGATCCGCATTGAGCTTCAGCCCGGCATGCACGGCGGCGATGCGCGCGTCGACGAACGCGGCGCGATCTTCCGGGCTCATGCGGACGTGATGGAAGTGCTCCATCCAGGGGCGATGGTACTGGGCATAGACCGCGCTCGAGCCGGCGATGCTGAGCACGGCGATGGCGGCGATGGTGAACTTCCTCATGCAAACCTCCTGTGGAAGGGCTGCGACGAAGATGGGCTGCGTGCAGACCACGCGCAACTTACAAGTTGGACAGAGAGCGCGACCTTACCGAGATGTAATGGCCGCTTTTACCGTTGGTCGCATCCGGACACCGTCCGCAACGAAAAAGGCTTCCGCATGTCGGTGCGGAAGCCTTTTGTGTCTCGCGAGACAAGGACGCGACCGAGGTCAGTTCGTCGTGCTCTTCGCTTCCTTGAGGAATTCGTCGATCAAGGGCTGGCCGATGCGGCTTGCCGCATCCTTGTAGACCGGCTCCATCGCCTTGCGCATCGCCTCGTTCTGCGCCGCCGTGAGCTTGATGATCTCGCTCTTGCCGCTCTTCCTGATCTCGGCGAGCGCGTCGTCGTTCTCCTTCTGCGACTGCGCGTTGCCGAAGTCGGTCGCTTCCTTCATCGCCTTGGTGAGTTGCTCGCGGATGTCGGCCGGCAGATCGTCCCAGAACTTCTTGTTCACGATGACGACGTAGCCGATATAGCCGTGATTGGTCTCGGTGATGTACTTCTGCACCTCGTGCATCTTCTGCGTATAGATGTTCGACCAGGTGTTCTCCTGGCCGTCGACGACGCCGGTCTGCAAGGCCTGGTAGACCTCCGAGAAGGCCATCACCTGCGGCAGCGAGCTCAGCGCCTTGAACTGGGCCTGCAGCACGCGCGAAGACTGGATCCGGAACTTGACGCCCTGGTAGTCGGCGGGATCGACCAGCTTCTTGTTGGCGCTCATCTGCTTGAAGCCGTTGTCCCAATAAGCGAGGCCGGTGATCCCCTTGGAGTCCAGCAGCTTGAGCAGCCGCGCGCCGAGCGGGCCTTCCGTCACCTTGCGCAGCGTCTTCAGGTCGGGAAGGATGTAGGGCAGATCGAACACCTCGAACTCACGGATGCCGAGCGGCCCGAACTTGGAGTTGGACGGCGCCAGCATCTGCACGCTGCCGAGCTGCAATGCCTCGAGCTCTTCCTTGTCCTTGTAGAGCGTCGAGTTCGGATAGACCTCGACCTTCACCTTGCCGCCGGTGTACTTCTCGGCGAGTTCCTTGAACTTCTCCGACGCCTTGCCCTTCGGCGTGTCGGTGGCGACGACGTGGCTGAACTTGATGATGATGGGCGACTGGGCCGATGCCGGTCCGGCCAATCCGAGGGCCAATGCCGCGATGGACGCGGCGATCGCGAAGCTGCGCATAGTCTCTCCCTGTTGTTTATTTGGGCCGTCCGGCGCGCGGACGGCCGATGCTTATGCCGGTTGCATCCATAGCCGCTGGCGGCCGCAGCCGCTATTGGCCGTTAGCAGGGCAGCCATTCCCGGTGAATGCCACATATGCCGCTGCGCCCCCTCTCCCGCTCGCGGGAAAGGGTTGGAGAGAGTGTCTCTCAGCAGCGAAAGGCCTCGAGGGGGGCGAGCGCCTCACCCGCCTCGCGCGGGACGATGCTTCGCATCGCCCGGAGCGTGACGGCCTCTCCCGGACGCGGGAGAGGCGAAGCAAGCCGTATCAGCTCGCCGCAGCGGCCGATACCTGATCGCGCTGGCGCTTCATGACGATCTTGTTGAGCGCACCGAGATAGGCCTTGGCGGAGGCCACCAGCGTATCCGGATCGGCCGCGCGGGCGGTCATCGACCGGCCGTCATGCGACAGCCGTACCGACACTTCCGCCTGCGCGTCGGTGCCCTCGGTCACGGCATGGACCTGGTACAGTTCGAGCTTGGCCTCGTGCGGCACCAGGCGCTTGATGCAGTTGAACACCGCATCGACCGGACCGTTGCCCTCGGCCTCCTCGATCTTGATCTGGCCGTCGACGTCGAGCTTCATGGTCGCGCGCTGCGGGCCATGGGTGCCGGCGATCACGGTCAGCGAGGCCAGCTTGATGCGATCGTGCGAAGCCGCCATCTCGGCATCGACCAGCGCCTCGATGTCCTCGTCGTAGATGTCCTTCTTGCGGTCGGCGAGCGCCTTCATCCGCGCGAACGCATCCTCCAGCTGGTTCGGACCGAGCTTGTAGCCCATCTCCTCCAGCTTGTGCACGAAGGCGTGGCGCCCGGAATGCTTGCCGAGCACCAGCGAGGACTGCTTCAGGCCGACCATCTCGGGCCGCATGATCTCGTAGGTCGAGGCGTCCTTCAGCACGCCGTCCTGGTGGATGCCGCTCTCATGCGCGAAGGCGTTCCGGCCGACGATCGCCTTGTTGTACTGGACCGGGAACGAGGTCGCCGCCGATACCACCTTGGAGGCACGCGTGAGCTGCGTGGTGTCGATCTTGTTCCAGTACGGGAATTTGTCGTTACGGACGTTGATCGCCATCACGATCTCTTCCAGCGCGGCATTGCCGGCACGCTCGCCGATGCCGTTGACCGTGCACTCGACCTGGCGCGCGCCGCCGACGATGCCGGCCAGCGAATTCGCGACCGCCATGCCGAGGTCGTTGTGGCAGTGCACCGAGAACACCGCCTTGTCGGAGTTCGGCACGCGCTCGATCAGCGTCCTCATGAAGTGGGTGTACTCCTCCGGCACCGTATAGCCGACGGTGTCGGGGATGTTCACCGTGGTGGCGCCGGCCTTGATGACGGCTTCCACGATGCGGCACAGATACTCCATCTCGCTGCGGGTGCCGTCCTCGGCCGACCATTCGACGTCGTCGATCTGGTTGCGGGCGCGCGCGACCATGGCGACCGAGGTCTCGATCACCTGCTCCGGCGTCTTGTTCAGCTTGACGCGCATGTGCAGCGGCGAGGTCGCGATCACGGTGTGAACGCGGCCGCGCTTGGCGAACTTCACCGCTTCCGCGCAGCGGTCGATGTCGGCGGGATGGGCGCGCGACAGGCCGGCGATCACGGCGTTCTTGGAGCGGCGGGCGATCTCGCTGACCGCCTGGAAGTCGCCTTCCGAGGTGATCGGGAAGCCGGCCTCGATGACGTCGACGCCCATATCGTCCAGCAGCTCGGCGACCTCGAGCTTCTCCTCGAACGTCATGGTGGCGCCGGGGCACTGCTCGCCGTCGCGCAGCGTGGTGTCGAAAATGATGACGCGGTCCTTGTCGGACTTGTTCACGGGGGCCATTTGGAAAATTCCTTTGAGCTGATGCGCCCTTCAACTGCCTGAGCGCCTGAGGTGTCCGGTGATCTCGACCAACCCCTGAGTGCCCAGGCGCATGGCGCCCAGCCGGCCCTCAGGGGCAGGTAAGAAGAAGGCCGCCAAGAAGGAGGGTGGGCAGCAGCGCGGCCGGGATCGTGGCGGCGGCCAGAGCCACCTCCCCCGAAATCCCCTCGATTTGGCCGCGAATCAGCATTGCCAGACCCTTTTGAGCCCTGAAAGTCTCGGCCAAAACCGTTGACGGTTGGTTGCCGAGAGGCTCGATGCGTCTGTTTCTAGACGAGAAACGGGCGCACCTGCAACGCCAAAAGATGGTCAGGATGGGTGACCTGGTTGTGTCGTCAGCCCCAGCGGCGACGGCGCAGCCATCCCAACAGGGCCAACATATCTGCCCGGGTTCGCCACGATCCCATGCCAGCCTGCGGTGCGATAGCGCAAGGATCGTGCAAGGATCGCGCAAGGGATGTGATCGCTGCGCTCGCAACCTGACGCCGTTGAGACTAGCTTGACCTGGGCTTGGCCGGATCAACCGGCCAGCCGAACGAGACCGGGAGGACGCGATGACACGCCAACAGCTGCGTGAACAGGACACTGCGCTTTCACGACGAACATTGGTGCGGGGGCTCGCGCTCGGCGCCGCCGCCACGATGGCCGGCCCTGCGCTGGCCCAGACCGGGCCGGCCGCGC
>VYLE01000215.1_pt1 | contig 48284 bp, 29 predicted proteins | sample 5114391 | NCBI WGS metagenome assembly VYLE01 (sample SAMN12291771, study PRJNA351875) | freshwater metagenome | isolation source: freshwater lake | place: USA: Michigan, Kent Lake | collected 2013-08-15
GTCGAAAGAGGAGACAGGTTGCGCGGGCGTTGATGGAGACGTGCCGCTGCCAGAGGGACTTGAGGAGCGCAGGCGCTAGGCCCGGTGAGAAGTCCCGACCCAAGTCAAGTCCACGCTGCGCCGACGAGTGTGTGCGACGATTTCCCTCTTTTCGTTGGCTTCTCTGTGCTACCTCTGTGCCCTCTGAGCCTCTGTGGTTCTCTGGCGGAATAGTGCAGAATGCTGGACACAGAGGCCACAGAGGGGGCACAGAGCGGAAATGCCGGGGCGAACGCAACGGAAGCTTCCGTGTCCACCTCGTAGGGGTATTCTCTTCTCGTTCGCTTGTTTGCCCGCTCACTGATCTGGAGAGGTCTGAGATCGACCATGAATTGAAGCTTGAATCGAAGCCGGAATCGAAGCTTGAATCGAAGCCGGAATCGAAGCTTGAATCGAAGCCGGAATCGAAGCTGGATGGCCGCTCACGACCTCACAACACGCTTTTTTCGCTCTCTGTGCCCCCTCTGTGCTCTCTGTGTCCTCTGTGGTGAGTCTGGTCGAATTGTGCAGAATCCTGTCCTCTGAGCCTCTGTGGTTCTCTGGCGGAATAGTGCAGATAGCTGCTCGCTCATCGATGCAGCGAGCGCATGTGGCGAGAAATTGGGACGAGTCCAGCGGCTTCACCGAGACGGCGTTGCAGCCGATCGCGAGGCACTCGCGGGCATCCTCGGCGGAAGCGCGGGCGGTCAGGGCGACGATCGGAATGTCATCACCGCGCGACCGAAGCGTCTCGACCAGCGTATAGCCGTCCATCTCAGGCATATGGAGGTCGGTCACCAGGAGGTCGAACGGCTGCCCGCTCGCTCGCGCCTCTTCCAGCATGGCAAGCGCGATGCGGCCGTTGAGCGCACACGCGACGACAGCGCCGGCGTTGGCAAGATGAATCTGAATGAGCTTCTGATTGTCGAGGAGGTCCTCGGCCACGAGCACGCGGGCCGAGAGTGTCACGGCGGGCTGAGCGGCACGCGCTGGAGGAAGCTGCGTCTCGAAGAGCGACGCCGACTCCGGTGAGGGAACGAATGTCGCGTCTGGAAGCACCTCGATCGGAATCGACAGCCGAAAGCGAGAACCCGCTCCGACCTTCGTCTCCGCCAATGTGACCGAACCGCTCATCAGCGCCGCCAATCGCCGCGTGATGACAAGTCCCAGCCCGGATCCGCCATGTCGGCGGGTGACGCTTCGATCGACTTGCTCGAAGGGCTGGAAGAGCGACGCCGCCTGCTCGTCGCTCATGCCCGGTCCCGTATCGGCGACATCGATGATCAACTCGCTTCCCGCGGGACGCTCGTCGCAGCGGGCGATGATCGTCACCTGACCGACATCCGTGAACTTGACCGCATTGCCGACAAGGTTGAGCAGCATCTGCCGAAGCCGCGTGGGGTCGCTTCGCACTCGGTCGGGGAGCGGCGTCGCGAAGACCATCGCCACCGCAACGCCCTTCCGCATCGATGCGGGGCGAGTCAGCCGCTCGACCTCATTCAGAATCGAGACAAGCGGCGTCTCAATCGACTCGACGGTCATCCGCGCCGCTTCGATCTTCGAGAGATCAAGGACATCGTTCAGGACGGTCAAGAGATGCTGCCCGGCATCGCGAATCATGTCGACCGTCTGGGTTCGGCCCTCAGCATCCGCCGCAACGGTGGGATCGCCCCGCAGGAGTTCCGCAAACCCGAGAATCGCGGTGAGCGGCGTGCGGATCTCATGGCTCATGTTGGCGAGGAACTCGCTCTTGGCCCGGCTCGCAGCGTCGGCCTGATTGCGAGCGACACGAAGCGCCTCTTCGCGTTCGACCTCGGCCGTGACATCGGTCGTCGTGCCGAACAGCCCAACGATCGCACCCGTCGCATCGCGCCGAGCGCGACCCTCGCTTCGCACCCACCGCACATCGGCATTGAATCCGCGCGTCCGGAGGATCAGCGTGTAGGGCGTGCCCTCCTCGCGCGTGCGAGCGATGGCGCGCTGCAATCGCTCCGCGTCCTGCGGCTCAAACCGATCGGCCACCTCGCCCACGGCAAGCACGCCATCCTCGGGACTTCGGCCGTGCAGCGTGAAGAGATACTTCGACCACTTCGCTTCGCCCGTCGCAAGGTCGAACGACCAGTTGCCCGTTCGTGCGACCGCTTGCGCTTCCTCCAGCAATTGCGTTGCGGCGACAAGATCGGCCTCGACGCGCTTTCGATGGGTGATATCGGTAATCGTTCCCACCATGCGAAGGGGCGTTCCGTCTTCCGCACGCTCGACGACCTTGCCGCGATCGAGGAACCAACGATAGACGCCCGCCTTCGTGCGGAGCTGCACCTCATGCTGCTTCACCGCAATCCGACCGGCGAAGTGATCTTCGATCGATCGCCGCACGGGCTCGACATCATCGGGATGAAGCACAGTGAAAAAGAAATCGACCCGCTGCGGAATCTCCTCCGGCTCGTAGCCGAGCAGGCGGGCCCACTGCGGGCTGAAGTGCACAGCGCCGGTTGCGATGTTCCAATCCCACAAGCCATCAAGCGTCGCGTCGGCGGCGTACTGCAAGCGCTCAGCGGTTTCCTGAAGGCGTGTGATCTCCGCGTCGGAGAGGCGCGAAGCCTGCGTCGTCTCAGCCTGACTGTTCACGGGATTGGTCAAGGGCGACATTTGGTAGCGCCAAAAGCCTAGCACGACAGCGCCGAACGGCTTGCGCCACGCTCTCTCCGGTGTCCGCTCCATGCGCGCCGCCGTCCATCCTCACGCTCGACCCGCGACGCGGCCACACGGACGGGCATCACGGGTGCGACCGCCTGGTCGAGCTCGTCGCCCCGGGCGTCTTGAAGCGCACGACCGATTTGGCGCGCACGCTCGGCGGATCCCCTGAAGTCGCGCTTTGGAACGGCCGAGAACGAAAGGCCCGATGGCGGTGATGGTTGTCACGCGCCGTCGATACGCGAAGGGAACACCATGGCCCAGAATCGATTCTCGAACCCGTCCGAGCGCCCATCGCAGCAGGAGCGCCGTCTCGACGGCGTCGCCACGGCCTTCGGGCTCTTCGGCGACGACTGGGGTCGCATCCACGAACTCGTGCATGTCCACACCGTCGGCGACTGGATCGAGGCCGAGGCGTGCGAGCCGCTCCGCGTCGGCATGATCGTTTGCGTCGGATTCCAGGCCCACGGCTGCGTCGCCCGCCGCGGCGTCGTCGAGTTCTGTGAGCCGGAGGGCGACTCGCATCGCGTGCGCGTCCGACTCGAGGCTCGCCTCGCAGCCTGACGCATGTGCCGCGGTCCGGGAACAGGTTGTAGCGGGGTAGCCGCCCCCGACGATTGGGCGACCTGTACCGGTCATGCAAGCACCCGACGCGTGGAGTCGTGCGACCTGCGAGTGTCAGCCTGAACTTGTGGCCGCGGATTTCCGATGCTCCTCTCCGTCCGCCGTCCCGCGATCCGCGAGGCCCAGCGGACAAGCGCGACCCGCGGTGGGTCGTGCGTACGGAGTCAGGGGAACCAACCGTCGAGCCCCGGGAAGGCCGCCAGGCGAGGGCCCCGTTCAACGAAGGAGGAGTGCGTATGCAGCTCCGAATGAATGCGCGTCGTCAGCGAGGCTTCACGCTTATCGAAATCCTGATCGTCGTCGTGATCCTCGGCATTCTTGCCGCGATCGTGATCCCGCAGTTCACGAACGCGTCGCAGGACGCCCAGGTCTCGGCGGTCAAGAGCCAGCTTCAGACCGTCCGCAGCCAGATCGAGCTCTATCGCGTCAAGAACGGCTCCGGCGACCTCGTCGATGCCGCCGACTCCGATGCGCTCTTCACGCTGCTCACCACGCCGGACGACAACAACGGCGGCTTCCAGTACCTCCAGAGCGCTCCGGTTCTCCCGAGCTCGTTCTGGGCCTGGGACTGGGACGGCACCACGCTCGGCGTGACCTATGACACCGACAACGGCCCGGCGCTCCCGAACGGACCCGACGGCAACCCCGTCGATCCGGAGACCTGGTGAGTGTCCGCTTGCCGCGGGCTTCAGACTGCCCGGGGCTCCTCTGAGCTCGCCTGAGACACCGACCGCCGCGGGGCCTGTCCCCGCGGCGGTCGCCTTTTCGGCAAACGATGATTCGCGATCTTTCCCTGATTTCCCAGCCATCGAAGGCCGAAGCACTCTGACAGCGGAGGCATTGCACCCTTATGGCCAGCTCGTCCATCCATCGTCGTACGGTTCGCTCGCGCGGATTTCTCAGCGGCATTCTCACGGCCAACGCCGTGCTGCTCGCCGTTCTGGTCTGGACGAACATCACCGAGGGGCCGTCGCGGGCCGACGCGGCGCCGATCGTCGCGGCCCCGCAGAGCGATGAGCAGCCCTCCGTCGGCGTTCCGAACGCCGGTGCCCAGCGCGAGCGGCTCATCGCCGAGGTGCGCTCGCTTCGCGAGGATGTCCGGGCCCTCGAGCAGGCCGTGAACAGCGGCCGCGTGAAGGTGACGATCTCGAATTTCAGCGAACTCAAGAAGATCATGGACGAGGCCGCGGCGCGCAGTGCCGCCGCCGCGACCAAGCCGGAGCAGGCCGCGGCCCAGGTGACGCCGACGGCTGCGCCGAAGCAGTGAGCGCCGTCGAAACGGCGGCGCGACATCTCGATCGGTAGGGAGGCGAGGGAGAACGCCATGCTGAAGGAATTCCGGACGCGAGGCCCGCATCGGGCCAGAACGCGCGGCTACACGCTCATCGAGCTGCTCATCGTCGTCGCCGTCCTCGGCCTCGCCGGTGCGATGCTCGTGCCGATGCTCGGCGACCGCGGCGATTTCGATACCCAAGGCGCCGTGCGCCGGCTTGCCGCGGACATGATGTTCGCGCAGTCGGATGCCCTCGCCAATCAGGAGCATCGGAGACTCGTCTTCATCGAGGATCCCGATGCCGAGGGCCAGTTCCTCGGCTGGTGCGTCATCAAGGTGCGCGAGAGCGAACTCGGCGCCGAGTTCGACGCCGACACGGCGCGCTATGTCAACGATCCGCTCGCGCCGGCCGGCGAGGACGGTCGCTTCATCGTCAATCTCCGAACGGATGGCCGCTTCGGCGACACCGTCGTGGCGTCGGTCGAACTCGACGGCGGCGCGTCCTTCATCACCTACGACGAACTCGGCGGAACGGTCACTTCGACCGGACAGCCCGGCAGCGGCGGCGAGATCGTCCTCCGCGGCGGCACGAGCGTCTATCGCGTGACCATCGACGGCGTGACCGGCAAGATCTCGATCGCCGACATCACGAACGAGGCGCCGGAACTCGAGGTCGGCGCCTTCGGCACGGTCGGCGGATAGCGCGGACGGACCCATCGCGAAACACCCGACGCGGGCGATCCCATCACGGGGATCGCCCGCGTCGTCGTTTGGTCGGTTGGACCGAACCCGCTCGGTCCGAGAGCCGATGAGAGACCCGTTCAGGCCCGTTCGGAGGTCCTCCGGACGGCGGGACGCGGTCCGCGCGCTGCGCACCGCCCCATCACACCGCCCCATACACCGCCCCATACACCCCCCAAGCGGAGTCATTCGGTCATGCGCCATCCGTCGTGGATCGCAGGGCACCTGCGTCAGAGCTTCCTTCCCGCGCGCCGTCAGCGCGTCGGTCCCATCGGCATCGACTATCGCGACGGCTTCGTCCGCATCGTGCAGGTCGCCTCCGATCGCCGCTCCCATGTCGTCGCGTCCGCGTGCGTCGCCTACGACCAGGCCGCACCCGAGCGATCCACCGAGGCGATCATGCATGCGATCGACGGAGGCGGATTCCGCGGCCGTGCCTGCGTGCTCGCCGTGCCCTCGACGACGGTGCGCTGCATCTCGCTGACCGTCTCCGACGCCGAGGACGCGACGATCATCGGCGAGCTTGAGCGGCTGCTCCCCGAGCGCTTCGGCGTCGATCGGCTCGAGTGTGACTTCGTGCGCCTGGGCGGCAGCGGCGACGGCGGTCTCGAGATCGCCGCCATCGCGGCGGACCGGGCGAGCCTCGAGCGCATCGCCCATCCACTCATCGACGAGGGTCTCTGGCCCGAGGCGATCGAACCGGGCTTTCTCGCCGTCGCCCGCGCCTGCACCCGAACGGCGCGCCGGGCGAGCGATCGCGGCCGACTGCGCGTGGCGGCCGAACTGACCGAGACAGGCGCCGTCGTGATGGTCCTCCAGGGGCAGTCGCTTCTGCATGTGCAGCCGCTCGCGAGCCGCGCGGAACTTCCCGCAGCGCTGCGCTCCGCGGTCGTCGAGGCGGAGCGTCTCGGCGGGCCGCGCGGACAGGTCCATGCGGAACTCCTGCCCGAGATTCGCATCGCCGGCAGCGCCGCGTATGAGGTCGGTTTCCTCGAGCAGGTCGAGCGCCTCACCGGACTGCCGGTCCGACACGACGACCAGCTCGGCACGCTCGCCACCGCCTACGCCGAGATCGGCGTGCATGCCAGCGATCGCGGCGGCGCGGCGGCGTGGGCCGGTGCACTCGGCGCAGCGTTTCGCCCGCTTGCCGAAGCGAGCGCGACGCGGCAGGAACCTCTCGCCGCGTCGAACAGGGAGGCCGCATGAACATCGATTCGCTCAATCTCCTGCCGTCGTGCGCTCACGCTCGCGTGCGGAGTGCACGCACCATGGGCCGGGCCTGTCGGACATCGTTGGCGCTCGCCGCCGTTGCGGCCTGTGCGACGGTCTTCGCGGCGCTCGCCCGTTCGACGGCGATCGATGCCCGAGACCGCGCCGAGCAGATCGCACACGCCGCCGAAGCGCGCGACGAGCATCGCCGCCGACTCGACGCCGAGGTTCGCACGCTTGCATCGATCGTCGCCTCTCGCGAGCGGAGTGACCGCGAGCTACCCCTTCGCTCGATCCTCGGAGCGATGACGGAGTCGCTCGCCGCGGAGCAGCGGCTGGTCGCCCTGCGGCTCGTCCGTGGCGAGGCCGGGCAGGAGGGTTCGATCGAGGTCGCCGGCTCCGACGGAGCGAGCGTCGTGCGCACGCTCGCGTCGATGCGCCCCTTCGAGCGCGTGGCGATCGCGGGCGCGAGCGAGGCGTTGCCCGCGGACCGGTTTCGCGTCTCCTTCCTGCTGCCGGCAAACGCCGGATACGCGGTTGTGCAGGGGGATGCGGATGTCAATGCAGACCGGAGCGATGACCATGAGTGAACCTGCCCCACGCCCCTCGCCGTCACGCTGGCCGCTTGCGATTCCCTATGCGGCCGCGGCCGTGCTCATCGCCGGGGCAATCGCCTTCGTGGTGCCGGCGCTCGCCGACGCGGATCGAGCCGACGCCGACCGGAACCGCTTCGAGGCCACGGCCCGAGCGCTCCGCGGTTCAAGTTCGGCGGCGAACGATCTCCTCGCCGAGCGCGATCGACTCTCCGAGCGCATCCGTTCGCTGACGCCGGCGCTCGACGCCGAGACGCTCGAACGCTGCATCATCGCCGACGGACTGCTGCATCTGGAGCAGCGCGGCGATTTCGCGGCGATCGATCGGACGCTGCACGCGATCGATCACGCCTCGTGCATCGCCGTGCGCAGCGTCGAGATCGCGTCGGAGCCGAGCGGCGAGCTTCTGCTGCGCGCGGTGCTCGAGCCGATCGGCGCCGACGCGACGAGCGTGCGGGCCGTCGCCGGCGGTCCCGCCGGCGTTTCCGGCTCGGGCGCAGAGGAGGTTCCCTGATGGCTCGCATGACTTCACAGGCCCGTCGCCCGTGGCACGCGCTCATCGGTCCGCGGACCCGCTCGGTGGCCCTCGTCGCCGGCGTTGCCGTCGTGCTCTGGGCGAAGCCGATGGGCCTCTTGCTTTGGGCCCGGCTGCGGCTTCTCGCCAACATCCCGCGCACCGCGATCGCCGACGACGAGGCGCTTCTTGCCGCACGATTTGAGAGCGACCCGCTGCCGTCGGCGGGCGATCCCGAGGTCGTCGTGCTGCCTCGCGGCGCGTCAAGAAATCCCTTCGCGGAATCGCCTTCGCCGCGCGATCGCTCGCCGCGCGAACCGAATAGCCCGCGCAGTTCCACCCCCGATCCCCTGGCAGACCTCTCCGATCGTGCGGGCCAGGGAAAGTCGAACGGCAAATCGGCCGAGTGAGAGGCGGGGAAGAGCCGAGCTTCCCCTCGCGCTGCCGCGCTCGCGTGCAGCGCTCCGTTCCGAGAACCACACCCGATCCAGACGCCGCCGGCAGCCTCGTGTGGGCCATTGCCGGGAAGGCGAGTTCAGAGGGCCTTTGATCATGCGCGACGATCGCCGAACCATCCGTCCCGAGTCCCAGACGAAGGGTCGCTTCACCAACCGCAGCCTGCGTCCGCAGCTCGTGCACGGAGCGATGTTCATCCTGCCCCTCGCTCTCGTGCAGCCGGTCCTCGGTCAGGCGAGCGGCAGCGCCGCGCCGGCCGCGGGCGACGACTCGAAGGCCATTCAGGCAACGGGCAAGGAGACCTTCGGCGTCCAGTTCCAGGACACCGACATTCTTCAGGCCCTGCAGATGCTCTCGATCCAGGGACAGAAGAACATCATCGCCGGCAAGGGCGTGAGCGGCACGGTGACCGCGAATCTCTTCGATGTCACCGTGCAGGAGGCGCTCGATGTCATCCTCCGCGCAAACGATCTGCGCTACGAGGAGGTCGGCAACTTCATCTATGTCTACACGCGAGACGACTGGGAGGCGATGCAGCAGGCCCGTCGCAAGAAGGAGAGCCGCCGCTTCACCCTCGAGTACATCAGCGCGAAGGACGCGAACGAGTTCGTCCAGCCGCTCATCAGCGAGGTCGGCAAGGTCTCGTTCATGGGTCAGACCGAGCGCGGCGTGCAGGCCGACGTGAGCAACGCCGGCGAGGACTCCTGGGCCTTCCAGGCGATGCTCGTCGTGAACGACTATCCGGAGAATCTCCAGGCGATCGCCGACTTCCTCGCCGAGGTCGACACGCCGCCGCAGCAGGTCTCCGTCGAGAGCACGATCGTCTCGACCCGCGTGAACGAGGACAACGCCTTCGGCATCGATTTTAGCGTGATCGGTGACATCGATTTCGCTGATCTCACCAATCCGCTCGCCGCCGTGAACAACCTCATCGCCGGCAACAACACGCCGGGCGAGAAGGCGACCGAGGAACTCGGCTTCCAGCCGGTCGACAATCGCGCCGCCGCCGGTTCGAGCACGGTCGGCCGCACCAGCCAGGCCGGCGGCCTGAAGGTCGGCGTCATCAGCAAGAATGTCTCGGCCTTCCTCCGCGTGCTCGACGAGGTCACCGACACGATGGTCCTCGCCCGTCCGCGGGTGATGGCCCTCAACCGGCAGCGCTCGCACATCCTCGTCGGCGAGAAGGTCGGCTACCTCTCGACCACGCAGACCGAGACCACCGCGACGCAGACCGTCCAGTATCTCGATACCGGCATCAAGCTGATCTTCCGGCCCTTCATCTCGAAGGACGGCTCGATCCGCATGGAGCTCGCCCCGAGCGTCTCCGAGGCCACGCTCCGTCAGGTCACGACCGACGCCGGCGGCGGCGTCGTGATCCCCGACGAGAAGACCAACGAGGTCACGACGAATGTCCGCGTGAAGGACGGCCAGACGCTCGTCCTCGGCGGTCTATTCCAGGAGAAGACCACAATCTCGCGGCGTCAGGTGCCGATTCTTGGCGATGTCCCGATCCTCGGCAACGCCTTCAAGGGTCAGGACGACAAGCTCGAGCGGAACGAGATCATGTTCCTCATCACGCCGACGATCGTGCATGACTCGCTCATCGCCCGCACCGGCGACGAGGGCAACGCGTTCGCCGAGGCGGTGCGCGTCGGCGCCCGCGAGGGACTGCTGCCCTTCAGCCGCGAGAAGATGAGCTCGAGCCACAACCAGCAGGCCATCGAGGCGCTCGCCAACGGCGACACCGAGAAGGCGCTCTATCACACCGAGAACTCGCTTCGCATCAACAGCAACCAGCCGGAGATGATCCGGCTGCGCGAGCAGCTCGACAAGAAGCAGCCCGCTCGCGTCTTCGAGCGCGACATGTACAAGCGAATCGGCGAGAAGCGCAGCGAACTCCGGCGCGAGCAGGAGGCCGAACTCGCCGCCGCCGCGGCCGCCGCACAGCCGGCCAAGCGCGACCCGCTCGCCGAGCCGGCGACGATCATCGGAAACGGCAGCGATCGGGAACTCGCGAACGCGACCGAGCCGACCGAGCCGACGGATCCGATCGGGGCGGCCGGGCCCAACGGCGTCGATTCGCTCGACCTGCCGACAGAGGGCTTCGAGTCGGGCGAGACCGCCGCTCCCGAGTTCGCCGATGACGGCGCGAACCAGACCTTCGAGGGCGAGACCACGGATGAGGCGACCGAAGGCGTCGCGGAGGAGCTCGAGGCGGACACCACCGCTCTCGTCGATCCCGCCGACGATCCGCGGATCGGCGACAACGGCGAGCGCTATCCGACCGCGTACGAGGTGATCGCAGCGGTGCTGCAGGCGCCGTCGGTCACGCCGGAGAGCGCCGAGTTCGACGCCGCGTGCGAGGCCTACGAGATTCAGGCGCAGCTTGATCGCGCCGCGATGCTCGCAGCGGCCGACGCCGCCCAGCAGCCGATCATCGCGCTCCCGCTCGAGGGCGCGACCGAGGGTCTCACCCTTCCGGAGACGACGGCCGCGCAGTGGCGTTCGCGCTCGATCCTCTCGATGCTCGATCAGCGCTTCGGCTTCCCGGCGCTCGGCTTCGCCACGCTCATTCGCGACGGCTTCGCGCCGCTCCAGGGCGTGATGGCCAACGCGTCGACCCGTCCGGAGTGGAGCGAGCGCACCGTGACCCGCTCGGCCGTGACCATCCAGCCCAACGCCGAGCAGGTCGCCGAGGTCGGCGAGCCCTCCGAGGAGTTCGATCCCTCGAGCTCCCCCTACGGCAACGACCCGCAGTAAACGGCCGCCGACCGCACCAAGACCAGTCGCCCGACACATCTCCGAAAGCAGGACTCCATGCCCACCGCACTCCGATCCGTCACGCTTCTCTCGTCGGTCCTCGCCACGCTCCTTCTCGCCGGCTGCAACGGTCCGACGAAGGCCGGGCAGGAAGCGCGGGCCGCCGCCCAGGATCGCATGCAGCGGGCGACGAGCGTGATCGTCTACGACCAGGCTCGGCAGAGCTTCGAGTCCGGGCAGTTCGATCGGGCGCTGAAGGAAGTCAACGAGGCGATCTACCGCACGCCGGAAGAGGCCCGCTACTGGGTCCTCCGCGGCCGCATCCACCTCGAGCGCGGTCGGCTCGAGGCGGCGAACTCGGACTTCGTGAAGGCGGGCGAGATCGCCCCGACCTTCGCCGACGCCCACTACTTCCAGGGCATCGTGCATGAGCGCTGGTCCGAGGAGGAGAAGGCTCTCGCCGCCTATCGCAAGGCAGCGGAGTGCGATCCCTCGAAGGTCGGCTACCCGCTCGCCGCGGCCGAGGTGCTCGTGACCTCCGGTCGCTACGAGGAAGCGCAGGCCGAACTGCAGCCGAAGCTCAGCTACTTCGAGAACAACGCCCCGATGCACCAGTTGCTCGGCAAGATCGCCATGCTGCGCGACGAGCCGGCCGACGCAGCGCTGCACTTCAACCGGGCGATGCTGATCGATCCCTCGCTTCCGATGATCCTCGACAACCTCGTGCGGGCCCAGTTCGAGGCCCGCCAGTGGAACGAGTGCCTGCAAAGCGTTCGACGGCTCCAGCGCGAGGGCACCGGCGGCCGAACCGTCGAGCTCATGCGCACCGAGGGCCGCTGCCTGGCCATGCTCGGTCGCACGAGCGACGCCCGCATCGTCTTCTCGGAGATCACCCGCGATCACCAGGAGGACACCGAGGCGTGGATCGATCTCGCCGCGGTCTCGTGGGAGCTCGGTGACATGGGACGCGTGCAGCTCTGCGGCCAGCGGCTTCTCCGCGTCGCCCCCGATCGCTACGAGGGATATGTCTTCCTCGGACTCGTCGAGGAGCGGGCCGGCAATCACGCGACCGCCGTCGAGTGGTTCCAGAAGGCCTCGAAGGTCGCCGAGGTCGGCGGCCAGTCCCCCGAGCTCCTGATGTCGCTCGCCGGCGAGGGCTGACGAGACGATCCGAAGACCGGTCAATCGTCGCGCGGCACGGATGCCCGCGGCAGGGATGCGATTCCGCGAGCAGTGTGACGGATCGATGCCGAACGGATTCAACCAACCGCCGAGGGTTCTTGTCGTCGACGACGAGCCGCATGTGCTCGCTGTGATGGCGGTCACCCTCCGTCGAGCCGGCTATGAGCCGATCGGCGCCGAAAGCGCCGAGCACGCCATCGCGACGCTCGAGCATCTCGGCGTCGAACGGCTGCCGGCCGCGATCATCTCCGACATCCACATGGGCGGCATGGACGGCGAGCGCTTCGCCCAGGCGCTCCACGAGGATCCGCGCTTCGCGTCGATCCCGATCGTCATCATCACCGGCCATGTCGACTGCGACCGGGCATCGCTGCCGCCGAATGTCCGCGAGCTCGTGCGCAAGCCCTTCAGCGCCCGCGCGGTGATCGGCCAGATCGACGCGATCCTCGGCCGACATCCCGACGCGGTGCGGGGAGCTGCCTGATGGTTCCCTACCGACTGCGCGCCGATGTGCAGGTTCGCTCGCTGGCCGAGGAGGTCCGCTCGCTGGGCGGCATCTGGCTCGAGTGCGACGCACGCGGCGCCGCGATGGCCGTCGCCGACGGCTCCTTTCGCGCGGGCACATCGGATCTCCTGACGGCCGCGTTTCTCGGCTCCGCGCCTTTCCAGCATCTCCTTCGCGTCTTCGTGCCTGGACTCATCGTCGGCGGCGATCACGCGATCGCGGAACCGCTCAACGGCCTCTACGCGTTCGCGAGCGTGCTGCCCGACGGCGGCCGCGACGCGATCGGCGTCGCCCTGCTTCCGACCGCCGCGTTCGCGACGGGCGAGGATCTGCGTCGCGTGGCGGCGTCGGCCGGCATCGACGCCGGACTTCTCTCGCGGCTCATTCTCTCGCGCGATCCGATCGAGCCGGGCGAGATTCCGCGCATCGCATCGCTCGTTCGCTTCGCCCATCGGGCCGAGCGCGAGCGACTCCTCGAGACGCGCTGCGCCGAGTCGGTCGGCCAGCAGCTCGCCAGCACCTACGAGGAGCTCAACCTCCTCCACACGCTCATTTCGGGGGGCGATGTCGCCGACGACCCCGCGCCGTATCTCGCCCAGACCTGCGCGGACCTCGTGCGCACGGTCGGATTCCGCTGGATCGGACTGCGCGTGCGACCGCCGCTTGACCGCTTCGTCCGCGACGAGAGCATCGAAGACGGCCTGCTTGTGCAGGGCGATCCGCCGGTGCCGCGTGCGACGATGCTCGATCTCTCGACGCGCCTGCTCGTCGCCCAGGGCAGCGAGTCGTCGCGCATCTATCCCTCGGGTCATCCGACGCTGACTTTCCTCGGCGTCGACGGCCCGATCGTCGTCTGTCCGATCCGTCATGAGCGGTCGAGCAACGGCGTGCTCATTCTCGGCGGCGGACCGGTGAGCGAGCAGGTCGGAAACGCCGAGCTGAAGCTCGCCGAGGCGACCGCGAATCACCTCGGGCTCACGCTCGAGAACGCGAGTCTCTTCCGGCAGCTCGACGCGATGTTCCTCGGCACGCTCGACGCGATGGTGAACGCCATCGACGCGAAGGACCCGTACACGCGCGGCCACTCGCAGCGGGTCGCGCTCCTCTCGCATGCGCTGGCCCGCTCGATCGGCATCGACGACGCCGGACTGCGCGTCGTGCGCATCGCCGGACTCGTCCACGATGTCGGCAAGATCGGCGTGCCCGAGGCCGTGTTGCGGAAGCCGAGTCGCCTCGACGAGACCGAGTTCGGGCTGATTCGCCAGCATCCGGAGATCGGCTGGCGCATCCTGAAGGACATCCCGCAGTTCCGCGAGATGCTCGACGGTGTGCTCTCGCACCATGAGCGCTGGGACGGACGCGGCTATCCGCACGGGCTGAAGGGCACGGAGATCCCGCTGGTCGCGCGGATCATCGCCCTCGCCGACAGCTTCGACGCGATGGGCTCGACGCGCACCTACCGCTCGCAGCGGCCGCGCGAGGAGGTCATCGCCGAGATCCGTCGCTGCGCGGGAGCGCAGTTCGATCCCGATCTCGTCGCGCCCTTCCTGGCGCTCGACTTCGCGGAGTACGACGCGATGCACGCCGAACATCAGGCCCAGGATTCGCTCGGTCGGCGCGTGGCCTGACGGTCGGCGCTCCGTTCACGCACGGCCGCGGCGCGTTACAACACGCGCATGAGCAAGGCGAGCGAGGAGCGACACGCACATGCGGCCCAGCGCCCAAACACGCCGTCCGCGGCAGCGCTCATCGCCACGGTCGCTGCGATCATTCTCCTCGAGGTGCTCGCCCACGAGATCGTCACCCGCGTGTGGCCCGAAGTGGGCGACTCGATTCACCGAAGCATCACCTTCGTCGGCCTCGGCCTCGTCCTCGCCGCCGTGGCGACCTTCGCCCTGCTTCGGCAGCGGCAATGGCAGCAGGTGAGAGAGCGGGAGCATCGCCTTGCGGTGGCCCTGAGCGAGTCGAGCGACGACCTCATCATCCTCACCGACGACCGCGGGCTGGTGAGCTGGGTGAGTCCCGCCTACCAGCGGAAGACGGGCTGGGATCTCGCGGGGCTTCTCGCGTCGCCGTGGTTTGAGCGCGTTCATCCCGAGGACGCCGAGCTGGTGCAGACGGTGCGCTCGGCGTGCATCGCCGAGCACAAGGCCGGTTCGGCGATCTATCGAGTCCGGCTGCGCGACGGTCGCTTCATGTGGGTCGAGACGGACATGATTCCGCTGCGCACGGCGGCGGGTGAGCCCGACGGGTTTCTGTCGCGCTCCCGGGACATCTCCAAGTTCATCGCGATGCGCGACGAACTGACGCGTCAGGCGACGCGCTCGAACTACCTCGAGCGCGTCGGTCAGGTGGGCATGTGGGAGGCGATTCCGCTCGGGCAGCGCCTGGTCTGGACGGACGGCATGTACGCGATCATGGGCTTCGCGCCGGGGACCGAGATTCGTTTCGACACGATCCGCGCGATCGTGCATCCGGAGGACGCTCGGGCAGGCGACGCCTGGTTCGAGCGGGTCCTGGCCGGGGGACTCGGCGAGTCGATCGTCCTGCGCATCCGCACGCCCCATCGCGGCGAGCGCTGCGTCGAGTTTGCCGCACTTGGACTTCTGCACGACCGGGCGATCGGAAGCTGCTGTGATGTGACCGAGCGTCTCGCCCAGCGCCGGCAGGTCGAGGCAAGCGACGCCCGGCTTCGTAGCGTGCTCGAGCATGCGCCGGCGGCGATCGCCTTCGTCGACGCTGATGGACGCTTTCTCTTCGCAACGCGGGCGTGGCGAGAGGTCGTGGGTCAGGAGGCCTCGGCAGGGGCGTCGCTCGCGGGGATCGCGTCGCCGCTCGGCGGCGAGCTGCTGCGCGCGGTCGAGCGGATCGCGGCGGGATGGTCGGCCAGCGAGGGACGATCGCGGACGGGTTCTGACGAGGCCACCACGGTGGAGTGGGCGGTCAGTCCGTGGCTCGGTGAGGATGGCGAACGGCTGGGGGCGGTGGTGGCGCTGACCGAGGCTGCGTCGCTCGGTGCAGCCGAGCGGGCCGCGCAGGAAGCGCGGGATCGCCTCGACGAGTCCCAAGCGCTCGCTCGCATCGGAAGCTGGTCCTACGACCTTCGAACGGGGGAAGTGCAGTGGTCCCGCGAGGTCTTCCGGCTCTTTCGCCGCGAGGAGTCGCTTGGTCCGCCCGACTACGCATGGGTGCTTGCGTCATACCTGCCCGAGTCGTCGGAGCGGCTTGACGCCGCCGTGCGTCGGGCGGTGAGCGAGGGCATCAGCTATGACCTGATCCTTCGGCCCAAGGTCGCCGCGCCGGGCGTGCGCGTGCTGCGCGGGCGCGGGCGGCCGGTTGTCGGTCCGGATGGCGTGACGGTCATCTCGCTCGTCGGAACGGTCGGCGATGCGACCGGCGAGGTCGAGCGCGAGGAGGAGCTGCGCGAGGCTCGCGAGGCCGCCGATCGCGGCAATCGGGCGAAGAGCGAGTTCCTCGCCAGCATGAGCCATGAGATCCGCACGCCGATGACCGCGATTCTCGGATACGCCGAGCTGCTCGTCGTCGACGGCACCATGCAGGCGGATCCCAGTCGGGTGCGCGAAGCGGCCGAGACGATCCGATCGAACGGACGACACCTCCTCGCGATCATCAACGACATCCTCGACCTCTCGAAGATCGAGGCCGGCAAGCTCTCGCTCGAGCGACTGCCGACCGATGTCGGGGCGGTGCTCTTCGAGGTGCTTCACCTGCTCAGACCGGGCGGCGAGGCGAAGGGGCTCGTCGTCACGCTCGACGATCGGCTGCCGAAGCCGAGGTCTCTCCTGCTCGATCCGATCCGCTTCCGGCAGATTGTGGTGAATCTCGTCGCCAACGCGGTCAAGTTCACGAATGCCGGAACGATCCGCGTCGAGGCGTGGCTTGAGGGGCGTTCGGGAGCGGACGCGGTCCTCGTGGTGGCGGTCACCGATTCCGGCATCGGCATGGATGACGAACAGATCAGCCGGCTCTTCCGCCCCTTCGAGCAGGGGGATGCCTCGACGGCCCGGCGCTTCGGCGGAACGGGGCTCGGACTCAGGATCTCGGGGCTACTCGCCGAGATGATGGGTGGCCGGATCGAGGCGGAGTCGCGGGTCGGGGCGGGAAGCGTCTTCCGCCTGCGACTGCCGGCCCACCCTGCCCGAGCCGGAACGCGCGAGTTCGGGGCGTGAGGCGGCTTTCGGTGGGGCGGCTTCCGGTGAGTGGGCGCGCCGCGCGGAGGGAACTTCGGTAGCATCCGCCTGTTCCGTCGGGTGTCGCCATGGATGGCCGTCGCCCGCCGTGATCACAGGTCTCGTCGCGTTCACTCGTCGCCGGCCGTTCCTCGGCTGCGCCGGAGTAGAGCGCCATCAGTCAAGGAGGACCGATGTCCAGCCCTGCATGTCAGTCGCCCAGCGGTGATTCAACGCGCGCGTGCGAAGCGTCGGCGATCGAGCGCGACGCCGATGCCGTGGTCGGCACCTTGGTCAGGACGCTCTCGCGGGATGAGCGGCTCCTGCTCTGCCTGCGCTACGCCGACGGCCTCGCCGACGAGGAGATCGCGGCCCTCACGCGCATGGCCGTCGATGAGGTCCGGCGCTCGATCGCAGCGGTGCTCGATCGGGCCCGGTCGCTCGTCGGAAGCGTCGCATGAAGGCCGTGTCGCGCGTGTGACACAAGCGCCGTCGGCCGCGCCCGCTCGTCGCAGTGACGAGGAACGCGGCCGACGGCCGTGCTTGAGGTTCGCAGAGCCTCGTTTGCCGGTCAGCCCCAGGCGCCGAGCAGGATGGCGAGGTCATCCGCGCCGACGGTGCCGTTGCCGGAGAGGTCGAACGCAGCGGCCGACGAGCCCCACGCGCCGAGCAGGAGCGCGAGATCGACATTGCCGACGATGCCGTCGCAGTCGAAGTCAGCGGGCTGGCAGTCGAAGAGGAGAACGGTCATCTCGAGCTTCGCGGCGCTCGCAAGTCCCTTCTGCACGAGCGGATTTTCCTTCGTGTAGAACGCCGGGAACTGGCTGCCCTGCTGGACGACCTTCGCGAGGCTCGTCACGGAGAAGAGGAGCTTGCCCTGGGCGAGCGACTCGGAGAGGTATCCGGTCAGGAGCGGATTGTCGGTCGCGAGGTCGAACTGGCACTTCGATCCGATCGGGATCAGGTCGCCGGGGTTGAGTCCCGGGACGAAGCCGAGGGCGAAGGGATCGGGCGAGATCTGATCGCGAACGCTGTTCGAGACATCGAACGGCAAGCCGTTGCCGTCGAAGCCGAGGGCGTAGGCGTTGCGGATGCCGGGAAGGAGCAGGCTCTGGCCGGGCGGAGCGTAGGGCGAGGTCTCAACCCAGTTCGTTGCATTGAAGCCGTTGCGGAAGCCGACGCCGAAGAGTTCGATCGGCTGGCCAGCGTCGGGATCCTCGACATAGTTCGGATCGCTCTTCAGAAGGAAGCTCTGCCACGGGTCGGTGGACTCGTCGTAGGCGAGGGCGAGGTCGGTCGCGAACTCGAGCGTGACGCGCGCGTTCAGGACGAGATAGGAGTTCGCCGGTCGACCGGTCGCGATGTCAGCCGAGGTATCGAAACCGATGACCATCTGGCCGTCGCGGTTGTCGAAGATCGCAGCGCCGGCCTCGTTGCCGAAGACGGACGCGGTCGGACGAATGCCGGGCGTCGGATTGAAGGGATAGTTCCAGCGGTCCGCGGAAGGCAGGGTGTAGGCGATCTCAACGACCGTCTGGGCCGAGGCTGCCGTGGCTGCGATCGAGGCGAGCAGGGCGGCGGTGGCGGTGAGCGGAAGCGAGCGTCGTCGGTGCGTGGTGTGCATGGCTGTCCCGTAGGGAATCGAGGTGTCGGATGGGAACACCGAGAGGGAACAGCTCGGCAGGTGTGACACGAGCGTGTCATCGACCTGCACTGCTTTCTCCCCGGTTGTGCGTGCGAGCGTAGCCAGTCGCGGTCAAGCCTCGATACTGGTTCTGCGAGAAGGCGGGAAGAATCCCACCTTGGCTCGCAGCGCGCAGGGGCGAGAACTACCGCCGACGATTGGCACCTGCGCGGTGTGCGCAAGCCGCCTACGCTGGGTTTTCTCACCTCGTCTTGACTTCGCGGAAACCGGCCCCGCTCAATCGCGGATATTCTACTCCATGATCTGGCGGGGTCCAGCGCGACCCGCCCCCTCGGACGGCTCTCTCATGCGTACCCCCAGTCGCCCTCTCCTTCGGCCGGCCCGCACCGGCTTCACGCTCGTCGAACTGCTCGTCGTCGTGGCGATCGTGGTCATCGTGATCGGGCTGCTCTTCCCGGCGATCGGTTCGGTGCGCAATCGTGCGGCGCAGGCCCGCGAGATGACCGTCGCCCGCAACCTCATGGCGGCGTGGACCTCCTACGCCACGGAGAATGCCGGCGCCGTCCTGCCCGGGTACCGCAACGGATTGCCCGCCTTTGACCAGAACGGCGGGCCGATCGCGGGACAGACGATCGGCGTCGCGGCCGCCCGCTATCCGTGGCGGCTCGCGCCCTATCTCGGGTTCAATTTCCGAGCGCTCTACCTCGACGAAAACCTCGGAACGCTCGAGGCTCTCGAACAGACGGACTATTCGAATTACCTCTATCAGACGAGCGTGTTTCCGAGCCTGGGCATCAACGCGACCTGGGTCGGCGGCGACGAGAATCAGGGCGGCTTCAACTCCGCGTTCCAGAGCGCCTACGGCAAGTTCTACATCTCGCGGCTCACCGAAGCCCGCAACACCGCCCGCGTCATCGTCTTTGCCTCGGCCCGCGGTGTCGATCCCGATCCGTCATCCGGCAGTGTCCTGACGCAAGGCTATTTCCGGGTGCGGAGCCCCTTCTTCACCGCAAGTCAGTGGGCCGCGCGGTACGACGAGAACGACCCGGCGAGCTGCGGACAGGTCGCGAGCCGCCACGGAAATCGGACCATCGTCGCGATGATCGACGGACACGCCGAGTCGAAGCAGGTCGAGGAACTCCGCGACATGCGTCTCTGGTGCGACCGCGCCGACGCCCCCGATTGGAAGCTCTCCGCCGGAACGCCGTGACCGGTTGAGCGCTCGTGTGGTGTTCAGCACAATCTTGGCGGTGTGCGCTTGGCGAGGATCGCCGCGACGGCGATGATGCCTCGGGGGTTTCGCCGTGCGCATCGTTCCGGCCATCGCCATCATGTCGACGCTGGCAGCCGTGCCTCTCGCGGGGCTGACGGTCTGGAGCGCGGTTCGCGCCGGTGCCGCCGCCGCGGAGGCCGAGCAGATCCTCGCCGAGGAGGCGCGGGCCGGCTATCTCGCCGAGCGCGTCCGAAGCGCCGTCCTTGACTGTCGGCGCTACGAGCAGGGGCTCCTTCTCGCAGTCGGCATGCCCGATGCCGTCGACGCCCACCTCGAGGCGTTCGTGCACATGATGTACCTCGCCGAGTCGGCGATCGAACAGTACGAGGCTGTCGCGGCTGCCGTGCCTCCCCGCCGCGGCGAGCAGCGGACGGCGAGCGAGTCGTTGCCCGAGCCGCTCCTTCCCGAGCCATCCCGCTGCCTGCTCGACGAGCGGAGCACGCTTGTTGACTACCGCACCCAGGTGGTTGCGGTGCACGCTGCGATCATCGCCAGTGGCGGAGCGCTCAGCGCTCAGCAGGCGGACATCGAGCTGGAGCCGTGGAAGGAACGGATGCGCGCCATCGCGAATTGTGCGGGCGAGCTCGGCGATTGGCACAGCTATCACGCATCGCGCGGGCTGCTTGCGTTCAGCGAAACGCTCCGCCGCGATCAGGCGATGGCGACGCGGGCCGGGATCGCTTCCTTCGCGCTCCTGCTCGTCGGCTGCGGCACGATTCTCCTGCCTGCGATTCGCCGCTCCCGTCGGCTGGTCGAGGTTGCCGGACGGCTCGCCGAGGGCAATCGATCGATCGACTGTCGCATCGGCGGTCGCGACGAGCTGAGCGATGTCGGCCTGGCCCTCGAGCGGCTGCGCGTGCAGTTGTGCGAACACGAGACGCAGCTTGCCCGGCGAACCCTCGAGGCGCGCGAGCTGGCCGAGGCGATCAGCCGTTCGACGCTCACGACGCTCATCGCCGACCGGCAGGGGGTCATCGTCTGGGCGACGCCACACGCCGCCGGACTTCGCGGCCGGCCGCTGGAGGAAGCGCTCGACATCCTCGGCTACGAAGCGAGCGAGATCGAACGGGCCGTCGTGGCCCGAGCGGCGGGAGCCTCCTTCAGCATCGAACGCGAACGCCACGGCGGCGTCGAGTCTGTCGAGTCCTACCACCTCGAGGGCTATCCCGTCGGTGACGATCGCGGCGGCGTCGTGAAGCACATCGTGATCGAGCGCGACGCGTCGGAAGCGCGACGCCTCGAGCGCACCCGCGAGACGAACACCCGGCTGCTCGCGATGATCGTGAGCGCTTCCCACCTCACCGAAGCCCTCGACGCGCTCTGTCGCCACCTCGAGGGGGCGATCGTCGGCACGAGCGTCTCGCTCCTTGCGATCCAAGACCGCAAGCTCACGCCCCTCGCGGGTCCGTCGATTCCGGCCGCATACAACCGCCTCGTGGATGGCATCGAGATCGGACCCGAGGCCGGTTCCTGCGGACGCGCCGCGTCCATTGGCCAGCCGGTCATCGTCGGCGACATCCGATCCGAGCCGTGCTGGGCGAAGTACGCGGCGCTGGCCGAGACATTCGGCTTCCGGTCCTGCTGGTCGGTGCCTTGCCGGGCAACCGACGGCGAGGTGATCGGAACGCTCGCGGTCTATTCGCCGGAACCGCGCATGCCGACGGTCGCGGAGCGCGAGCTGCTCGTCGCGGCGACGAGTCTCGCGAGCGTCGCGATCCGTCGCCATCGCGCTGAGCAGCGCTCGGCACGAAGAGACCTCGAGCTTGCCGAAGCACGCGAGGAATCGGATCGTCTTCGTCGCGATGCCCTCGCGGCGGAGCGAGCGTCGGCCGGCGACGGCGCCGAGGCGCTCGCCGAACTTCGCTCGCTCATCGAGCGATCCGCGAACCTCGCCGCGACCGCCGGACCATCGCGGCAGGGGAGTGTCGAAGCGCAGGACGCCCTTCGGTTCGTCGAGGACCTCGCTGCGATCGGCGCGGCGGGCAACGCGTCCCTTCGCGAGTGGGCAGCGCCGGACTTGGTCATCCGTGACGCGGTCGCGGCGTCGGGCGCATCGGCGGTGCGTTTTCTCTTCGCTCGCGACGGCGACGAAGCCGTTGCGGACTTCGCGTCCTTCGATGCTGCACGGGTCCGTCGGGCGGTGACGCAACAGCTTCGCGTGTTCATGGCGCTGGGCGCTGGTTCATCGCATATCGATGTCACGCAATCAGGCCGCGACGCCTCGGCCGAGCTCGTGATCCGGTGGACGGTCGAGGCCGCGCGTGAACAGCCGAACCAGCTTTCACAGCCAAATCAGCGTTCAGGCCCAAACCAGCTTTCAGGCCCAAACCAGCTTTCGCGGCAGATCCAGCTTGCAGGGCCGATGCAGGCGAGTCGGCTCGCTGCCCGCTGTCTCGAGCTCGCTGGCGGGCGGGTCGAGACGGTGACCGACGACCTCGGCATCGCGCGGGCGGTCGTCATGCGCGTTCCGATCCGGGCGAGCGCTTCCGATGAATCGACGCCCCATCCGTCATCCGGGGCGGACGAGGAGATGGTCGGCGACGGCGGACGCATTCTCGTCATCGACGATTACGCCGACAATCGTCGGCTCTTCGCTGCACACCTGCGCCGCGCCGGATACGAGGTCGAGGAGATCGGCGACGGCTTCGAAGCGCTGCGATCGATCGTCGATCGCGGCGAGATCGAGGCGCTCGACGGCATCGTTCTCGACATCCAGCTTCCCGGCATGGACGGCTGTCAGATCGCTCGCGTGGTACGGGCGGCCGAAGTCGATGTCGCCATCGTCGCGGCGAGCGCCCACGGCACAAGCGATGAGCGCGGCCGATGTCTCGCCGCGGGCTGCGATGAGGTCGTCGCCAAGCCGCTTTCGGGCGAGGAACTCGTGGCTGCGGTCCGCCGCTCGTTGCGCCGCCGCCGGATGCATCGCAGTACACCAGCGTGATGAGCTTGCGGAATGAGCTTGCGGGATGAGCTCGGGCCCCCCCGTCACGCTCATCCGTCCGGAATCGGCTTGCCGTGCGGGTCGGCTCGTTCGCCCTCGCGCTGACTCGGCGCGGCGTCGGCGAAGTGTTCGAGCCGCTCGGCGGTCGCGTGCACATGGTCGACGGGAAGCCGCAGTTCCTCGGCGAGAAAGCCCTCCCAGAGACGATGGCGCCGGATGATCGCCCGAGCTTCCGCGTGACCGACTTCGGTGAGCCGAAGCGTGCCGCCGTCGGAACGAACCTCGCCGCGGGCGACCGCCGATCGAAGTCCAGCGATCGCGGCGGATGCGACGGAGGCCGCGCGGGCGGCGTCGACCGAGTCGGTCCCTGACTCCGCAAGTCGGTACAGGAATCCGAGCAGATCCTCGCGGGCCACGCGCTGGGCGAGAGCGCGCTGTCGGAGCCGAGCGGCGACGACGCCATGCGCGGGGCTCGCGATCGCCGAGATCGCGATGGCCACGCCGCCCATCACGCTGATCGTTCCGGCGACGCTGATCGCATCGCTCGTTCCGAGCCACGCCGGCGCGGTCGCCGCCAGCAGATATCCGACGAGGGCCATGGCGACCGCGATCGCCGCCGAGAGTCGGATCTGCACGACGAGCCGGTCCGTCCAGAGTCTCGCAGCAGCGGCGGGACAGGTCAGGAGCGCGACGACGAGGATCGAGCCCACCGCCTCGAAGCTGGCGATCGCCGCGACGGCGACGAGGAGCATCAGGACGCCATGCAGCAGGTTCGGTCGGAAGCCGAGCGATGCGGCGAGTTCGGGATCGAAGGAGGCGAGCGTGATCTCCTTGCGCAGGAGTCGCAGGACGATCACGACCACCAGCGTGACGACCGCGAGCGTGAGCACCGGCGTCGGAAGGAGCAGGAGCGTGCGGGGATCGGTGAGGAGCGATCGGTCGCTCGGGGGAAACCAGACGAGCGTCTCGAGCGATCCGTACAGCACACAGTCGGGATCGAGATCGACCTGCCTCGCGGCGGCGGCTTCGATGAGCAGGATGCCGAGGGCGAAGAAGGCGGTGAAGATGACGCCCATCGCGGCGCCCGAGTCGACGCGTGCGTAGCGCCGCACCGCACCGCTCAGGAGAACCGTGAGTCCCGCCGCGACGAGCGCGCCGATGAACATCGGAATCGGCGCCCGGCTGCCGGTGATGAGGAACGCGGCGACGATGCCGGGCAGGATCGCATGGCTGATCGCGTCGCCCATGAGGCTCGTGCGGCGCAGGACGAGCCAGTTGCCGAGAAGCCCGCAGACCAGGGCGGCGAGCATCGCCGCGAGGAGCGGCGGAAGGTCGACGGCGATGAACCCGCTCACCGCTGCGTCTCCCTCATGGTTGCGGGGACGGTCGTGGGGCCGGTGAGCGAACGCTCGAGCTCGGCGACGATCTCGGCGTCGAGGATGTGCTCGACGAGCTCGGCGCTCGGATCGACATGATCGGGAGCGATGGCCGCGTCGCGGGTGAGATAGGCCGTCCAGAGAGCGTGATTGCGGGCGATCGCGCGGCCGCGCGTTTCGCCGGTCGCGGTGAGTCGCCATCGGCCGCCCACATGCTCGACGAGCGATCGCATCGAGAGTGCGGTCAGGAGGGCGCGATTCGCGAGCCAGCCATGGGCGCATCGCCGGGCAAGCTCGGCTGCGTCGAGCGGTCCCTCAAGAAGCGACTTCAGGATGTGGTCATTGGCCATGCGAATCCGCAGGCGCGTCCGCCGGGCCATCGCCCGCAGGAGGCCGCGCGGGGCGAGCGCGAGACTCACGAGGAAAATCGATGCCGCGGTGAGCACGATGAGCGCTCCGGCCGGAAGGCGCGGAGCCGCCGCCGAGAGACTCGTTCCGATCCAGCCGCTCGCCGCGCCGAGGAGCGCCGCAAGCGGCACGAAGCGGTGCATCGAGTCGGTCCAGAGCCGCGCTGCGACGGGCGGAATGATGAGGATGGCGATGACCAGGACGAGGCCGACCGCCTGGAGCCCGGCTACCGTCACGCCGACGACGAGGAGGAGCATGAGCCCGTCCATCCGTCCGCTCGGCAGTCCGACGCTTCGGGCGAATCCCTCGTCGAAGGCGACGAGGGCGAACTCCTTCAGGCAGAGGAACGCGGTGATCGCGGTCACCGCGGCGATCGCGGCGAGCAGGATCGCATCGCCGCGCTGCATCGCCGCCGTCTGGCCGAAGAGGAAGCCCTTGAGTCCACCCTGATCGCCGCTCGGAAGGGTCTGGATGATGCTGAGCAGAACGACTCCGAACCCGAAGAGAACGGAGAGTACTGAGCCGATCGCGGCGTCCTCGTGGAGTCGCGTCCTTCGGAGGATGAGCTGCACGAGCCAGGTCGCGACGAGCGCGGCGATCGCAGCGCCGACGAGAAGGACGGGCAGGCTGCGGCCTTCCGCACCGAGAGCGCGGGCGACGAGAAAGGCGACGCAGACGCCGGGCAGCGCAGCGTGACCGAGGGCATCGGCGAAGAGCGAACGCTTGCGGAGGAGAGCGAGCGATCCCGCGACGCCGCCGGCGAGTCCGAGGAGCGTCGTGCCGATGACGACCAGCGTCGTGTTGTGGCCGCCGCGAAGGATGAGCGCATCGACGAGTCGTTCGAGCGATTCGCTCACTTGGGTCGTCCCCCGAGGCTTCCGCGCAGGAGTCCCGGCTCGGCGGCGGCGCGGGCGACGGCGTGGCTCGCGGCGTCGAGCAGCGTCAGTCGGCCGCCGTAGGTCTTCTGAAGGTTCGGCGGTGTGAACGCTTCGGCGACCGGACCGGCTGCGACCACGCGCATGTTGAGCATGAGCACCTCGTCGAAGTACTCCGCAACCGTCTGGAGGTCGTGGTGCACGCAGATGACCGTGCAGCCGCGCGAGCGCAGCGTGCGCAACACCTCGACGATCGCCTTCTCCGTCGCCGCATCGACGCCGGCGAAGGGCTCGTCCATGAAGTAGAGGTCGGCCTCCTGGGCGAGCGCGCGGGCGAGGAAGACGCGCTGCTGCTGGCCGCCGGAGAGCTGGGCGATCTGGCGATCGGCGAACGCCTCCATGTGCACCTGGGCGAGACAGGCGCGGGCGATCTCGCGATGGGCGCGGGGCACGCCGCGGAACCATCCGATGCGGCGATAGCGCCCCATGCAGACGACATCGAGGGCCGAGACGGGAAACTCCCAGTCGACGCTCTCGCGCTGCGGGACATAGCCGACGCGCCCGCGCACCTCGGCGAAGGGGCGACCCCAGAAGGCGACCTCGCCCGCGGCGAGCGGAAGCATCCCGAGACACGCCTTCATGAGCGTGCTCTTGCCGGCGCCGTTCGGTCCGACGATTGCGATGAGCTTCGCCGGCGGCGCGTCATACTCGACATCCCACAACACCGGCTTCTGCCGGTACGCCACGGTCATCGCGTGAATGGCGAGCGGACTCGACGGCGAGTGTTCGGGGCGTGCGATGGAGGCTCGTTCGGTCATTGGGGGGAGAGGCGAAGTCCGTAGCGTATGCTACCACCGCCGTTCCATCTCTCCTTTCGGAGCCCGTCATGCGCGTTCTCATCGTCCACGCCCACCACGAACCCCGCAGCTTCAACGGGGCCCTGACCGAGCGGGCGGTGCGAACCCTGCGGGAGGCCGGTCACGAGGTCGAGGTCTCGGATCTCTACGCGATGGGGTTCGATCCGGTCAGCGATCGCCGCAATTTCACCGGCGTGAAGGACCCCGCGTACCTCAAGCAGCAGGTCGAGGAGATGCACGCCACGGCGACGAACGGTTTCGCGGCCGACATCGCCGATGAGCTCGCCAAGGTCGAACGCTGCGACGCGCTCATCTTCCAGTTTCCGCTCTGGTGGTTCGGCCCGCCCGCGATCCTGAAGGGATGGGTCGATCGCGTCTTCGCGGCAGGGCGGGCGTATGGCGGCGGACGCTGGTTCGAGCGCGGGGCGTTCGCCGGCAAGCGGGCGATGGTCGCGATGACCACCGGCGGCCCGCCGACGATGTTCAACGGCTACGGACTCGATCCCACGCTCGAGACGATCCTCCGGCCGATCCAGCACGGCATCTTCTGGTTCACCGGTTTCGATCCGCTGCCCCCCTTCATCGCCTACGCGCCGGCGCGGGCCACGGCGGAGGAGCGGGAGGCGATGCTCGAGGCCTACGCCCGGCGCGTCGAGCGCATCTTCGACGAGCCGCCGATTCGCTATGTGCGCCTCGACGAGTGCGACGAGAGCTTCCGTCAGCGGCTGCCGCGCTTCATGGTGCACTGGCGCTGGATCGAGCCGGCATCGGGCGAGGTGACGAGCGCGCGACTCGACGAGCTCGTGGCCGAGGAGCGCTCCATGCTTCGCGAACTCGCCCGCGAGGGCGTTCTTCTCGAGCGGTCGATCGCCGCCGACGAGTGCGAGGGCTGGCTCCTTCTTCGCGCGAAGGATCGTTCGGACCTCGAGCGCCGTCTCGACGCGCTGCCGCTGCGACGGTGGCTCGACTGCACCGTCACCGAGCTCAAGGCCGATCCGCTGTGAGGAGCGCCTCGGGGACGAGCGACTTCGCGTTGGCCGATCCGCCGAGGGCGTTCACGATCGTGGCGATGTTGTGGGCGAACATGCCCGGCCAGGTGCCCTCGAAACTGCCCGGAGCGCCCATCGAGTCGGAGAAGAGCTCGCCGCCGATCCGCACCTCGTGACCGCGCGCTTTCGCGCCGGCGATCAGGGCCTCGATCGTCCGCGGCGAGACGGTGCTCTCGACGAAGACGGCGGGGACGCGGCGCTCGACGAGGAAGTCGACCAGTCCTTCGAGATCGGCGAGTCCCGCCTCGCTCTCGGTCGAGATGCCCTGGATCGCGTGGACCTCCAGCGCGAATTGCGCGCCGAGATAGCCGAAGGCGTCGTGCGCGGTGACGAGCACGCGACGGTCCGCGGGCACGGTCGCGATCGCCTGGTGCGCTCGACGGGCGAGTTCCGTCGCCGCGGCCGTGAAGTTCGCGCCGTTCGACCGATACGCAAGCGCGTTGGCCGGATCGCGCTCGGCAAGCGCGTCGGCGAGCCGCATGCCGGCCTTCGCCCAGAGCGTCGGATCCATCCAGATGTGCGGATCGGTCGCGCCGTGTCCCTCCGATGCGCCCGCGTCGCCTTCCTCTTGGCGGAGAAGCTCCGCCGGCAGGCGCTCGGCGACGCGCACGACCAGGCGCCCCGCCTCCTCAGCGCGATCGAACGCGTCGCTCATGCGGCCCTCGAGCAGGAGGCCGTTGGCGACGATGACATCGGCCTCGCTCAGGGCCACGATGTCGGTGCGAGTCGGCTTGTAGAGATGCGGATCGACGCCCTCGCCGATCAGGTGCTCGCTGGACGCCTCTGGAGCGATGCGACGAACGAGATCGCCGAGCATCGGCGTCGTCGCCACGACGCGGAGGCCGCCGGTCGCCGTCGGAGCCGGCGGCGCGTTCCGTTCGCACGCGGCGAGCAGGAGCGAGCCGCAGGCGATGGTGACGGCGAGGACGCTCAGGGCGCTCCGGCGACCGAGCCTGAATCCGAGAGTTGGGCGGTTGACCATAGACCGTAGCCTATGCTACGGATGACATCGGCGGCAAGCGCGTCGCGGCGGGACCCGGTCGCGCCGGCGGGGTCAGATCTCCCACCACTTCTTCTCCTGCTTCTTCCAGGTCGGGAGGATTTCGTCGTTCCGCTGCTCGTCGATGCGCTGCTCGTCGATCCGAACGTCCTCGCGATTCGGCGTCGATTCGCAGCCGGTTCCGAGGGCGAGGATCGAGAGGATCGCGCCGGCGGCGAGCGCCGGTCGGGCGTGGCGGTGGCGTCGTCGGTCTGAGATCGAAGGCATGGGTCAAGCGCTCCCCGCCCGGCTTCGGGCGTTCGGTGGGGTGATGGGATCGGCCTTGGTCGCGACCCCGCGCTGGCCGTTCCTTGGGGCGGCCGACCGGGTCACGAAGTCGGCGAATGCAGCGAGCGTTGCGGGGCTGACATGGTGCTCGATGCCCTCGGCGTCGACGCGGGCGGTCCGCTCGTCGATGCCGAGTGCGAGGAGAAACGCAAGGACCGCCTCGTGTCGGGCCTTGCTCGCGTGGGCGAGTCTGCGTCCCTTCGCGGTCAGCGTGATCGGCGAATAGGGCTCTGCGCTGACGAAGCCCTCGCGCTTCAGCCGCGCGACGACCCGACTCACCGTCACATGCGAGAGCGAGAACCGGCGCGCGAGCGTCGAGACCCGCGCCTCGCCGCCCGCCTCGATCGCCTCGGCGATCGCCTCGCAGTAGTCCTCGGCCGCCTCGATCGCATGCTGGTTGCGCACCGCGGCGTGCTCGCCCTTCGCGCGCGGCCGTCGGTGCGCCGACTGATTGCCGGCGCCGTTGCGGGGAGAGGACGGGCTCACTCGTCGTTCTCCCGCAGCTTCGCCAGGACGGCGTAGTCCTCGAGCGTGGTGGTGTCCTGTCGCGAATCGCGGCCCGCCGCGACATCCCGCAGGAGCCGACGCATGATCTTTCCGGAGCGCGTCTTCGGCAGCGCTTGGGTGAAGCGGATCATGTCCGGCCTCGCGATCGCGCCGATCTCCTTCGTCACATGTTCCATAAGCGAACGCTTCAGGCCGTCGCTCGGCTCGTGGCCCGGTCCGAGCGTCACGAACGCGGCGACGCCGGTGCCCTTGATCTCGTGCGGCACGCCGACGACCGCGGCCTCGACCACGGCCTCATGGGCGACGAGCGCCGACTCGACCTCCATCGTGCCAAGCCGATGTCCGCTGACATTGATGACATCGTCGATGCGGCCCATGATCCAGAAATAGCCGCGATCATCGCGTCGTGCGCCGTCGCCGGCGAGATACATGCCCGGCACGCGCGACCAGTAGGTCTCGATGAAGCGCTCGCGATCGCCGTGGATGCCGCGCAGCATCGAGGGCCAGGGCTTGCGGATCACGAGCAGTCCGCCGGCGTTCGGTGGCTGTTCCTCGCCCTTCTCGTTCACGATCGCGGCGTCGATGCCGAAGAAGGGCAGCGTGCACGAGCCCGGCACGAGCGGCGTCGCCGCCGGAAGCGGCGTGATCATGTGCCCGCCCGTCTCGGTCTGCCACCAGGTGTCGACGATCGGGCAGCGGCCGCCGCCGATCCGCTCGTGGTACCAGATCCACGCCTCGGGATTGATCGGCTCGCCGACCGATCCGAGCACCTTGAGGCTCGAGAGGTCGTGCTTCCGCGGGTGCTCGTCGCCCCATTTCATAAAAGCCCGGATTGCCGTCGGCGCCGTATAGAAATGCGTGACGCGATGGCGCTCGATGATGTCCCAGAAGCGGTCTTCCGCCGGAAAGTTCGGGGCGCCCTCGTACATCAGGGTCGGCACGCGATTCGGCAGCATGCCGTAGACGACATAGGAATGTCCGGTGACCCAGCCGATGTCCGCGGTCGCCCAGTACATCTGCTTCGTGCCGGGGACGAGATTGAAGACTTCCTTCGCGGTCGTCGCCGTGTAGACCATGTATCCGCCGGTCGTGTGACGGATGCCCTTCGGCTTGCCCGTCGAACCCGAGGTGTAGAGGAGGAAGAGCAGGTCTTCCGAATCGCACCATTCGCAGGGACAGTCCGGCGAGGCCGCAAGCACGAGATCGTGCCACCAGTGGTCGCGTGTCGGATGCCACACGACCTCGTTGCCGGTGCGTCGCAGCGTGATGACATGGCGCACCTCGGGAAGCTGATCGCACGCCGCGTCGACATTCGCCTTGAGCGGAACGATCGATCCGCGCCGCCACGCCCCGTCGCAGGTGACGATGACCGTCGAACCGGCGTCGCGCACGCGATCGACGATCGCGCTCGCCGCAAATCCGCCGAAAATGACCGAGTGCGGCGCGCCGATGCGGGCGCAGGCGAGCATCGCGATCGCGAGCTCGGGGACCATGCCCATGTAGAGCGTCACGACATCGCCCTTGCGCACGCCAAGCGCCTTGAGGACATTCGCGAAGCGCGAGACCTCGCGCTGGAGGTCGGCATAGGTCAGGTGTCGGATCTCATGACGGGCGAGCGCCCGCTCGTCGTGCCCGGCGACCGGTTCGCCCTCCCAAAGCAACGCGACCTCGTTGCCGTGGCCGTTCAGCACCTGGCGATCGACGCAGTTGTGGCAGATGTTCGTCTTGCCCCCGACAAACCACCGGGCGTCGGGCATCTCCCACGCGAGCACCTTCGTCCACGGCGCGAACCAGTCGAAGCCCTTCGCGATCTCGTCCCAGAAGCCTTCCGGATCCTCGATCGAGCGCTTGAAGCGTGCGCGATACTCCCGGAGGTTTCGGACATACGCCCCGCCGACGGACTCGCCGAAGCCGCGGGCCGGCTCGAAGACGCGGGTCTCGTGGAGGAGACTCTCGATCTGGTTGCTCGAAGTGCCTCCGGTGGGGTGAGGGTCGGCGCTACTCGTCTGCTGCATGCCGCCAGCGTAGCGACCGAGACGCCAAAACGAGAGGCTTCATGCGCGCCCGGAGGGCACTCCTCGCCGCCCGCGCAGGCGGCACAGGCCGCGTAGGCCGTTCCACCTCTGTCACCCCCTGTCCGAAGCTGCGGAGCGAGCGGGGAGAGCCCCATATCGCCGGACCGATGCAGGGAAGTGCCCAGCGGCGCTCGGACGCGAGCGGCTTCGAGCGGGGGCTATCCGACCGTCTTCCGGGGGTTTCGACTGATGAACGCACTGCTCGCCCGCTGGCTTCGCTCGCTGCGCGGTTCCCAGACCGGCCACACGCCGGACGCGCGATCGGGTGCGAACCCGGCGCCAAACGCCCAATCCCCACCGGCCGGTCCGCAGTTCAGCATCGAGCAGCTCGAACCGCGCATCCTGATGTCAGCGACCGCGGGTGACGACACGCTGGTCGGCGGATCGGGCAATGACACGATCAACGGTCTCGGCGGCAACGACACGATCTCCGGCGGCGGCGGCAACGACACGCTGATCGGCGGAGATGGCATCGACACGCTGACCTATGCATCCGCCTCGAACTCGGTGAATGTGGATCTCGCGACGGGTCAGGCAACCGGAGAGGGCAACGACACCGTCTCGCAGTTCGAGAATCTCATCGGTACGGGAAACGACGACACGCTTGCCGGAGATGGCCAGAACAACACGATCACCGGCGGGAACGGCAACGACACGATCTACGGCCGTGGCGGCAATGACACGCTGCTTGGAGGCGACGGGAACAACTGGATCGATGGCGGATCCGGCGACGACCATATCGATCTCGGAATGGGCAACGGCACGGCCTTCGGCGGCGACGGGAACGACACGATCATCGGGCGCGACGGCAACGACATCATCGATGGCGGGGCGGGCAACGACACGATGATCGGCGGCACCGGCAACGATAGCTTCATCGGCGGCGACGGAACCGACACCGTCGTCTTCGATACCTCGGACTCCATCACGATCAACCTCGTGACCGGCACCGCGACCGGCATGGGTGACGACACCCTGACCGGCATCGAGAACATCACGCTCGCGGGCGGCAACGACAATGTCACCGGAGACGGCGCGAACAACATCATTCTCGGCGGCGGCGGAACCGACACGCTGCGCGGCGGCGCAGGGGACGACACGCTCGATGGCGGCACCGGCAACGACACGCTGCAGGGAGGCGACGGCAACGACACGCTCATCGGTGGAGCTGGGAACGACTCGCTCCAGGGCGGCGCCGGAACGGACACCGCTGATTACTCGAGTGCGACATCCGCGGTGACGATTGACCTGACGCGGACGAATGCCCAGGTCACAGGCGGGGCGGGCACGGACACGCTGAGCTCCATCGAGCGGGTGGTCGGCTCGTCGCACAACGACACGTTCAACTTCAGTTCGCCCCTGTCCGGGCGCACCTATACGGTTGATGGCGGCGGCGGATCGAACACGATCAATCTTTCCGCCTATGCGAGCAGCAGCGTGACCCAACTGAGCGGACCGGATCGGATCACTGTGGCGCTTGCGGGTGGTGGGTCCTTCACCATCGAGTACAGCAACATCAGCCAGATCGTCCTGTCTGACACGACGCTCACGCCCGGCGCGCAGGGGCCGACGGCCAACGCAGGCTCCGATCAGACGGTTGCGGAAGGCTCGCTCGTTTCGCTCTCCGCCGCCGCAAGCAGTGATCCGCAGGGCGATGCGCTGACCTACTCCTGGGTTCAGGTGAGCGGACCGACCGTCGTTCTCTCGAGCGCGTCATCGGCGTCGCCCGTGTTCACCGCACCCGAGGGCCTCACGAACAGCCAGATCGTGTTCGAACTGACGGTCTCGGATGGAACCACGACCTCCACCGACACGGTGACCGTCACCGTGAACGCCGACAATGACGCGCCGTCCGTCGACGCCGGTCCGAACCAGACGGTGAATGAAAACGCAACCGTCACGCTCGCTGCAACGGCGAGCGATCCCGAAGGTCAGGGACTGACCTATACCTGGACGCAGGTGAGCGGGCCTTCGGTGGTCTTGAGTAACGCTTCCGCGACCTCGCCGACCTTCACCGCACCGGAAGGTCTCACGAACACGCAGCTCGTCTTCCAGGTCTCCGTCACCGACGGCACGAACACGACGGTCGACACAGTGACGATCGATGTGAATCGCGACAACGATGCGCCGAGCGTCGACGCCGGCCCGAACCAGACGGTCAACGAGAACGCAAGCGTCACGCTCGCTGCGACGGCCAGCGATCCGGAAGGTCAGGGCCTGACCTACACCTGGACGCAGGTGATCGGTCCTTCGGTGGTCTTGAGTAGCGCGAGCGCGACCTCGCCGACTTTCACAGCGCCGGAAGGTCTCACGAACACGCAGCTCGTCTTCCAGGTCTCCGTCACCGACGGCACGAACACGACGGTCGACACGGTGACGATCGATGTGAATCGCGACAACGATGCGCCGTCCGTTGATGCGGGTCCCAGCCAAGTCGTCGACGAGAACGATGTCGTCACGCTCGCTGCGACGGCCAGCGATCCGGAAGGTCAGGGCCTGACCTACACCTGGACGCAGGTGAGCGGTCCTTCGGTGGTCTTGAGTAGCGCGAGCGCGACCTCGCCGACCTTCACAGCGCCGGAAGGTCTCACGAACACGCAGCTCGTCTTCCAGGTCTCGGTGACCGACGGCACGAACACGACGGTCGACACGGTCACGATCGATGTGAATCGCGACAACGACGCTCCGAGCGTGAGCGCAGGTCCCGATCAGTCGGTGAGCGAAGGGGCTCTCGTCTCGCTCGCTGCGAGCGCGACCGATCCGGAAGGTCAGGGCCTCACCTACACCTGGACGCAAGTCGGCGGGCCGAGCGTGGCGATTGTCGGCGCGAACGGCACGACGCCGAGCTTCACGGCGCCGAACTATGTTTCGAACACCACGCTGACCTTCCAGGTTGCGGTGTCGGACGGCGTGAACATCTCGGTCGACACGGTGACGGTCGTGGTGAACGCGGATGACGACGCTCCGAGCGTGAGCGCCGGTCCCGACCAGACGGTCGATGAGGACGATGTCGTGTCGCTTGCTGCGACGGCGACGGATCCTGAGAACCTCGGCCTGACCTACACCTGGACGCAGGTCTCGGGCCCGAGCGCCGTGCTGAGCGACGCGACGAGCGCGACGCCGACCTTCGTCGCTCCGAACGGCCTCTCGAACACGACGCTCGTCTTCCAGGTGGCGGTGAGCGATGGCGTGAACACCTCGATCGACACCGTCTCCATCGCGGTGAATCGCGACAACGACGCGCCATCCGCCGATGCGGGCAACGACTTCGCCGTCGATGAGGGGCAGCTCGTCACGCTGCAGGGAAACGCCGTCGATCCTGAAAGCACGGGTCTGACCTACATCTGGGAGCAGATCGATGGCCCGACGCTGCTCATGACCGGGCTGACGACCGCCACGCCTTCGTTCACCGCGCCGGAAGGAGTCGTGAACTCGACCTACACCTTCCAGTTCACCGTGACCGACGGCGTGCACACATCCGTCGATACGGTGACGGTGACGGTCAATCGAGACGACGATGCTCCGAGCGTCGACGCTGGCGTGGATCGGACCGTGAACGAAGGTGCCTCGGTCACGCTCGCAGCGACCGCGAGCGATCTCGAGAACCAGTCGCTCACCTACACATGGACGCAGACCGGCGGCCCGGCGGTCGCGCTCTCGAACGCGAGCGTCGCATCGCCGAGCTTCACCGCACCGGAAGGGCTGACCAATGTGTCGCTCACCTTCCAGGTTGCGGTGAGCGACGGCACATCGACGACCTACGACTCGGTCACGATTCATGTGAATCGCGACAACGACGCGCCGAGCGTGAATGCCGGGGCGAACCAGTCGGTGAACGAAGGCGACGCCGTCACGCTGAGCGGTGGCGTGACCGATCCCGAAGGCGAAGGCGTCACCTACTCCTGGACGCAGGTCGGCGGGCCGGCTGTGATCCTGAGCAATACGGGTTCGCTGACGCCGACCTTCACCGCTCCCGAGGGACTGTCGAATGTCACCCTCACCTTCCAGCTCACGGCGAGCGACGGGACCAACACGAGCGTGGACACCGTCGCGATTCTGGTGAATCGCGACAACGATGCGCCCACCGTTGATGCCGGAACCGACCAGAGCGTCGATGAGGGCGATCCGGTCACGCTGACCGCGACGGCGAGCGATCCTGAGGGCCAGGGACTCATGTACCTCTGGACGCAGACCTCGGGTCCGCCGGTCACGCTCACCGGTGCAGGCAGCGCCTCTCCGACCTTCACCGCGCCGAATCTCGTCTCCAACACGACGCTGACCTTCCAGGTGACGGTGACCGACGGCGTCAATACGACCGTCGATACGGTCAGTGTCGTCGTCAACGCGGATCAGGATGCGCCGACCGTGGACGCGGGGCCCGATCAGTCGGTCGATGAGGGCGATGAGGTCATCCTCGACTCGACCGCCGTCGATCCGGAAGGTCAGACACTCACCTACACCTGGACGCAGATCGGCGGCCCGAGCGTCTCGCTCTCCGACGCGGCCGCTCCGGATCCGCGCTTCACCGCGCCGGAGGGCTTCGTCAATGCGACGCTGACCTTCCAGGTTACGGTGAGCGACGGTACGCACACGGCGATCGACACCGTCACGGTGCTCGTGAACGCCGACGACGATGCTCCGATCGTCGATGCTGGACCGACGATCGGCGTCGGCGAGAACGAACTCGTGTCGCTCACCGCGACCGCGAGCGATCCCGAAGGGAACGGGCTGACCTATTCGTGGACGCAGTTCAGCGGCCCGGCGGTCTCGCTCTCGGATCCCACGGACCCGTCGATCTCGTTCACGACGCCGGAAGGGAAGACCAACACCTGGCTCGGCTTCCAGGTCGAGGTGAGCGACGGCGTGCAGACCACCGTCGACACCGTGTGGGTCTTCATGTGGCGCAACGATGATGCACCGAGCGCAAGCGCCGGTCCCGATCAGAGCGTCGACGAGGGCGACGCCGTCACGCTGACCGCGTCGGGCACGGATCCCGAAGGTGAAGGGCTCACCTATCTCTGGCGACAGACCGACGGTCCCACGGTGATGCTCACCGGCGCAGCGACCGCCTCACCGACCTTCACCGCACCGGAGGGTCTCGCCAACACGACGCTGACCTTCGAGGTCGCGGTGAGCGATGGTGTGAACACTTCGTTCGATACGGTGACGATCACGGTCAATCGCGACAATGACGCGCCGAGCGTTTCGCTCGGCGCGGATCGCACCGTCGATGAGGGAAGCGTCGTCACGCTCGCCGCCGACGCAAACGATCCCGAAGGCGCCGGACTCACCTACACCTGGACGCAGATCGGCGGACCGGCCATCGCGCTCAATGACACGAGCGGAGCGACGCCGCACTTCACCGCACCCGAGGGTGTGGCGAACACCACGCTGACCTTCCAGGTCGAAGTGACGGACGGCACGACGACCTCGCTCGACACGATCACCATCACCGTGAACGCGAACGACGACGCCCCATCCGTCGACGCGGGTGCGGATCGGTCGGTCGGCGAGGGGGCCGCGGTTGCGCTCAGCGCGAGCGCGAGCGATCGCGAGGGCCAGGCGCTCACCTATCAGTGGACGCAGACATCGGGGACGCCCGTGGTGCTGACGGGCGCGACGACTTCGGCGCCGAGCTTCACGGCGCCGGCGAACGGCACGAGCGACACGCTCACCTTCCAGGTCGCCGTGAGCGATGGCACCAATGTCTCAATCGACACGGTGACCGTCTTCGTCGTCGAGAACGGCACGAACGCCGGCTACGACGCAGGCAGTGACCGCACGGTCGACGAGGGTGATGCTGTGCGACTCGGGCCGAGCTTCAATCAAGCGCTCACGCCCGGCGTGACCTACGCGTGGACGCAGGTGAGCGGTATTCCCATCGCTCTCGATGACGCGACTTCCGCGCGGCCGATGTTCACTGCGCCGGAAGGTCTCACGAACACGGTCGTCGAGCTCCAGGTCACGACGAGTACGGGCGCGGTCGACACGGTCGTCATCACGATCAATCGCGACGATGACGCGCCGACGATCGACGCCGGTCCGACGCAGGAGGTCGACGAGGGCGACACCGTGCAGCTTGCGGTGACAGCATCCGATCCGGAAGGGCAGGGGCTGACCTACACCTGGACCCAGGTGAGCGGGCCGGCGGTGGTGCTCACCGGAGGCAACACGGCCTCGCCAACCTTCGTCGCGCCGGAGGGACTGACCAACACGACGATCGTTTTCCAGTGCTCAGTGAGCGATGGCACGAACACCTCCGTCGATACCGTCTCGATCCTCGTGGATCGCGATCCGGATGCTCCGGTGATCGATGCGGGATCGAACCAATCGGTGGACGAGGGCGACACCGTCTCGCTGAGCGCGAGCGCAGTCGACCCCGAAGGGCAGACGCTGCACTACCTTTGGACGCAGACATCGGGTCCGCCGGTCGTGCTCGTGAATGCCAACACGGCCAACGCGACCTTCATCGCGCCGAACGGCGTATCGAACTCGGATGTCACCTTCGCGCTGCGCGTGACCGACGGTACCTGGACCGTGATGGACACCGTGACGGTGAGCGTGAACGCGAGCAACGACGCGCCATCCGTCGACGCCGGAGCGGATGTGACCGTCGACGAGGAAGAGGAAGTGACGCTGCACGCCTACGGCAGCGATCCCGAGCGCCAGGGGCTGAGCTACACCTGGACGCAGATCTCGGGGCCGACGGTTGCACTGACGGGCGATTCGTCGCGATCGCTGAGTTTCACCGCGCCGAACGAGGTCGCGAACACCACCCTCGTCTTCCAGGTCGCGGCGAGCGATGGCGTTCATACGAGCGTCGATACCGTCAGCGTCTTCGTGAACGCCGATGACGACGCGCCGACCGCGAACGCCGGCCCGAATCAAGAGGTCGCGGAAGGCGATGTCGTCACGCTCGCCGGCTCTGGCACCGATCCCGAGAACACCGGACTCACCTACGCGTGGGTGCAGACCTCGGGACCGTCGGTCACGCTCAGCGATGCGACCGCGGCATCACCGACATTCACCGCTCCGGAGGGTCTCGCGAACACGACGATCACCTTCGCGCTCACCGTCAGCGACGGCACGAACACCTCGGTCGACAGCGTCTCGATTCTTGTGAATCGCGACAACGACGCGCCGACGGTCGACGCAGGTCCGACGCAATTCGTCGAGGAGGGCGACGCGGTCGCGCTCGCCGCAAGTGCGACGGACGCCGAGGGCGCGCCGCTGACCTACTTCTGGTCGCAGGTCTCCGGTCCCTCCGTCGTCATGGCGGACATGGATTCCGCGACGCCGAGCTTCACCGCACCGGAAGGCCTCGCCAACACGACGCTCGTCTTCCAGGTCATCGTCTCGGATGGCGAAAACCAGACGATCGATACGGTCACCGTCGAGGTGGCCCGCGACGACGATGCTCCGAGCGTCGACGCGGGACTGGACCGCGCGGTGAACGAAGGTGCGTCCGTTGCCCTTAGCGCCACCGCGACCGATCCCGAGGATGTCGGTCTCACCTACGCATGGACGCAGGTGGGTGGCCCCGCGGTTGCGATCTCGAACGCGACGAGCGCAACAGCGGGATTCGTCGCGCCCGAGGGTCTGACCAACACGCAACTCGTCTTCCAAGTCGCGGTGAGCGACGGAACGAATACCTCGATTGATACGGTCACGATCGATGTGAATCGCGATGACGACGCACCGAGCGCGAACGCGGGGAGTGACCAGAGCGTCGACGAGGGCGATACCGTCACCTTGCAGGGAAGCGGCACGGATCCCGAAGGCGTACCGCTCACCTACACCTGGGTGCAGACGAGCGGCCCCGCGGTCGTGCTGAGCGATGCGAACGCAGCGCAGCCGGCTTTCATGGCGCCGCACGGACTGACGAATGTGACGCTCGGATTCCAGCTCACGGTGAGCGACGGCGTCAACACATCCGTCGATACGGTGTCCATTCTCGTCAACCGCGACAACGACGCGCCGATCGTCGACGCAGGTCCGAACCAGGTCGTCGACGAGAACGACACGGTGCAGCTCAGCGCCGCGATCACCGAGACCGACGGCCAGGCGACGCAGATCATCTGGAAGCAGATCAGCGGTCCGACGATGACGCTCACCGGCGCGAATACGGCAACGCCGACATTCGTCGCGCCGGAAGGACTCGTCAATACCCAGGTCGTCTTCCAGGCGATCGTCTCGGACGGAAGCTTCGTGACGACCGACACCGTCACCGTCGACATCAACCGCGATGACGACGCGCCGACCGCGAACGCCGGCGCCGATCAGACCGTGAACGAGGCGACGGTCGTCACGCTCCAGGCAAGCGGCACCGATCCGGAGGGCGTGGGTCTGACCTACACCTGGACGCAACTCAGTGGGCCGAGCGTTGCGATCGCGAATGCGAATTCGACCGCGCCGACCTTCGTCGCGCCGAACGAGCTCGTCAACACCGATCTCGTCTTCCAGGTCGCCGTGAGCGACGGCGTCAACATTTCCTACGACACCGTCACGATCCATGTGAACGCCGACGATGACGCACCGTCGGTCGATGCCGGTGCGAACCAGACGGTGAACGAGAACGCCCCGGTGACGCTCACCGCGACCGCGACCGATCCCGAGGGTCAAGGACTCACCTACACCTGGTCACAGGTCTCCGGTCCGGTCGTCGCGCTCTCGGGAGCGAACACAAGTTCGCTCGGATTCACGGCGCCGGAGCGCATCGCGAACACGACGCTGGTCTTCCAGGTGGCCGTGAGCGATGGCGTGAACACGACGGTCGATACGGTGAGCGTGCTCGTCAACGCCGACAACGACGCGCCATCCGTCGACGCCGGTCCCAATCAGGAGGTCGATGAGGGTGACCCGGTCGCGCTTGCAGCGACGGCGAGCGACATCGAGGGTCAGAGTCTGACCTACACCTGGACGCAGACCTCCGGTCCGACGGTCCAGCTCACCGGCGGCTCGACGGCAACGCCGAGCTTCACGGCGCCGAATTATGTGAGCAACACCACGCTCACCTTCCGCGTCGCGGTGAGTGACGGCACCAACACCACCTTCGACACGGTCAGCGTCTTGGTCAACGCCGACAACGATGCGGTGACGGCGGAGGCCGGAGCGAATCAGACGGTCAACGAGAACGCGCTCGTCACGCTTCATGGGTCGGGCGTCGATCCCGAGAGTCAGGCTCTCACCTACACCTGGGTCCAGACGAGCGGTCCCGCGATCACGCTCTCCAACGCGGCGGCTGCAAGCCCAACCTTCACGGCGCCGGAAGGGCTGACGAACACCTCGGTGAGCTTCCAACTGACGGTGAGTGACGGCGTCCACACCGCCATCGATACGGTCACCATTGACATCAATCGCGACGACGATGCGCCGAGCGTGAACGCCGGTGCGGACCGAACGGTGAACGAGAACGCTCCGGTGACGCTCACCGCGACGGCGACCGATCCCGAAGGTCTGCCGCTGACCTACACATGGACGCAAACAGCGGGGCCGAGCGTGGCCCTCACGAACGCGAACGCGGCAGCGATGAGTTTCACCGCACCGGAGCGGCTCGCCAACACGACGCTGACTTTCCAGGTCGCCGTCTCCGATGGCGTCAACACAACCTTCGACACGATCAATGTCGTCGTGAACGCCGACAACGATGCGCCGTCGGTCAACGCCGGTCTCGATCAGACCGTGACCGAGGGCGATGCCGTCTCACTCGGCGCGACGGCGACCGATCCGGAAGGCCAGGGCATCACCTACACCTGGACCCAGGTCAGCGGCACAGCCGTGACGCTGAGCGGCGCGAACTCGGCGACACCGACCTTCGCTGCGCCGAACCTCGTTGGCACCGAGACGCTCGTCTTCCGCGTGGCCGCGTTCGACGGCGTGAACACGACCTTCGACACGGTCTCCGTCGTGGTGCAGGCCGACAACGACGGCCCGAGCGTCAACGCAGGCCTTGATCAGACGGTCAACGAAGGTGACGCTGTGACGCTCGGCGCGACCGGGACTGACCCCGAGGGAACGGCACTGACCTACTCGTGGACACAGGTCGGCGGCCCGAGCGTCGTGCTGTCCGGCTCGAACGGCGCGACCCCAAGCTTCACGGCACCGAATTATGTATCGAATACCGAGCTGACCTTCCAAGTCACCGTCTCGGATGGCGTCAACACATCGATCGATACGGTGAAGGTCATGGTCAACGCCGACAACGACGCGCCGTCGGTCGATGCCGGTCCGAACCAGACCGTCAACGAGAATGCAAGCGTCACGCTCGCTGCGACGGCGAGCGATCCCGAAGGTCAGGGCCTGACCTACACCTGGACGCAGGTCGCTGGGCCGAGCGTCACGCTCAGTAACGCAAGCGCCACCTCGCCGACCTTCACCGCGCCGGAAGGTCTCACGAACACGCAGCTCGTCTTCCAAGTCTCCGTCACCGACGGCACGAACACGACGGTCGATACGGTGACGATCGATGTGAATCGCGACAACGATGCGCCGTCGGTTGATGCGGGTCCCAACCAAGTCGTCGACGAGAACGATGTCGTCACGCTCGCTGCAACGGCAAGCGATCCAGAAGGCCAGGGCCTCACCTACACCTGGACGCAGGTGAGCGGTCCTTCGGTGGTTCTGAGTAGCGCGAGCGCGACCTCGCCGACATTCACCGCGCCGGAAGGTCTCACGAACACGCAGCTCGTCTTCCAGGTTTCCGTCACCGACGGCACGAACACGACGGTCGATACGGTCACGATCGATGTGAATCGCGATAACGACGCTCCGAGCGTCGACGCCGGTCCGAACCAAGTCGTTGACGAGAACGATGTCGTCACGCTCGCCGCGACGGCCAGCGATCCGGAAGGTCAGGGCCTGACCTACACCTGGACGCAGGTCGCTGGGCCGAGCGTCACGCTGAGTAGCGCAAGCGCGACCTCGCCGACTTTCACAGCGCCGGAAGGTCTCGCGAATACGCAGATCGTTTTCCAAGTTTCAGTCACCGACGGTACGAACACGACGGTCGACACGGTCACGATCGATGTGAATCGCGACAACGATGCGCCGTCCGTTGATGCGGGTCCCAACCAAGTCGTCGACGAGAACGATGTCGTCACGCTCGCCGCGACGGCCAGCGATCCGGAAGGTCAGGGCCTGACCTACACCTGGACGCAGGTGAGCGGGCCTTCGGTGGTCTTGAGTAGCGCGAGCGCGACCTCGCCGACCTTCACCGCACCGGAAGGTCTCTCGAACACGCAGGTCGTTTTCCAAGTCTCCGTCACCGACGGCACGAACACAACGGTCGACACGGTGACGATCGATGTGAATCGCGACAACGACGCTCCGAGCGTGAGCGCAGGTCCCGATCAGTCGGTGAGCGAAGGGGCTCTCGTCTCGCTCGCTGCGAGCGCAAGCGATCCCGAGGGTCAGGGCCTCACCTACACCTGGACGCAGGTCGGCGGGCCGAGCGTGGCGATTGTCGGCGCGAACGGCACGACGCCGAGCTTCACGGCGCCGAACTATGTCTCGAACACCACGCTGACCTTCCAGGTCGCGGTCTCCGATGGCGTGAACACCTCGGTCGACACGGTGACGGTCGTGGTGAACGCGGATGACGACGCTCCGAGCGTGAGCGCCGGTCCCGACCAGACGGTGGATGAGGACGATCTCGTGTCGCTCGCTGCGACGGCGACGGATCCTGAGGGTCTCGGCCTGACCTACACCTGGACGCAGGTCTCGGGCCCGAGCGCCGTGCTGAGCGACGCGACCAGCGCGACGCCGACCTTCGTCGCTCCGAACGGCCTCTCGAACACGACGCTCGTCTTCCAGGTGGCGGTGAGCGATGGCGTGAACACGACGATCGATGAGGTCAGCATTCTCGTCAATCGCGACAACGACGCGCCGACCGTTGACGCCGGCGCGCCGTTCAGCGTGACCGAAATGCATCCGGCGCAGCTCAGCGCGTCGGCGAGCGATGTGGAAGGCCAGGCGCTGACCTATGCGTGGACGCAGGTGAGTGGGCCATCGGTCACGCTCGTTGGGGCGAACTCGGCCACGCCGACCTTCACCGCGCCTGGATGCCCGCTGGACACGGTGCTGCGGTTCCAGGTGGCGGTGAGCGACGGAACGAATGTCACCTACGACACGGTCGATGTTCTCGTCGTCGCTGTCAATCAGGATCCGGAGAACCTCCGCATCGACGCGACGGAGATCGCTCCGGACGCCGTGAGCGGAACGCTGATCGGTCGCGTCACAGCCGACGACGGAGACACGGGCGAAGTCCTGCGTTACTCGCTCGTCGGCGACGATTCGCGATTCGCGATCGATCCGGTCACCGGAGAGCTGCGTGTCGCCAATGCGGATCTGCTCGAGCGGTACGGCACGAACGAGTATGTCATCACCGTGCGGGCGACGGACCTCTCCGGCGCCATCGTCGAGCGCGAGATCGTGCTCACCATGCACGGCATCGCGCCGCCGACGCTTGACGAGGATCGCAGCGACACCGATGCGAGGGATGCGTCCAAGCCCTCGAACGCCGATCGTGGCGAGAGCGTGGCGGCGGTCGCGCCGCTGACGCCGGCTGGCTCCGAGGTGCGGACCGGCCTCGCCGAACCGATCGAGGTCCCTGACGCGGGCGGCGGTTCGCCGACGGTGATCACGCCCGTTGAATTCGTCGCGTGGGACGGACGCACCGAGGACCTTGTGCAGGAGATGCCGGTCCCGATCGAGTTGAACGAATCGAGTCCGGACCTTGGCATCGCGTCGCGCGTCGCGAGCATCGAGTTCGGGAACGAGCCATTCGATGCCCTCTTCGAGGAAGTCATTGAGGAGTCGCGCCGTGAGGTTGCGTCGATCGCCGACGCGGCCGATCGGGTCAGCGATCCTCCGGCGACCCCACCGGCGGAGGCCGCATCGAGCTCGATGTGGGCGCTCCTCTGGGGAGCCCTCCGCGGCGCCCAGGGGGCCGAGCGCGAGTCGCAGCGCGTCGCTCCGGGGGAGGATCGGTCGCGAAACAGGTCCCAGAAGTAGCGGTCGCTCTGACTGGTGAGGTACCCAGTGTTCGGTTCAGCGACAGTTCATCCGAATCGCTTGACTCCTGTTGCGACCGCGCCGATCTGCCAATGTCGGACAGTGGCGTGGGGATCCTTCGCCGCCCATTGATTCTCGGGGGAAAGACGCGTGGACGAGATCCTGAACGACAACGACCTGATCGCCGAACTCGCTTCCAACACGCGCTCGGAAGTCGAGTCGAGACGCACGCACGCCCGATTCACCGTTGCGCTCCCGATCGTTGCTGCGCCCGGCAACTTCTCCGATCGAATGCGACCGTCGCTGAACGGAACATCGGTCGACCTCTCGCAGGGCGGCTGCCTCGTTCTCTTCGAGCAGGCGGTTCAGGTGGGCGACATCTACCTCCTTGATCTCGCCGGCGCACAGAGCGGACTTCCGCAGGTCTACGCCCGATGCGTCCGCGCCCGCATGGTGCACGATGGTGCGGTCGAGGCGGGCTTCTCGTTCTTTTCGCAGGTGGAGGCGAACGATCTCCGTGAGGCGATGCGACGCTGCACGGCGAGCAACGCGAGAAAGGCCGCATGAACCACGGATCCGGCGAGCAGATGCCGGACCGGATCAGCGGGGCGCAAGCACCGGGGACGGCGGTCAGGCAATCGGAACAGCAGTCGCGTCCGGCGCTCGGCGATCCGGTGCGGGCGCTCGTGCGCCTGGCCGACGGACGCGCCCCCGACACGGCCCTGCTGCGCGATGCCCTCCGCTTGGCATGCTCGGAGTTCGGCGCCATCTTCGGCATCCTGAAGGCGACGGTGAACGGGTGTGGCATCGACGAGCACTGGCACACCGGGCCACATGATCCGGCGTTTTGGAAGGACCCGGCGAGCAAGGCGCTCGCCCGCGCGATCGCGACCCACCAGTCGGTTGATGTGCGATATCGAGCCCGTGCTCAGCCCGTGCGCTTGGCCATCGTCGCGGCCCCGATCAGTGATGGCGACGGCGACGCGCTCGGCGCGCTCGCGCTCGTCCTCGAGGTCGGTGAGGATCATGAGGTGGAGCGGGCGCGACTCGAGCTGCGCTCCTTCGCCGCTGCCCTCTGGCTCATCATGCGGGCGCGACCGGTGCCGTCGCGCGAGTCGGTCACGCGGGAGGCCGGATCCTCGACGGGCGACCTGCGGGCGGTCACCGCCGCGGCGTCAGCGCCGAGCCGCGTCGGCGTCGCCATCGCGATCGTCAATCAGCTTCGCACGAAGCTCGGATGCGAGCAGGTCGCAGTCGGCATGGTTCGCCGGCGAGGCGTGCGGCTCCTCGCGATCTCGGGGCTGGCCGATGTCAACGCACGGACCGCGGGCTGTCTCGCGATTCAGGCGGCGATGGAGGAGGGGCTCGATCTCGGTCGACCGGTCACGGTGAGCGCCGCATCGGTCGATGGCGATGCCTGTCCGCTCCACCGCCACTGGAGCGGAGCGTGCGAGGGCGCGTCGGTCGCGTCGATTCCGATCGAGGACCCGGCGACCAAGTCGGTCGTGGCGATCGTCGCCCTCCGCCATGTGCCCGGACGACGCTTCCAGGTCGATGAACTGAAGAAGGTCGGTGAGAGTCTGGCCGCGTTTCCAGCAGCGCTGCGCGTCGCCGACCTCGCCCACCGGTCGCTCGCCGCCCACGCCGTCGCGAGTCTCGGTCGACTCGCGCTCGGCATCGGTCACGGGCGCGTGCAGCGAGCGCTCCGCTGCGCCGTGACGATCGTGCTCCTCTGCGTCGCGCTGTGGATCGCCTTCGGCACGATGATGCACACCGTCGGCGCCCGGGCCAGCATCGCACCGACACTCATCCAGCATGTCACCGCTCCCTTCGAGGGCCGCATCGTCTGGGCGGAGGCCCGCGACGGCGACCGCGTGCGCGAGGGCGATGTGCTGCTGCGACTCGATACGTCGGCCCTTGAGGTCGAGCGGGCGCGACTGACGGCCGCCGTGCGCGCCGCGGAGATCGAGGCCGAGGTCGCCCGATCGAAGGGCGATCACGCTCAGGCGAGACTGCTTCTCGCCCGTTGCGAAGTCGACCGCGCGAGTCTCGCCTCCGTCGAGCGGCGCATCGCCGATGCGGTCGTCCGCGCGCCGTCGGACGGCTTCGTCCTGCGTGGCGAGGTGCGCGATCGCGTCGGCACGCATGTGGCAAGCGGCGCGTCGCTGCTCGAGTTCGTGCCGCATGGCTCGCTTCGGCTCCTGCTCGAGGTTCCGGAGCGCGATGTGATGCATGTCGTCTCCGGGGCAGCCGTGCGATTCCGGCCCAACGCGCGTCCGGACCTGACCATGGATCTCGCCGTCGATCGTGTGCGGCCGGCGGCGGAAGCGCGAGCGTCGGAGAGCGTCTTCGTCGCCGAAGTGGCCCTCGACGAGGTCGAGCCGTGGATGCTCGCGGGCGTCGAGGGCGTGGCCCGCGTCTCCTGCGATTCGCGGCCCGTCTGGTGGGTGCTCACGCATCGCATCGTCGACTCGGTGAGGTTGCGGCTATGGCTCTGACCGCGGCGAAGCCCCCATCGCAGGGCCGCTCCGGCGAGGCGGCCGGCGGCGGTCCGTCGATGGCCGATCGCCTGCGCGAGGTCGTCGCGGGACTCCGTCGCGATCTCGAGGTGAGTCGCCATGTCATGCGCGGCGAGGTGAGCTATGTCCTGCGCGATCCGGTGAGCTTCGACACGCACGCCTTTCCGGTCGCGGACTATCGCGTGCTCGTGGCCCTCAACGGCGAGCGCACGCTCGGTGAGGCGTTCGAGTCGCTCGCCGCAAGCGGCGTCTGCCAGGCCGATCACGAGGAGTCCTTCTACCGATTCGTGCTTGAGCTGCACCGGGCCGGACTCCTGTCGCTGCCCATCTCCGACGAGAAGCAACTACAGATGCGCAACGAGCGCAAGCGGCAGGGGAAGCGGAAGGCCCTGCTCATGGCCCCGATCTACCTGAAGATTCCGCTCTGGAATCCCGACGCGTTCCTCGCCCGGACGCAGCGATTCATGGCGCCGCTCTTCACCCGCGGCGCGTTCGTCGCGTGGTGCGCCTTCGCCCTGCTCTGCGCCTACCTGCTGTCGGGCCGCTGGGGCGATCTTGCGGCCCAGCTTCCCGGCCTGCTGGCGCCGGAGCAACTGCTCAGCATGTGGATCCTGCTTGCGGTGCTGAAGGTCATCCACGAGGCCGGCCACGGCTATGCCGTACGCACCTTCGGCGGCACGGTGCCGGAGACCGGCGTCTCGCTGATTCTCTTCACGCCCTGCGCCTATGTCGACGCGTCGGCATCGTGGTCCTTCACGAGTCGCCTGAAGCGCATCATCGTGTGCCTCGGAGGCATGTACTTCGAATCGTGGATCGCCGGTCTTGCGCTCGTCGCCTGGTGCTTCTCCGAACCAGGACCGCTCCAGGCCATCGCCTACCAGACGATGATCCTCGCAAGCGTGACGACGGTTGGTTTCAATATCAATCCATTGCTGCGATTTGACGGCTATTTCATCCTGAGCGACCTGCTGCAAGTTCCGAATCTCCGGCAGGTGGCGAACGAGCACGCCCAACGGCTGCTTCGCCGCATCTTCCTCGGATTCGATTCCGGCGGTCGCTCGTGGGGACCGATCCTCGGGCCGACGCTCATCGCATGGTCCTTCGGCGCCGCGTTTCTCCGCATCGGCATCGTGCTGGGCATCTGCGCGATCATCGCCCTCAAGTTCCCGATCGTCGGATTCCTCGCGGCCCTCGCCTACGGCGGCGGCACGCTGATCGGAACGCTGGTGAAGTGCCTTGGATACCTGTGGCTCTCGAAGGAGACGGCCCATGTCCGCTGGCGGGCGGTGGCCGTCGGATGTCTGCTGCTCGTCGTTCCGTCGACGCTCATCGCCTGGCCACTGCCGCGGACGGTGAGCGCGACCGGCGTGATCGAGCCGGAGCGCTGGATCGCCCTGAACGCCCCCGAGGCCGGACGCGTGCTCGGCGCGTCGCGTCGGCCGGGCGACGGCGTCGGCGAGGGCGATCCGGTGGTGACGCTCACAAGCGCAGCGGTGTCGGACGAACTCGCGATCGCCGAGGCTGCGCTCCAGGCCGCACAGGTCGAGCGCGAGCAGGCTGAGCTGCGCGATCCGGCCGCGGCCGTGCGGCTGCGCGAGGCGGAGCGGGCCGCCCTCGTGCGATGCGACGAGGCCCGTCGTCGCGCGGACGCGATGGTCGTGC
>VYLE01000216.1_pt1 | contig 48139 bp, 37 predicted proteins | sample 5114391 | NCBI WGS metagenome assembly VYLE01 (sample SAMN12291771, study PRJNA351875) | freshwater metagenome | isolation source: freshwater lake | place: USA: Michigan, Kent Lake | collected 2013-08-15
GACTTCTCACTGCGACCATCGCCTGCGCTCCTCAGGTCCCTCCGGCAACGGGATGTCTCCATCAACTCGCTCGCACCTGTCTCCGTTTTTGCCTTCTCTGTGCATCCTCTGTGCCCTCTGCGCCTCTGTGGTTCTCTGGCCGAACCGCGGGGAACGCGCGATACCTCACCCGACGAAGAAACCCTCGACCGTCGCGAGCAACTGTTCGAAGACCTCGTCGGGCGAGCGTGACGCGTCGACCGTGCGGTAGCGATCGGGAAAGTCGCGGACCTGCTGGAGGTATCCGTCGCGCACGCGGCGATGGAACTCCGCGCCGCGCTGTTCGATGCGATCGAGAAGCGGCGAGAGGCGACTCGCGGCGGTGCGCTCGTCGACATCGAAGATGACCGTGAGATCGGGCCAGCGGTTGCCCGTCGCGACCTTGCCGACGGCGAGGATGTCCGCGACCGGCAGACCTCCGGCCGTTCCCTGATACGCGAGCGTCGAGCTGGTGAAGCGATCGGCCAAGACGAGTTCGCCGCGATCGAGCGCGGGAACGATGCGCTCCTCAAAGAGCTGCGCGCGGCTCGCCATGTAGAGCAGCATCTCGCAGCGCATCGCCATCGAGTCGTTCGCCGGATCGAGCAGCACGCTGCGGATGTGCTCGCCGATGCGCGTGCCCCCGGGTTCGCGGACCTCGGTGACGACGAGGCCGTCGGCCTGGCAGCGCTCGGAGAAACGGCGAAACTGGGTGCTCTTGCCGCTCCCGTCCGGTCCGTCGAAGACGACGAATCGGCCACCAAGGCAGTGGGGGAACCGCTTCCGCGCGGTCTCCGCGCTCCGACCGACGAGACGGTCTGGCGGCTGCGGCGAGGGACGAGCGTCGAGGGGCGCGTTCATCTCCCGTATCATCGCGTCATGCGGATCGATGTGCGCGAGCCGGATCGCGACAATCCCACGCCGTGGACAAGCCCGCGGCTCGCGCGGATCGAGGTCGATCCGACCATCCGCCCGAACCTGATTCGGCTGCCGGTGGCGCTCCCGCCACCCGAGCCGGCGGTCGAGCGGCGCACACCTCGCGACGAGCGTGCCGAGCCGCCCGCGACGAGCCCCGCCCGCGACGCCGGGGGCGAGCGTTTTCTCAACTGGGAGGGTGCCCTCGACGACGGGGGACACCTCCGCAAGTGCCTCATCTGCGGCTGCGACCGCCTCTACCGGCAGAAGACGCTGCCGCAGGTCACGCCCTTCGTCGCCCTCCTCGCCTTCGCCGGCGCGATCATCGGCCTCCTGGGCTACAGCAACAACCCGCTCATGCTGCCGGTGCTGGTCGGGCTCCTCCTGATCGACATCGCCACGCTCGCCCTCGCCAGCGAGCGTCTGGTCTGCTACCGCTGCGGCAGCGTCTATTCGAAGCTCCGAATCGCCCGCTATCACCGACGATGGGATCGCACCGAGGCCGAGCGCGTCCGAGCCCGCTTCGGTTCCGCCGGGGGCTCGGTGGCGTCGCCGCCCGGCTCGTGACAGAATCACCGCCGCAGTGGCCACACGCGAGCTGATTCTCCTCGGGGCCGGCGGACACGCCTCGGTCGTCGCCGAGTCGGCCGTCGCGGCCGGCTGGCGGATCCTTGGCTATCTCGCCAACGAGGCGACCCGCGAATCGCGCTGCGCGGCCCTCGCCGTCCCCTGGCTCGGCAGCGTCGAACAGCCGACCGCCGAGGGACTCCAACTTCTCGAACGCGGCGCGAAGGTCCACGCCGCCGTCGGTGACGCCCGCGTCCGCGAACGCTGGACCGGTCGTTTCGGCGCCGAACGCCTGGCGACGATCGTGCATCCGACCGCGTGGGTGAGTCCGAGCGCATCGCTCGCGCCCGGCGTCTATGTCGGTGCGTTCGCCGCGATCAACGCGAGCGCCTCGATCGGCATGTCGACGATCGTGAACACCGCCGCGATCATCGAGCATGGCGTGCGCGTGGGAAGCTCCTCGCACTGCGCGCCGCGCTCGACGCTCGCCGGACTCGCCGAGGTCGCCGAACGGGTGCTCATCGGCGCGGGCGCGGTCGTCCTGCCCTTCGTGCGGGTCGGTTCAGACGCGATCGTCGGCGCCGGTGCAGTCGTCCATCGCGATGTCGCGGCGGCCATCACCGTCGCCGGCACGCCGGCGCGGCCGTTACGGGGTCGGGGCTGACGCCGCCGTCGATCCCGCCCAGATCGCGAAGGAGACGATCGTCGAGCCGAAGGCGAGGACGAGCAGCGAGAGGATCGCCGCGCCGATCACCATGCCGGCGTCGCGCGGCGAGAGACGGAACACGAGCAGGACGAGAAGCCACGCCACGGCGAGCGGGGCGAGAACATCGTGGGTCTGCTTGAGAAACGCAATCGGAATCGGCACGGCCCGGACGAGGATCGAGGCCGCGCTGATCATGAGCATGCGGGCGGAGAGCGCCTGGAGGTCGCCGAGCGGACCGCGCTCGACGAGCTGGACGATCGCGGCGCCGGCGACGAGGCAGCCGCCGGAGAGGAGCATCATGAGAAGCCCGCGCAGCAGAACGAGCAATCGCTCCGAGTACGCGATCTCGACCGTGGCGGCGTGCGGAAAGATGCCTTGCTGCCCGGCAAGGCAGGCGGCGACGAAGAGGGCAGCGCAGCTTCCAGCGATCGCGAGCGGCCATTCGACGCGCGTGCCGCGCACGAAGGGTCGCTTCGAGGTCACGGTCCCTGCGGAAGCCGCGTCAGCCGTCGATCGGGTTCCGGTCGGCGCGCTCGCGGTGGGCTTCACGCTCGCGGGCGGCGCCTGCTTCCGCGCCTGCTCCGGGGCCTGCTCCAGCTCAGCTTCCGGTTCCAGTTCGATGAGGTCGAGGAGCGGACGATCGGAGATCGCCGGCGGAGGCGCTTCACGCGAAGCGCTCGCGGCCGGCGCGGAGCTGTCGGCGCTGGAGGTCGCGGGGGACGAATGGTCCGCGCCCGCCGCCATGCTTCCGTCGGTCGAATCCTGATCCTTCGGGTCCTTCGGATCGCTCACGCGTCACTCCAGGGCTACGGACAACTTGAACATCGCATCGAACCGCTCGTGCCTGTCCCGCTCTTGTTCGGAGTGCGGGTCGCGGCGTTCACCGACGCCGAGTCGATGGGGAAGATACCGTCGGTCCCTTCATCGTCGCACCATCCGCATCCTCTACAGTCGTCGGCATGATCTCGTTCGGTCGTGCTCTCCTGTTCACGCTCGCATGGCTCCCGATCCTCTTCCTCGGAACGAGGGCGAGCGCGGAGGATCTGCCGCAGCCAGCCATGACCCAGTCAGCGCCGGTCCAGCCCGATCAACTGCGGCTTCGGGGGGGCGACCTCCTGCGCGGGAAAATCGTCGAGGTCCGCGATGGCATCGTTCGATTCGAGCATCCCGAACTCGGCGTTCTGTCCATTCCCTTCGAGCGAATCGATTCCTACGGCCCCGTACCTGCGGCCACCGCGACGACGGCATCGGGCGAGCCCGTGGTGGCAGCGCCGACGGCAGAATCCGCGACCGACATGACCGCGACGACCGCGACCACGGCCCCGCCGCCCGTCGGGAAGAAGGAGCAGACCGGCGACTGGGAGACCTTCATTGGCTTCGCCCTCGCCGGCAACTTCGCCCTGAACGAGGAGGTCACGATGCGGGCGAACATCGGCGCGAAGCGCGTCTCCCCGCGGGACACGACCACGCTCGAGGCCGAGTATTACTATCGCGTCTTCAATAGCGAAGTCACCGACAACAACATTCTTGCGAAAGCCCTGCAGGAGTGGAACTTCGGCGAGTCGGCGTGGCTGTTCTTCGCCCAGGGGCAATACCAGTACGACGAGTTCCAGCCCTGGCGGCATCGCGTGAGCCTCTATGTCGGTCCCGGCTATCGCATCGTGCGCACCGAGGCGATGGATCTCGCGCTTCGTCTCGGCGTCGGGGCGACCTACGAAAACGGCGATGTCGACCAGGTCGAGCCCGAAGTGCTCATCGCCGAGGACTGGACCTGGCGGATCAGCCCGCGGCAGACGCTGGTCCTCAACACGAGCATCGCCCCGAACGTCGAGGACATCGCCGACTATCGCGTGCAGACGCAGTTCGAATATCGATATCTGATCGACGACGCGAAGCGCGGTCTCTCGCTGACGGCGGGTCTCCGTGACATCTATCTCAGCAAGCCCGCTCCCGACGGCGAGGGCAACGAGCTGCGCATCTACGCGGGCCTGCGGTACGACTTCTGAGCGGGTACGCCGGCGTCATCCCTCGTGTTTGCAGACGACCTTCACGCGGACGATCGGCTGGGCAGTCGGCTCGGAGGCGATGCGCAGGCGCTCCTCGCCGCCGGCGCGGAGGAAGCGGTCGAGGGCGAAGCGGCAGGCCGACGACTGCGTCTCGACCGTGAGAACGCCGCGGCGGAGGCCGACGAGCGTGCATTCGCGGGCGATGACGCCGGGCACGATCGCCTCGAAGGACTCGGTGACGACGCCGAGCGATGCGGCGACGCGGCGCTGCTCGCGGACGAACTCGCGAAGCATGCCGCCGAGCTCGACATTCCGCTCCTTCCTGCCGCGCCACTGCCGAAGGCGTTCGAGGTGTTCGAGGCGAGGGTCCACGCCGGGCATGCTACCGCGGGGCGACGGGCCGACCGGAGCGTGTATCCTCCCCTCCTCCCATGACGGCGATTCGCCTCGAAAAACTTCGCAAGGCCTACGGCGAGACCGTCGCCGTCGCCGACATCACGCTGGAGCTCAAGTCGGGCGAGCTGACCTTCCTGCTCGGACCGTCGGGCTGCGGCAAGACGACGCTCCTCAGGATGATCGCCGGCTTCATCGAGCCGACCGCCGGACGCATTCTTTTTGACGACCGCGATGTCGGCAGCCTGCCGGCAAATCAGCGAAACACCGGCATGGTCTTCCAGAGCTACGCGCTCTGGCCGCACATGACGGTCGCCGACAATGTCGCGTTCGGGCTGGAGGTGCGCAAGCGTCCGGCTGACGAGATCAAGCGCCGCGTCGGCGAGGCGCTCGAGATGGTGAAGATGGGTCACCTCGGCAAGCGCCGACCGACCGAGCTCTCGGGCGGCCAGCAGCAGCGCGTGGCCCTGGCCCGAGCGCTCGTCTTCCAGCCGAGCGTGCTGCTCCTCGACGAGCCGCTCTCAAACCTCGACGCGAAGCTGCGGCTCGAGATGCGGACGGAAATCAGGCGCATCGTGAGCGAGCTCGGCATGACCGCGGTCTATGTGACGCATGATCAGGAGGAGGCGCTCTCCGTCGCCGACGCGATGGTGGTCCTCAAGGACGGCAGCGTCATGCAGCACGGGCGGCCGAATGACCTCTATCGCCGACCGCATTCGCGCTTCGTCGCCGACTTCCTCGGCGAAACGAATTTTATCGAAGGCACCGTCAGGGAGTCGCGCGACATCGAGCTCGTCGTCGACACGCGCTGCGGCCAGCTCCTCGCCCGCGGCCTCTCCGTCGCGAGTCGCCGCACCGGCCAGGTGACGCTCTCGGTCCGCCCCGAATCGCTCACCATCGCAACGGCAAGCGGCGGCCGCAGCGGCGCGCCAAACACGATCGCCGCCGAGTACGCAAGCACGATCTACCTCGGCAAGTCGGCCCAACACCGCATGACAACCACCGGCGGCGTCGACCTCAAGATCCTCGAAGGCAACCCCCGCACCGTCCCCACCAAAGGCGAGCGCACCATCCTCACCGTCGACCCCGACGATGTCGTCGTGTTGGGTGAGTGAGTGGGGGTGAGTGAGTGGGGGTGAGTGAGTGGGGGTGAGTGAGTGGGGGTGAGTGAGTGGGCGTGAGTGAGTGGGAGTGAGTGAGTGGGGGGTGAGCGGGGGCGAGTGAGCGGAGCGAGGAAATGCGGCCGCGCGAGCGCTTCGCGGCTACGCTTCGATGTGCTGTTCTTCTCACCCCCGATCCTCCGCCCTCTGCCGAACGGAGTTTCCCCGATGCTTGCTTCCTCTTTCTCGATGCACTCGGTCGCTCGCCTCATCGTCGTCGGTCTCGCCACGCTCTCACTCACCGGTTGCGATGCCGGCAGCGGCGGTCCCGCTGGTCCCGCTGGATCATCCGCCTCGCGGCCGCCGGTGTTTGACGCCCGTCCCTATGCCGAGGCCAAGGCTGCGGCGACGGCGGAGGGCAAGTGGCTGATCGTCAAGGCGACCGCCGACTGGTGCGGGCCGTGCAAGCAGATGGACAAGACGACCTGGCGCGACGATGCCGTCGTCGCCTGGTGCAAGGAAAACGCGATCGTCGTCGCACTCGATGTCGATCAGGAGCCGGCCGTCGCGAAGGAGCTTGGCGTCTCGGGCATCCCGACGACCGTCGCATTCCAGAACGGCACGACCGAGATCGATCGCCTCGTCGGCATGCGGGACGGACCGGCGTTTCTCGCGTGGCTGGAGGGTGTCGAAGGCTCGGCTCGCTGACGCCGCAACCATCGCGGCCGCCGTGCCCGTACCATCTCCGCCCTATGCCCGTCACCTTTCAGCGCGCTCGGCTTGACAACGGTCTTGAAATCGTCGGCGAAACCGACCCCGCCGCGCACACCGCGTCGGTCGGCTTCTTCTTCCGGACCGGCGCCCGTGACGAGACCCCGCGGCTCATGGGTGTCAGCCACTTCCTCGAACACATGATGTTCAAGGGCACCGCGAAGCGAAACGCCCAGGACGTCAACAACGATTTCGACGCGATCGGCGCGAGCCACAACGCATACACATCGGCGGAGATGACCGCCTACTACGCCCATGTGCTCCCCGAGCACCATGCGGCGGCGACGGAGATCCTCGCCGACATCCTGCGGCCGGCCCTCCGGATCGAGGACTTCAACGAGGAGCGCGGCGTCATCCTCGAGGAGATCGCCATGTACGAGGACCAGCCCTTCTGGGTCCTCTACGAACGGGCGATGGAGCTCTTCTACGGCGCGCACCCGCTCGCCCATCGCGTCCTCGGCACGCGCGAGACGATCCAGCGGCTCGAGCGCGACGAGATGGCCACCTACTTCCGCGACCGCTACTCCGCCGACAACACGACCGTCGCCGTCGCCGGCCGCGTCGACTTCGGCGCTTTCGTCGCACAGGTGCGCGAACTCTGCTCGCACTGGGAGGCGACGCGCCCCGCCCGCGATTTTCCCGCGTGGAACCTCGCCGATCGCGACGAGACGATCACGCTGAAGAACGCCTCGCGGCACTACCTCATCATGGGCATGCCGGCGCCGCATGTGAACGACCCGTGGCGATACGAGTCGACGCTTCTCGCCCATGTCCTCGGCGACGCCGACGGCTCGCGGCTCCACTGGGCACTCATCGAGACCGGTCTCGCGGAAGAGGCGAGCGCCCAGTACGACGGCCGCGACGGGGTCGGCGAGTTTCTCGTTTCCGCGGTCTGTGACCCGAAGGACGCGGCCGAAGTCGAGGGCATCTGCCGCCGCGAGCTCGCCGCGGTGCTCGGCGGCCTGCGTGACGACGATCTCCTCCGCGCTCGCAGCAAGATCGCCACGAGCGTGACGCTCGCCGGCGAGCGCCCCGCCGGCCGCATGAATCGGCTCGGCACGATCTTCGCCTACCGCGGCGAGTACTGCCCGCTCGAGGAGGAACTCCGCCGCATCGACGCGATCACGATCGATCGCCTGCACGAGTACGCCCGCCGCTGGCCGCTCGTGCCGCGCATGGTCGCGCGCCTGCGACCGGAGTCTGACTGAGGCGACACGGCCGCACCGGCCGGTCACGCGGCCGCGCGGGCCGTTTCCTTGCGATAGAGAACGACCTTGTTGCGGCTCTGCTGGGCCATCGACGCCGCGACCAGCGCGGCCTTCAGGAGCTGGTCGCGATTCGTGATGCCCGAGGCCTCGCGGTGAGTCGCGTCACCCTCGCAGATCGCCACGCCACAGCTCACCGTCACGCTCACCGCGTCACCATCGATCCGCGCGACGCTCTCGGCCACGCGCTTCCTGACCGCCTCGGCGGTCCGACAGAGCTGTTCGAGATCGACCTTCGGAAGCAGTGCGACCACGCCGGCGCCGACGAAGCGATATGCCCGGCCGAAGCGGCCGATGCCGTCGTTGGTCATCTCGCCGACATGCCTGAGCGCAGCGTCGCAGGCGTTCACGGTGTGTCGCGTGTTGAGGCCCTTCGCGTCGTCGAGGAGCGCGATGATCACGCCGATGCCGGTGCCCGTCGCCGACTCCGAGAGCTGCGCGAACGCGGCATCGAGGTCGCGCACGAAGACGCTCTTGTCGGGCAGCCCCGTCACCGTGTCGCAGGACTCCTTCGCCTCGGCGGCGAGGATCTGGTCGACATTCATCGCCGGCAGCGACTGGTCGGTGCGGATCTTCTCCGCCTCGGCGAGGATCGCCTCGATGTTGGGCGTCTCGCCGACATTCAGTCCGAAGACGCGGGCGAGCTCCTGGGCCTTGTCGCTGAAGACCTGGAGCATCGTCAGCGGCATGTTGTTCTTGATATCGAACCACTCGTTCGCGGCGGCGCGGAAGCGGTTGACCGCGTCGTCGCTCTTCGTGCACTCGCCGAGAATCACCGAAGCGGCCATGCCGGCGAGCTCGACCGTCCGGGCAAGCGGCATCGTCTCGAGCGACGCGCCCTGACTGTTGTGGTGGAAGCGCACCGCGTCGATGATCTGCTCCGGGAAGCGCCAGCGAAGCGTCATCTCCGCCGCGACCGCCGCGTGATCGAGCTCGAGCGCCTTCCGCTCGAGCTGCACGAGTCGGCGGTGCTCCTTGCCCGCCGAATCGACGGTCTGGAGATAGCGGTCGCCGAAGGCCCGCCAGAGCGCCACCATGCCGATGTCCTGGACGAGCGCGGCGACGAAGGCCTCGTCGGGATCGCAGCGCCTGGTCACGACGGCGATGTGGCGGGCGGCCGACGCACAATACATGCATCGCCGCCAATAGCTGAGAAAATCAAATGAGACTTCCTTGTCGCCGCCGCCGTCGAGCGAGCGCGCAAGCGAAAAGCCCAGCACGAGACCCTTCACGGTCTGAAGGCCGAGAAGCGCCAGCGCCTGCTGGATCGACCCGCAGCGCCGCGAAAGGCCGTAGAAACTGCTGTTGATCGTGCGAAGGACCTTGGTCGCGATCGCCTGATCGTGCTCGATCACGGCGGCGACTTCCTTCAGTTGCACATCGGGCTTGTTGGTGAGTTCGAGAACCTTGATCGCCACCGCGGGCAGCGTCGGGAGATTGGGGCAGGCGAAGACTTTTTCAAGTGCTGCGAAGTTCATGTCTTATCTCCCGTTGTGGTCCCCGCGGCGGGTCCCCGATGGCGGTCGAAACGCGAACGGCGAAGCCCGCGCCGGCCCCGCCTCCGCGGGGCTCGACCGAACGCTGCGACGGTCCAGGCGACGATCCGTGTCACTCATCGGCCGAAGCCGGACAGCGCTTCAGCGACGCGAAAACATTCACTGTCGCTTCCCCCAAGTCGCGCCGCGCTCAGATGTCCGGGAACAGCGCCCGCATCGTCTCGATCGGCGCGCCGTGAATGTGCCTGACATACGCGGCGAGCAGCCGATTCGCCCGGCCGACCCGCTCCGCGCCGGCCCGATCGCAGGACGCGCGGACCCCTTCGAGGAGCGCTGCGGTCCTGGTTCCGCCGACCCACGCCTCGGCCAGCGCCGCGACATCGAGCAGAAGCTCGACGGTCGACCGGCGGACCTTCCAGGCCGCTCCCGCGCCCGGCGCATCGGCCCCGTCGCCCCTCCGGATCGCCCCGGAACCCGGGGAAAATCGCACGGTCTCGCCGCCGCCGTCGGGCAGCTCGAGCAGCGGCCGGTAGCCGCCCTCGTCGAGCGCAATCCACTGGTAGACGAGCAGCGTCGAACCGATCGGGTCACCCGCGTCGATTGACTCGAGCGAACCGACCAGCGCGTCGTAGAGCCGCTCGTGCGGATCCGCGTCGGCGATGAGCCGCTGCACGAGATCGATGAGGTAATACGCCGCCTGGTTCGCGTCGAGCCGCGTGCGCACCGAGCGATAGGTGCCAAGCAGCGTCCAGTCGGTCAGCGTCGCGAGCTCGCGACCGGGCTTCACGATCGCAATGACCTGGCCGCGGGCGAGCAGATCGATGCCGCCGGAGAAGCGCCCGCCGGCCCGCTTCGCTCCCTTCGCAAGGCCGCGGAGAACGCCGTGTCCGCGCGTGAAGAGGCTGACCGTCTGGCTCGTCTCCGAGAAGTCCCAGTGGCGTATGCAGACGGCCTCGTCGCTCACATGCGGCACGCGGCGCAGGCTATCAGCAACGGGCGGTCACGCGGCGCGACGCTGGATGCGACCGTCATCCGCAGCAAGCCACCTGCCGCACAGCTCGAGGAGCGCATCCCGCGAGATTGGCTTCGACGCGAAGTCGCTGCACCCGGCGGCGGCGCAGCGCTCGCGCTCGTCGCTCGACGCATGGGCGGTCAGCGCGACGATCGGGCCCGACCAGCCGCGGGCCCGCAGCGCCGTCGTCGCCTGATAGCCGTCGAGCTCCGGCATCTGCATGTCCATGAGGACGAGGTCGTAGCGACCGCGCTGGTCGGCGAGCGACTCGAGCGCCTTGCGCATCGCATCACGTCCGTCCGATGCGACCTCGACCTCGCACCCGGCCCGCCGCAGGTGAAAGCCGATCAGCCGCTGGTTGTCGATGCTGTCGTCCGCGAAGAGGATCCGGCCGCGCAGTCCGCGATGGGCGGCCGTTCCCTCGGGCGACTCGCTCGGGCGCTGGGCGAGCGCGTCGAGCCCGGCGATCATCGGTACGCCGGCGAGCGAGCCCGTTTCGAAGGTGAAGCGAAAGACGCTGCCCCGGCCGACTTCGCTTTCGGCGTCGATCTCGCCGCCGAGCAGTCCGCAGAGATGCTTGCAGATCGCGAGTCCGAGTCCCGTGCCGCCGAAGCGCCGGGCCATGGATCCGTCGGCCTGCGTGAACGGGGTGAAGAGCCTGGCAAGGGCGTCGCGCTCGATGCCGATGCCCGTGTCGCCGACCTCGAAGAGGAACCTCGGCCGCGGGTCGGTGGGGAGGGTCAGCATCGCGGCGCGCACGACGATCTCGCCGCGATCCGTGAACTTGATGGCGTTGCCGATGAGATTGATGAGAATCTGCCGCAGTCGGGTCTGGTCCGACTCGACGCGTACCGGAATCGCCCCGTCGATGCGCGTGACGATCGAGAGTCCCTTCGCCCGGGCCCGGTCACGCAGCATCGCGATCGCGTCGCCCATCACCTGGAGCGGCGACATCGCGGCGCGCTCGACGGTCATGCGGCCCGCCTCGATCTTCGAATAGTCGAGGATGTCATTGATGAGCGCGAGAAGATGCTCGCCGGAGCGCCGGATCGTCGCGGCGTGCTCGCGTCGATCGATCGCCTCGTGCTCGCTGCGTCCCTCGCGCTCGATGATGTCGGCGAAGCCGAGGATCGCCGTCATCGGCGTGCGCAGCTCGTGGCTCATGTTGGCGAGGAACTCGCTCTTCACCCTCGCCGCCGACTCCGCCCTGGCCTTTGCCGACTCGGCCTCGTGGTGGAGCCGTTCGAGGTCGGCGTTGCGGGCCTCGAGGTCCTCGACGAGCGAGTGCATCGCGGCGTCCGCGCGTGTTCGCGACATCGCGAGCGAGACGAGATCCGCCACGCCGACGAGTTCCGACCGAATGCCCTCGGGAATCGATCCGCCCGACGCGACGATCGCGACCGAGCCGATCGGCTCGCCGCGGCCATCGAAGACGGGAATCGCGATCACACCCGGACATGCCTCGGCTGCGCAGGCGGATGCGATCGCCTCGGCCCGCGCCTCCTCGACGCCGCTTGTCGCGAGCGGCACAAGCCGCCTCTCGCTTGCGTCGCCCTCGCGGACGAGGATGACGAGGTCACAGCCGCTGAGCGTCGCGCCGAAGAGGGCGATGTCGTCGAGCACGCGCGTGAGCGGTTCGCCCGCGGCGATTCGATGGAGCAGTCGCGTGCGCGACTCGTGATGGGGATCGCCCGCGCGGCCGCCGCCGAGCGCCCGATCGATGGCCACCGCTGCGCCGATCACCGCCAGCACAAGGAGCGCCGTCGCCGGCCATGGTCCGACGAAGGGCGCAAGCGCCACCAGCCCGACTGTCTGCACCGCAAGCGCGGCGACCGGCCACGGATTGCGCCGGCGCTCGGGGCCGCGCGGGGAAGCTGGTTCGGAGGGGTGGGACATGCTCGATGCGGGGACGCCATCGCGATCGTGCGATCGCGACCGACCATCCCTCATCGACCGCCGGACCGCGACGATTTGCCCAAAATCGCCGGTCAGGCCGACTTGCGAAGCGGCGGAAGCACGCTGCTTGCGACCTCGACCCGATTGCGTCCGCCGTGCTTGGCGGCGTAGAGGGCCTTGTCGGCGGCCTCGACCATCGATCGCGGCAGGGTGTTCGGGGCGATGCAGGAGATGTCCGCGACGCCGAAGCTCGCCGTCACGCGAAGATCGTCGTGCCGCGGCCACCGCTCGTTGGCGAGCCGCTCACGGAGGCGATCGGCGACATCGGCTGCCTCATGCAGCGCCGTGCTCGGGAGGATGATGCCGAACTCCTCGCCGCCGTAGCGGCACGCGACATCGGAGGTGCGGCCGCCGGAGAGGATGCGGGCGAACCGCTCGAGGACGAGATCGCCGAAGGGATGGCCGTAGCCGTCGTTCAGCGACTTGAACTTGTCGATGTCGGTCATGATGAGCGACAGGGGTCGTCCGTGACGGAGACTCTCCGAGAATTCGCTCTCGAGGCGGGCATCAAAATACTTTCGATTCCACAGTCCGGTGAGACCGTCGATCTGGGCCTTCACCGCAAGCATGTGCATCGCGCTCTGGAGCCGCAGGATCGAGCGGACGCGGGCGGTGAGCTCGATGACCTCGAATGGCTTGGTGATGAAGTCCACGGCGCCGAGATCGAGACCGCGCACGCGATCGATCGACTCGCTGAATGCGGAGATGAGCATGACCGCGATGTCGCGGGTCTCGGGATCGGCCTTCAGCGCGCCAAGCACATCGAAGCCGGTCAGGTCGCCGAGCTCGATGTCGAGCAGGATGACCTCCGGCCGAAGCTCCTTGGCCATGCGGATGCCCTCGGTGCCGCTCAGCGCCGAGTGCACCTCGAGCTGCTCGTGCTGGAGCCGCACGCGCAGGATCTTGTGAATGAGCTCCGAGTCGTCGATCGCGAGCAGTCTCGGAAGCCGGTCGTTGGCTGCGCTGGTCTGATTCTGTTCCACCGGTGAGCTTCTCCGCCGTCTGTGTGCCGATCGATCGGGTCAGGTGACGATGTGGGGTGCGGGACGAGACGGGCGATTCAGCCCATCGACCGCGGCATCTGCTCAGGGCTCGGAACAGCGGAGCGACAGAGACGGATGAGATCCTCGACGCGTTCGCCGAGGAGGGCGATGTCGGACTGATGACCGAGCAGTTCATGCTCGACCGCGCTGGCTGCGTGACCGATCGTCGGGAAGCCGTAGCCGCCCGCCGCACCCTTGAGCTGGTGGGCCAGGGTCTTGAGCCGAGCGCGATCGTCGCGATCGAACGCCTCACGAATCGAGTCGATCCTGGCGTTCAGGTCATTGACGAAGAACTCGACGATCTCCCGCATGTCGGGATCGTCGGCGAACTCGCTGCGGAGGGATCCGCGCTGCGAAGCGCCGGTGCTCTGGTCAGGGCCGTTCATGCCGTTCATGCGCGGTCTATCGGCCATCACGGGACGCGACTTCGGGCTGGACTCTGAAACTCTCAGGAAACCCCGAGCCAAGCCCGACCGGTCCGGTGCCCGTTCTGTCGTTTGACGGCGGCGAAGTGGGGCTCTATTGTCGGGCCGTCTTCCAGGTCCCGACGGCCGAACAGGCCGTCGCAGGAGCATTACCGTGATTCCGAGCATGCCGCCCCGCGAGGGGCAGTTGGGGTTTCTCTACCTGCCGCCGTTTCGCGTGCAGGGCATCAGCGTGGCGGGCGAGCAGACGGTCATCCAGGTGCCCGAGCTCGACATCTGCTTCGACATGGGGCAGTGCACGCGGGCCTCGCTTGCGGCGCCGCTCGTCGCCCTCTCGCACGCCCACATGGACCATGTCGGCGGACTGCCGTATTGGTTCAGCCAACGGCAGTTCCAGACGATCGGCACCGGCAAGTGCGTCTGCCATCCGCGCGTGGCCGAGCCGCTGCGGGCGATGATGCGCTCGTGGATCGATCTTGAGCTCCAGCGCACGCCGCACGAGATCGTCGCCCTCGCTCCCGACGAGGAGATCGAGATCAAGAACAATGTCGTGCTGCGGGCGATCGAGACGAGTCACACCTCGCCGAGCCTGGCCTTCGCCGTGATCGAGCGACGAAGCAAGCTGAAGGAGGAGTTTCGCGACTTCCCTCAGGAGAAGCTGCGGGAACTCCGCGGAAGCGGCGTCGAGATCACCCGCTCGGTTGAGATTCCGCTTGTCGCCTACACGGGCGACACCGAGCCCGGACCGTTTCTCTTCCGCGACGAGTTCGCCAACGCGAAGATCGTGATCGCCGAGTGCACCTTCTTCGAGCCAGACCACCGATCGCGGGCCAAGATCGGCAAGCATCTGCACATCGGCGACTTCTCCTCGCTTCTCCAGGTGTGGCGGGCCGAGGCGGTCGTGATGGTGCATGTCTCGCGGCGCACCGCGATGCCATTCGCCCGCGAGTGCGTCGCGGCGATCGACGGCGGCGCGCACGCCGGGCGCGTCCACCTCCTGATGGATTACCGCGCGAACAAGCAGCGGTACGATCGTCAAGTGGCTGAGGCGGGTGGAACGCCCGAAAAGAACGCGAATTCCTCGGATGATCGAGGCGTTTCGGCGAGCTGAGAGAAACGCGCGGTGGATGGTTGACGCACCTCGCGCAGCGCACTACATTCAGCCTCGCTGCTTCGACCCGTAGGTGGGACTAGGGGTCGTCGCGGCAAGCAGTGCTCCTCCAACTCGACTTCGTCGAGCGCGATCGACAGCGATGCCATCGGCGACACGGGCGGTTCCGCCACCGTGTCCAACCGAAGCCCCGCTGATCGGACGCGAAACCGACACGCGTGCGGGTTTCCTTGCGGCCTGTTGCGAGTGTGCCTCGGAACGCCGGGACGGGCAGGTCGTCGACTCTTCTCATCTGTCGGTACCCAGACACGCCTCCGTCCGCATGGACAGGGTCGGGCCGGGACCGCAGGAAGACTCGACCTCCGGCCCCCCCCGCAGCCCGGACGACATTCGCCGCAGGCCGCCAGGCCCCGGCCACACGCGCCACCGTCGGTCCTCCCCGGACCGCCGGCATCGGTTTCGCGCCGAGCCCAACGACCGCACTCTTCGACCCATCGAGCGTTCCCTGGCCTCCCGTTTGGGATGTTGCATGCCGCGGCTTGATCCTGGCTTCCGATCATCGATCAACGGCTACCTCCGCAAGCACCACCCGGATCTCTGTCGTCATTGGTTTGACGACATCGATCCGCTCGATGTGCAGGCGGGGGTGCTTCGACTGGTTGTGCGTGAGCCGGTCCAGCTCCGCTACCTACAGCGGTGCTGCACGAGTCAGTTCAGTGAAGCAGCACAGTCGGTGACCGGCCGGTTGCTCGTCGTGCGATTCATCGGTCCGGAAGAGGCGGCGAGCCCCGCACCGGCGCCTGGACCACATTCTGGAACACATTCTGGAGCTGGCGGCAGCGGCAGCTCAGCCAAGGCCGACGGCTCGTCGCTCATGGAGCCGGGTCTCGATCGCCCCGGTTTCGCTTCGCGGGGCATCGAGGGTGGGACCAGCGGAACGCACACGAACGGTCAGACCCCGCATGGGGACCCCGCAGCCCTGAATGACGCTGGTACCCCATCTGGCACCCAATCTGGCACCAATTCTGGCACCGCCGGGCATGCAGCGATGACCGAGCTGAAGCCTGGCGACCGGTTGGGCGACCGGTTGAACGACCAGCGGGGGGTGGGCGATCGTCCCTCCCATCAGGACTTCACCAACGGTGCCTCAGGCGCCTTGTACGGCATCCAGGCCTCGAACGGCTTTGGGGATACCAGTGGGCACGCGAGTGGGCTGGGGAATGGGCGGAGTAACCGCCACGAGCCAGAGGTCTTCGCCGCGCTTGACGAGCAAACCCTGCTCTCGCCGGACTACTCCTTCGAGAACTTCGTTGTCGGGCCGAACAATCGCCTCGCCCACGCCGCCGCGATCGCGGTCGGTGAGAAGCCCGGTCGTGCCTACAACCCCTATTTCGTGCACGGCGGCGTTGGGCTCGGCAAGACCCATCTGCTCCAGGCCATCTGTCAGACGATCCTGCGGAAGAACCCGAAGGCTCGGATCTGCTACATCTCCTGCAACACCTTCATGGACCTCTTCCATGACGCGGTGAAGGCCGGGCGGATGAGCGACTTCCGGAGCCGGTTCCGCACCGTCGATGTGCTTGTCATCGACGACATCCACTTCCTGTCGAAGCGGGAGCAGACCCAGGAAGAGTTCTTCCACACATTCAACACGCTCTATCAGGGCGCGAAGCAGATCGTCCTCAGCTCGGACGCGGCCCCCTCCGAAATCCCCGACCTTGAGGAGCGCCTGACCAGCCGCTTCTCCTGCGGCCTCGTCGCCCGCATCGACCGACCCGACTACGAGACCCGCGTCTCGATCGTCAAGACAAAGGCGGCCTTGCACGATCTGGTGCTGCCAGAGGATGTTCCCGCCTACATCGCGGCCAAGATTGACTCGAACATCCGCGAACTTGAGGGAGCCCTCACGAAGCTCCGCGGCCTCTCGGCTGCGACCGGGTTGCCGATGAACCTCGAGCTCGCGAAGCAGGCCCTGAGCGACCTGACCCCCAGCACCGGGGCGAGCCAGCCGACGATTCAGATGATCATCGAGGAGGTCAGCCGCTTCTTCGATGTGAAGCTGACCGACCTTCTCTCCAAGCGACGACACAAGTCGATCGCCCTGCCGAGACAGGTCTGCATGTGGCTTGCCCGCAAGCACACCCGCTACAGCCTCGAAGAGATCGGCGGCTACTTCGGTGGCCGCGACCACACGACGGTGATGCACGCCATCAAGACCATCAACGAGAAGCGGGGAGCCGACGGGAAGCTCTTGGCCGATGTCTCACGGCTCGAAGAACAGCTCCTCCAGCGCGTCCGCTGAACGAGTCGGTGGGTAGAAGTCCAGTTGACCCTTTGGTCGCGCGGTCGCGTCGCCGAGGTGGTCTTCTGCGCCGCGCGGGCGACATGAAGTATTTTGGACTCATACTTGATGAGGTCCCAAAGACTCTTTCAAGTGTGGTTTCCGGGGGCGTTTCGGGCGGCCAAGACCCTGTCGTTTTACGTGTGGAGAAGCTGTCGATCAACGACGGTTGGCGCCCGATCGGTCTGGAGGGGGGACCTTGTGGATGAACTGTCTCCCCAAGGTCTAGGGGATCGCCAACGAGCCAACACAACGGTCCAGAATCTCCTGTTCCAACAGTAGAACGCGAAGCGCGGTCATCGACAGCGAACCGACAGGTCGTCCACCGCGTTGCTCTTGCCGTAAGTGGCTTCTTCGAAAGTCCTTAGAACAGACGCTCAGACTTTCTCCACATTTGAACAGGCCCAATTCTAAGGATATGACAGATACTCTCTTCTCATCACAGAGGGAAAGCCTTCACGAACTCCTGACCTTTGGGTCACCCGCGAACGACCCCCGGCAGGGCTGGATCGGACCTTTCGGACCAGGAGAATCGCCACAGGGTTCAGTGGAGAACTTCTGCATAACTCTGACGGCGATTCAGCGTCGAGCGCCGCGGCGATTGTGGATAAGCCTTTGACAGTCGGGACAGAAGACGGTGGTCCGTCCGGCGGTCACGCGCGAGCGAAGCGTCCGTTCGCAGAATGGACAGGCACTTCCGGCGCGACCGTAGACCAAGTGAAGGTCCTGGTAGCTTCCCGAGCGAGCGTCGGCGTCGACATAGTCTCGGAGACTCGAACCTCCGGAGTCGACTGCGGCGCTCATCACCGCCTGGACTCCCTCGACGAGGCGCACGATCGCGGCGTCGCTCAGGCGATCGAGTCGCTGGTTCGGGTGAAGCCGAGCGCGGAAGAGCCCTTCGTCGGCGTAGATGTTGCCGACGCCGGCGAGGAGCGACTGGTCGAGGAGGGCCGCCTTGGCTTGGCGACGAAGGCCGCGGAGGCGACCGACCAGGATCGAGGCGTCCGTCTCGAGGGCATCGGGACCGAGACTCGCCCACGCGTCGTCGAGGGCCTTGGGGCTTGCCCAGGCGGTCAGCCCGCCGAACCGTCGCGGATCGCGGAAGACACACCATGCGGGTTGGTGGGCGTCGGCTGTCGACGGCGCCGGAAGATGGCGTCCCGAACGCCCCTCCAAGCGCCCCCCCAAACGCCAAGCAAGGTGGGCATGACGATCCGACCGATCCGGCTCGGCGTGGAAAGTCACCCGTCCCGACATGCCTAGGTGCAACCCAAGGACCCGACCGTCGGAACTGATGATCGCGAGGTGCTTACCCCGTCGGCGGAGTTCGACCACCGTCGCACCGAGCAAGAGGAGCCGCGTTCGCGGGGCTGAGGCTGAGACCTGCGACCGATCGAGGACATCGTGAGGACCTTCGACGAGTTCCTCGATGCGCATGCCGATGATCCGTGCGGCGAGCGTTCGGCGGAGGTGCTCCACTTCGGGCAGTTCCGGCATGTCGATCCCGATGCTCAAGCGAGCGTGATGGAGGCGGGAGGCGGGTCATGCCGCAGCCTCAGCGTGGACTCGGCGATGGACTCGCAGATGAAAAGGGAGTTGGACGATGGACTGAGAGTTGGACTCTTATACTCGCTGCCGCCGCTCGCTTTCCCCGACCCGTTTGGCCCCGTCTTGCCGATGCACTGACCGTCCCCGCAGGCTCACGCCGAGGATTCCACGCCCATGCAGACCGATCGCCCTTCCGACGCGTCCCTCGCAGCCAGTCCGGACGCCGTCGCCGAGGTGCAGCGGGCATTCCAGCGGATCCGGACCGAAGTCCACAAGGTCATCGTCGGACAGGATGATGTGCTCGAGCAGGCCCTTCTCGCCCTCTTCTGCGGCGGCCATGCCCTGATCGAGGGCGTGCCCGGCCTCGCGAAGACGCTGCTCGTCTCGACGCTGGCGAAGACCCTCTCGCTCGGCTTCTCGCGCATCCAGTTCACGCCGGATCTCATGCCCTCGGACATGACCGGCACCGAGGTGATCGAAGAGGACAAGGCCACCGGCAGCCGCGAGCTTCGCTTCGTGAAGGGCCCGATCTTCTCGAATGTGATTCTCGCCGACGAGATCAACCGCACGCCGCCGAAGACCCAGGCCGCCCTCCTCGAGGCGATGCAGGAACGCCAGGTCACCGTCGGCGGCGTCATGCATCGCCTGCCGAAGCCGTTCTTCGTCCTCGCCACGCAGAATCCCATCGAGCAGGAGGGCACCTATCCGCTGCCCGAGGCCCAGCTCGATCGCTTCATGTTCAACATCCGCGTCCGCTACCCGAGCGAGGCGGAGGAACTGGAGATCGTTCGCCAGACGACCTCGCTGCGCACCACCGAGCCGGATCGCGTCCTCACCGGCGAGGACTGCCTTCGGATCCAGGATCTCGTGCGGCAGATCCCCGTCGCCGACCATGTCATTCGCTACGCGCTGCGCCTCGTGCGGGCCACGCGCGTGCGCGACGACGGCGAGCGGCCGAAGATCGTCCGCGACTACATCGCCTGGGGCGCCGGCCCGCGGGCGAGCCAGTTCCTCATTCTGGGCGCGAAGGCCAAGGCGATGCTCGCCGGCGCGACCCATGTCATGCCCGAGCATGTGCGCTCCGTCGCCCTGCCGGTCATGCGGCACCGCATGATCACCAACTTCAACGCCGAGGCCGACGGCGTGACGAGCGACTCGGTCGTGCAGGCGCTTCTCGACCAGATTCCACTTGATCGTGCTGACGCGTCGACCGACCGCCAGATGGACTCCGTTCTTCGCTGACGCCACGGGTCCCGTACCCATCGGGACCCATTGGGCTGAAAGGCACGCGCGCGGTGGCGAACACCTCCGGCATCCGAGCAGAGCAGTACCTCGCTCCCGAAACACTCGGGCAGCTTGCGCCGTTCGAGCTGCGCGCGAAGATGATCGTCGAAGGCGTGATGAGCGGCATGCACCGCTCGCCCTATCAGGGGCTCGCCGTCGAGTTCGCCGAGCATCGCCAGTATGTGAAGGGCGATCCGGTTCGGCACATCGACTGGAAGGTCTTCGGCCGCTCCGACAAGCTCTACCTGAAGCGCTATGTGCAGGAGACGAATCTCGATGTCGTCGTCCTCGTCGACGCGAGCGCGTCGATGCGTTTCGGCACGCTCGCGGTGAAGGAAGGGTGGGGTGGCACGCAGGCCTCGCGCGAAGCGTCGCGGGCGAGCGGCACCGCCACCTGGACGAAGTTCGATCACGCCACGGCGATCGCGGCGGCGATGGCCTATCTCTGCCTACAGCAGCGCGACCGCGTGGGCGTCGGCACCTTCGCCGAGGAGCTCCGCACGATCATCAAGCGATCGAACGCCCGTGACCAGTGGCGGCTCGTCGTCCAGGCGCTCTCGACCGAACCGACGCAGGGCAAGGCGAACCTTCCGAAGGTCGCCGAGCAGGCGCTGTCGAAGGTGCTGAACCGGGCGCTCATCGTCGTCGTCAGCGACTTCCTCATGCCGACGGCCTCGATCCGCGAGGCCCTCGCCCGCTTTCGCTATCGCCATCACGATGTCGTTCTCCTACAGGTCCTTGACCGCCAGGAGATGCGCTTCGATCTCGCCGATCCGGCCCCCTTCGTCGGACTGGAGGGCGAGGGTCGTATCCAGGTCGATCCGCCGGCGATCCGCGCCGCCTACCTTGCGGCGATGCGCGAGCACCTCGAGGAGATCGCTCGCGTCGCCCGCTCCTTCGGGTTCGAGTACCAGCGCATGGACTCCCACGAGTCGGTCGGCCCGACGCTCGCGGCGCTCCTTGCGCGGCGCGACGCGATGGCCCGCGGAGGGCGCTCCGGATGACGCTCCTCCATGCGGGTCTCCTCACCGCCGGGCTTCTCTCGGCGGCGATCCCGATCCTCATTCACCTCCTCTTCCGTCGCCGTCGCCCGCCGATCGACTGGGCCGCGATGGAGATTCTGCGAGCGGCCTTGCGCAAGCAGGAGCGTCGCCTGCGGCTCGAGCAGTGGCTGCTCCTCGCCGCCCGCTGCCTTCTCTTCGGCGTTGCCGGCTTGGCCCTCGCTCGGCCGGTGCTCGAAGGCACGGGCATGCTCGCCCCACGAAGCGGTCGGGTGGTGACGGTCGTTCTCGACAATGGCGTGGTGACGCAAGCCCGCGATGAGGCCGCCGGCGCGTCGGACGCCGGCGCGACCACCGCCTTCGATCGCCTGAAGCGCGAGACGGCGGCGCTCATCCGCGGACTGCCGACCGGCGACTCGGTCGGCGTCATCCTCGCCGCGCGTGCGACCTCGCCGGCGGGACGAGCGCTCGTCATGCCGCCATCGAGCGATCGCGATGCGGTCGCGCGAGCCGTCGAAGCCCTCGAACCGACCCAGGCGGCGACCGATCTCACCGGCGCGCTGCGATCGGTCAGCGACGCGATCGGGGCGAATCCAGAGGCCGAGCATCTCGTCGTGCTGGCGAGCGATTTTCGAGCGGGCTCCGCGGATGTCGCGATGCCCTCGCCCTCGGCGATCGCCGGTAGCGGCGGCGGCGCAGCGGACGCCGGACGCGCTCCAACGATCATCGCCTTCCGTCCAGCCGCCGAGGACCTCGCCGATGTCGCGATCACCGCCGTCGAGGCCCAGCGATCGGTCGACGACGACTCGATCAGCGTGGCGGTGCGACTCGAGCGTCGCGGCGCAGGCAATCCGGCGGCGACCGTTCGGGTTGCCCTGACCGCCGACGGCACCACACCGGTGCAGCCGAAGTCGGTTCGCTTCGATCCTGGACAGGCATCGGCGCGGGTCGAGTTCGCCTTGCGTCCGTCGCCCGATGCGACCCGTAGCGGCAGCGGCGCGATCGAGGCCCGCATCGAGGGCGACGCGATGCCCGCGAACGACGCCCACTTCGCCATCTTCGACGCCCGAAGCGCGACCCGCATCGGCATCGTCGCCCGTCGCAGCTTCGGGAGCGGCGCGGAACTCGATCGCGTCCCCGCGGCCCGCTGGCTCGCCCGGGCGATCAGTCCCGTCGTCCAACCGGGCGTCGATGTCGTCGAAATCGAACCCGCCGCACTCGATGCCCGGGCACTCCGCGACTTCGACGCGATTCTCCTGCCGCGACCCGAATCGCTTGATGCGCCGGCATGGCCGGAGTTGCGTCGCTTCGTCGATCGTGGCGGACTGCTCATCGCCTTCGCCTCGGGCGACACGGCCGCGCAGCGCTGGACCGATCGCTTCGTCTCGACCTTCGACCTTCCGTGGCAGATCGCCGCGGAGGCGCCGCCGCTCGAACCGCCGCTCGGCTTCGCCGCGGACCAGCCGCAGCGCGGGAACAGCCAGGCGCTCTTCGCCGCGATCGAGGCCGAACTTCCCGAACTTCTCCGTCCGATCGAGGTGCTCAGGCGACTCGAAACGCGGCAGTTCGCCCCGAGCGATGTTGTCCTGGCCCTCTCCGACGGCACGCCGTTTCTGCTCCTCGGAGCGCCGGCGCCGGCCGCCGGCGGGAGTTCGGCGCGCGGACTCGTCGGGCTCGTGACGGCAGCGCCCGAGCTCGCTTGGACGAATCTTCCGGTCAAGCCCTTCGTCGTCCCCTTCGCCCAGGAGATGGTCCGTCGCGGGCTCGCCCGCATCGGCGGCGAGGCCCGTTCGCTCGTTGGCGATCGGCCGGTCGTCACCGTGCGTGACGCAACCGAGGTCATCGGTCCCGATGGCCGTCGGGCGGCGCTTGATCGCGAGGGCATGGCGTCCACAGCGCTCGATCGCGCCGGGGCGTGGAACGCCATCGACGCGGGCGGACGGGTGGTCGGTGGCGTGCCGGTCAATGTCGACGCCAGCGCCACGCGCCTTCTTCCCCAATCGCCCGACGCGGTGGCGACCTGGCTTGCCCCGATCGGTCAGGTCCGGTTCGCGGCGCCGACCGACCTGCTGACGACGCTCACCCCCTCGACCGACAGCGTGGGGATGGCGGTCTGGCTCCTCGCGGCACTCGTCGCGATCGCGGTGCTCGAGACGATGCTGGCCCGGGCCTTCTCCCACGCAGCGAACGCCTCGGGCGGGCGAGCCGACCCTGGGATCAGCGCGACGGCGCTGAGTTCGACCGGCGGAGCCACAGGCGCGACAACGCGAGTGTCATCGTCTGCCCAAGCGCTCTCGATCGGAGGCCGCGCGTGACGCCAGTCGCCGCAACAACCGCCCCACCGGCGGCCGAAGGCGGACTCCTCCGCTGGCTCCTTGGCCTTGAGGCCAGCGGCGATGAGTTGCGCGCGGCAAGCGTGGTCTTCGAGCGACCGCTGCCCGGTTGGGCGTGGTTCCTCGTGATCGTCGCGTGCGTCGGCTTGGCGTGGTGGAGCTATCGACGCCTGCGCGGCGCAACCGGCGGGCGCACCGCGCTCGGTGCGGTGCGCACGGTGCTTCTCCTGCTACTTGCGGTGTTGCTTGCCGGACCGGCCCTTCGCATCGCCAACGAGACGGTGGAAGAGGACTGGGTCGTGGTCCTCGCCGACCAGAGCCGCAGCATGGCCATCCGCGACGGCGCATCGGCGACGGGCGGCGGGCGCGTCTCGCGGGCCGAGGCCCTCGGTGAAGCGATCGTCGCCTCGCGTCCGACCTGGGAGGGCCTCGCGCAGGAGCGGACGCTTCTCTGGCTCGGCTTCACCGGCGGCGCGTTCGATCTCGTGGCGGAGCCGACCGAAAGCGCCGAGTCGGCGGCGAGCGCGGTGCGGAGTTCGAACGAGACGCTTGGCGATCGCACGCTTCTCGACGACGCGCTCAATCAGGCGCTCCAGCGGGCCGCGGCGCGACCGATCGCCGGCATCGTCGTGATGAGCGACGGGCGCACCACCGCGCCGCCGTCGCGGGCGACGATCCGCAGGTTGCAGGCGGCCGCGGCGAAGGTCTTCGTCGTCCCGCTCGGTTCGACGATGTCCGCCGGCGATCTGGCGATCGGCTCGATCGACGCGCCGCGTCGGGCCTTCATCCGCGACGAGGTGCCGGTGCGGGTCGAGATCGAGCGCTCGGGCGAACGGAACGCAGCCGGCGCCATGGTCCGACTGGTCGACGCGACGACGGGCGAGACGCTGTCGGAGCGTCCGTTGCCGGAGTTCGAGCCCGGCGCGACGACGGCGAGCGTGACGCTGTTGCCGCGCGCGGACGCCGCCGGGCAGCGCGACTGGCGCGTCGAACTCGACGCGGGCGACGGCGATCTCATCGAGGAGAACAACAGCCGCATCGCCCAGGTCGAACTCGTCGATCGGCCGCTCAGGGTCCTCTATGTCGATGGCTATCCGCGCTGGGAGTATCGCTATCTCAAGAACCTCCTGATCCGCGAGAGCACGATCGAGAGTTCGGTGCTGCTGCTCTCGGCCGACCGCGATTTCGCGCAGGAGGGCAACCTGCCGATCACCCGCCTGCCGCGGAGCGCCGAAGAGTTCGCCCAGTTCGATCTCTTCGTCATCGGCGATGTGCCGGCGGGTTTCTTCACCCCCGAGCAGCTCGAGTTCATGCGCGATCAGGTCGCCCAGCGCGGGACCGGCGTCCTCTGGGTCGCCGGCGAGCGGTCGACGCCGCGAAGCTGGGAGGGGACGGCGATGGCCGAACTGCTCCCGATGCGTTCGCCGCTCGCCCTTCCTTCGATCGATGCGCCGGTGAACATGATCGCGACGCCGGCCGCGACCTCGATGGGGCTTCTGAAGGTCGGTGAGAGCGAGTCCTGGCCAGTGGAACTCGCCGATCCGAAGATCGGCTGGTCGCGGCTCGAGTGGGCGCAGGCGATTCCCGTCGAGCAATTGAAGCCGACGGCCGAGATCCTCGCGGTCGGCGTTCCGACCGGCGACCGCGGGAGTCGATCGGGCGGCGCCCTCGCGACGAGCTGGCCGATCGTCACGGCGATGAAGTATGGCGCCGGCGAGATCGTCTATGTCGCGACCGACGAGATCTGGCGTTGGCGCTACGGCCGCGGCGAGCGCTTCACCGAACAGGTCTGGCTTCCCATCGTGCGCATGCTCGGACGCGAGGCGCTCGCCGGCGGCAGCGACGGCGCGACGCTTCGTGCGGTGCCGGCCCGCGTGCAGCTTGGTCAGCCGGTGCGCCTGGAGCTCGTCATCGACGACGCCCGACTGCTCGATCGGGGCGATGCCCTGGTTCCGGCGGAGCTGCGGGCCGTCGCGGGTGGCGAGGCCGCTGCGGCCTCGGTTGACATCGAGCTTCTTCGCACCCAGCGTCCCGGCGAGTTCGCAGCGACGGTGACGCCTGATGCCGTCGGCACCTTCACGGTGCGCGTGCCGAGCGGACCGGCGGCCGGCGCGGAGGTGCGATTCGAGTGCGAGCGGCCCGATGACGAGGTGCGCCGGGCGGCCGCGGACCATGATCTTCTCGCGGAACTTGCCCGCGAAACGGGGGGCGCCGTCGTGTCGCCCGACCGGCTCGACACGCTGCCTGCACTCTTGCCGAAGCGAAGCGTCGTCACCGAACACGCGACGATCGAGCCGCTGTGGGACGCGCCGCTGAGCCTCATCCTCATCGTGCTGCTCGCGTCGGTCGAGTGGCTCGGCAGGCGGTGGATGCGATTGGCCTGACGCGAACGAACGGGCGTAGGAGTGCATGAGCCATGACGACCTTCAGCCAACCACAGGACCTCGCCCAAGCGATCCGCAGACCGGGTCCGCTGCAGCGGGCGCTCGCGGAGCTCGATCGGCTCGGTCGGCGGGCCCGATGGCTGCTCATCTCGCGGCGAGCCTTCGCTCTCGTGGCTGCGGCGATCGGCGTCATCGCCTGCGCCGTCGCCCTCGACTGGATCTTCCGCTTCCCGGCGTGGTTTCGGGCGATCGCCCTTGCGATCGGTGCGCTGAGCCTCGCCTCCGCCGCGGTTCGACTGCTCGTCCCGGCGTGGCGATTCCGACCGACGCCGATCGATCTCGCCCTGCGCGTCGAGCGCTCCGCGCCGGCCCTCGCCGGTCGCCTCGCGAGCGGCGTCGAGTTCGCGATGTCCGACGCCGGTCGCACGAGTCCGCTGGCCGAGCGGGCGATGGTTGATCTCGCCGATCGACTCGCCGGCGAGTCACTCCTCTCGTGGCTCGCCCCGCGGCGCTCGCTCGCTGAGCTGACCACCTCGATCGTGACGGTTGCGATCATCGCGATCGTTGCATTCTTCCTGCCATCGCACGCGTCGATCGGAGCGCAGCGCATCCTCCTGCCCTTCGGGAGCGCTGAGTGGCCGGCCCGCACCGCGGTCGAGTCGCTCTTGGGCGGGCAGGCGTTTCACGCGAAGGGCCAGCCGCTCCTTCTCACGGCGCGGCTCGGGAAGGGCGATGCCCCCGGCGAGCGCCTCGCCGCAGAGGTCACCCTCGTGCGCGACGACGGTTCGGTGCTCCGCGACACGCTCGTCATGACCCGTCAGCCGGACGGGCGCTACGAGCGCGTCCTCGACGGCGATCCTGCGGCCGCATCCGTTGAGGTGCGATTCCGTTCGGCCGACGCCGAGTCCGCTCCGGAGTCGATTCAATTCGTGCCGCCGCCGGCGGTGCTGTCGGCGTCGATCACCGTCGAGCCGCCGGAGTACGCCCGCGGTGCGATCGAGACGCGCACCATCGACCTCGGCGACGGCACCGACGAACGGGCGACGGTGCGCGAGCCGGCGCTCGTCGGATCGACGGCGACGCTCTCGCTTCTCCTGAACGGACCGATCGCCACCGACGCGACGCTCGCAGCGGAGCGCATGCTGCGCACCGACGAGGCGACCAGCGCGGCGGTCGACTTCACGATCGATGCGACCGAGCCTGAGCGTTGGACGCTTCGGTGGACGCTGCGCGGAACGACGACGATCGGGCTTGCGCTCGAGGATCGTCATGGCATTCCCGCGGCGGAGGAGATCACCTTCCATGTCGATGCGATCGACGACAAGCCTCCGACCGCGGCGGTGCTCCTGCCCGCGGTTGACGAGAGCGTGCTCGCGACGGCCCTCGTGCCGGTCGAGATCGAGGGCCGCGACGATGTCGGCCTGACCTCGTTCGGACTCGAGATGACCAGGCGCGAGGAGGCCCGCGGCGAGCCGCAGCCCTTCGGCGAGAGCGTGTCCGCCGCCGAGGGTCCGCTGGTGCGACGGGCCGAGCCGCTCGATCTTGCGGCCCTGTCGGTGAAGCCCGGGGATGTCCTGACGCTCGTTGCCGTCGCCGAGGATGGCGCGGTCGTCGACGGCGTGCGACATGAGCGGGTTCGGAGCCAGCCCCGCACGCTTCGCATCATCAGCGAGACGGATCTCGGCAAGCAGATCCGCGGGCAGCTCTCGGCGATTCGCCGCGCTGCGATCCGGCTCGACGAACAGCAGGGCGAACTGCTCGCGGCGACGCAGAACGGGCGATTCGACCCGACGCTCGAACGGGGACAGGCACAACTCTCGGAACGGATCCGCACCGCGTCGGAGACGCTTGCCGAGCTGGCCGGTCGGACGGAGCGAAATCGCCTGGCCGACGAGGAGCTACAGGCGACGCTCGATCAGGCGCGGGATCTCCTCGACACCGCCGCGCGGGCGAGCGCTCGAGCGAGCGAGTCGATGGAGGGGCGCCGCGATGCCGCTGCGCAGGCCGCGCTGAGCGCGGAACAGGAGGCCCGATTCGGCGAGGAGACGGCGGGGGCCCAGGAGGATGTGCGCGCCGAGCTCGAGGATCTCGTGCGGCTCCTCGATCGCGACGAGGACTCGTGGGCGATGGGTCGGGCGATCGATCGGCTGCGCGAGGAGATCGCCGAGCTTGCCGAACGCACCGAAACCGCCGGGAAGCGCACCGTCGGGCAGCGTCCGGAGGAGCTTGGTGAGCAGGAACGCGGCGAGCTCGAGAGCATCGCGTCGGATCAGGCCGATGCGGCGCAGGCCGCCCAGGATCTTCTCGATGAGCTTCGTAAGCGGGCGGAGGCGATCGCCCGCACGGACAAGGCCCGCGCCGAGGCGATGCGCGAGGCGGCGAAGGCGGGCGAGGAGCGACGCTTGCAGCGCACCTTGCAGCAAGCTGGCGAGGAGGCGCGGCAGAATCGCATCGAGCAGGCCCGCGGCAATCAGCAGCAGGCGCTGGCGGCGCTCGATCGCATGCGGAAGGGCCTCGACGATGTGCGGAAGGCCCGTGCGGAAGAGTTGAAAAGGGCGCTTGAGAGCCTTGAGGAGAGCATCGCCCGGCTGGTGCGCGTGAACGAGGATGAGATCATCGCCCTCGCTCGCGTGCCGCGACCGGTTGAGGGTCCGGATGCGCTGGAAGCGGTCGCCGAGCGCGGTCGGGCGATGGCGAAGCTTGCCCAGAACACCCAGGCCGTCGCGAGTGAAGCGCGGGCCGCCGGGAGTGAGGCGAATCCCGTCGCACGGCTGCTCGATCGGGCGGCGGACAGCCATGGCGCTGCAGTTGGCCACCTTCGATCGACGCCGCCGAATCTGGCCGAGGCGACGCTCGCAGAAGAGCGGGGCCTTGCCTTCCTCCAGGATGCCCAGAATCAGACCAAGTCGACGCGTGAGCAGATGGAGCGTCGCGAGGCGGACCGAAAGCGACAGGAGATGCTGGCCGCGTATCGGCGGCTGGCCGAGAAGCAGGGCGTCGTGCGTGACGCCACGGTGGCGGCCCGACCGAAGGATCCTGCGGCGAAGCTCGATCGGCGCGGACTGATCGAGAGTCGTCGGCTGGCGATCGTGCAGGGCGAAATCCGCCAGGATCTCGACGCCATCGTCGCCGAGTCGGAGGATGTCCGGTCATCCGTGGCATTCAGCCAGGCGCATGCACTCATCGGCGGATGGGCCTCCGAGGCGAGTACGCGACTCGGGAACGCCGACCTCTCCGACGAGACGGTCGGACTCCAGCAGCAGATCCTCGACCTGATGGTCGAGTTGATCGAGGCGCTGAATGAGGCCCAGGCTGCGGAGGACGAGCGGTTCCAGGCCCCCGAGCAGAACGACCAGCAGCAGCAGCAGCAGCAGGGGGGCGGCGACAGCCAGCCGCAACCGCCGATTCCGCCGGTCGCGGAGTTGAAGCTCCTCCGGGGCATGCAGGTCCAGGTACTCGAGCGAACCCGTCGGCTTGATGCAGCGCGGTCAGCCCCTGCGGCGAACCGTGAGGCGATTGACGCCGACCTGCGAGCGATCGCTGCGATGCAGGAACGGCTTCTTGAGGCGGCGGTTGAAGTGGTCAAGAAGATCGAGGCGCCGCCCGGGGCGCCACCGAATGTGCAGCCTGATGGGGCCGCGGAGACGCCGGAGGCTCGACGATGAAACGGACGCGCTCCATGACGACGAGATCATCTGTGGGTTCGCAAGCGACGGGCGCGACGCCATTGCGCGGAGGAGTGGCTGCGCTGCTTCTTCTGCTTCCGATGCACGCGTGCGTCGTGAGGGCAGCGAGCGGGCAGGCGCCGGCCACGCCGCCGGCCCAACCTCCTTCCCAAACGCCTTCCCAACCTGCGGCCCAGACTCCTTCCCAACCTGCGGCCCAAACGCCGGCCCAACCTGCGGTGAAGCCCGAGCAACCGCCGCCGCCCCCAGCCGAGAAGACGCCTCCGCCCGCCGCGCCACCGAAGTCACTCGATGATCTTCTCGGAATACCGAAGACCAACGAGAAGCCGAGCGGCGCGCCGGAAGGCGCGACCGGCAAGCCTGTCACCGGTGATGATCCATCGACCAAGGAATCGCGTGAGCGTCTTGCGCGAGGGCTCTCCGAGCAGGAGCTCGATTCGCTCCTGAAGCAGGCGTTGTCGGGGATGCGGACAAGCGTGACGCAGCTTGGGGAGCGCACGGACACGGGACTCGACACGCAGCGCGTGCAGGCCGATGTCGTCGCGAAGCTTGATCAGCTCATCGAAGAGGCCAAGCGGCGATCGAAGGGCGGTTCGCCATCGTCGGGGTCGTCGTCGAGTTCGGGCGATCCGTCGAAGGGTTCCGGACAGAGGCAGCCGGGCGAGGGCGACCCGAGCGGAGCGAAGCCCGGGGAGTCGCAGACCCGCGACGGCCAGCGCGGCGACGCGAAGTCGGGTGAGAACGCCGGAGAGGAGCCGCCGGAGAAGGTCGATCCGAACGCCGAGCAGGCGGCGCTCGATGAGACGCAGTCGGAGTGGGGTGCGCTTCCGGAGCGCGTGCGCGACCTGATTCGCCAGGGTTCGCGCGATCGTGTCGCGTCGCTCTACCAGCGACTCACGCAGGAGTACTACCGGCGCATGGCCGAGGATGCATCGCGATGAGTCACGAGCGACTTCGACAGGGACTGCTTGCCTTGGCGCTCGTGAGCATCGCGCCGACGCTCCCCCTTGCCGCGCAGGCGCCGCCGCCGGCGCAGCCCGCGAGTCCACCGCCGGCCCCAGCACCCGTGCAGCCACCGGCGCAGGTGCCAGCGCCAGCACCCGCGCCAGCACCCGCACCCGCACCTGGGCCAGCACCGGCGCCGGCCCCCCAAGTGGATCGCGAGGGAACCGAGCGCATCGACTCGAGCGCCCAGAACAACCCGACCGAAGGCGAGATGACCCCCGAGCTCGAGGCGGCGATCGCTCGGGGACTTGAGAATCTCAAGGCGCTCCAGAACGCCGACGGTTCCTTCGGCCGCGGCCGCTATGGTCGACATGCGGGGATCACCGGGCTCTGTGCGCTCGCGTTCATGGGCGACGGGCACCTTCCAGGACGCGGCAAGTATGGCGATGTCGTGGCGAAGGCCCTCGACTTCGTCCTCAAGAACGCCACCGAGACGGGCCTGCTCGCCGCCGAGTCATCGCACGGACCGATGTACGGACACGGCTTCGCGGCGCTCTTTCTCGGCGAGATCTACGGCATGACCGCCGACGATGACCGCACCCGCGACGCTCTCGTGCGGGCGATGCAACTCATCGTCAACAGCCAGAACGACGAGGGCGGTTGGCGCTACAACCCGGTGCCCTACGACGCGGATGTCAGCGTGACGATCTGCCAGATCATGGCCCTTCGCAGCGCCCGCAACGCCGGGATCAAGGTGCCGAAGGAGACGATCGATGCGGCGGTGCGCTATGTGCGCGAGTGTCAGAACGCCGACGGCGGATTCCGCTACATGAAGGACATGGGCGGAAGCGCCTGGCCGCGCACCGCTGCGGGCATCGCGAGTCTCTTCTACGCCGGGATCTACAAGGACGACGCGATCGAGCGCGGTCTTGACTATCTCGTCAAGAACGCGATGCCCACCGGCAACGGCGGTCCGCTCGGTCAGGCGCACTACTTCTACGGGCACTACTACGCGGTGCAGGCGATGTATCTCGCCGGCGGCGAGCGCTGGCAGCTCTGGTGGCCGGCGATTCGCGGCGAACTGCTCAATCGACAGGACGCCAACGGCGGATGGAATGACCATCAGGCTGGCGAGGCGTATGGCACCGCGATGGCGCTGATCATTCTCCAGATGCCGAAGCGGTATCTACCGATCTTCCAGAAGTGAGCGGAGCGGATGGACCGAGCGAGCGGCGAGACCGGATCGTCCATTCGACGGAGCGTGTCGCTCCTCGTCGTGACGCTCGGAGTCATGTCGGATTCCGGTCAGTCGACATGGCTGGCCGTGCGGTAGACTCGTGAAGACGCCCTTCTTGGCGAAGGACGCCGTACGCTCGACCGGACCGACCTCAGCGTGGGCAGAATCGGATGCAGCGCTTCCCATACCGATGCCGAGTGCGACGCGAACGGCTGTGCCAACGGGCCCGTCGGTCGCAATCCGAATCCGGCCCAGCGGTCGAATCGCAGGCCGAACAGAGATCGCTTCGCCTGGTGTCTGAGAGCCGCTCGCCAATGACTTCCGCGCAGGTGACTCCTCGCTGGGGGATTGGGATCGTTGCGGCGATTGGCTGTGTGGCCATGGTCGCTTCCACTGCGCCGTCCGCCACCGCGGCCACCGCGGCCACCGCGGCCGCAGCGACGACCGCGCTGCCGCTCTCGACGAGCGCGATGACCTCATCGCAGGCCCAAGCAGCCCAGGCGACCCAGGCGTCCGGTCCCTACACGATTGTCGATCGCTCCCTGCGCGTGTCGTATGCAGATCGCTTCGCGGTGGATGGCGACGAACTCCTCCTCTTCCGCCGCGTGCCCAACCGAGACGGCCGCGAAGCGTCGGCACCCGCGGGTGCGCCGGGAAGCGGCGAGGGTGCGGTGCAGGCCGGTGCGGTGCCCGGTGGTTTCGAGGCGATCCGGATGCCGATGCGCACAGCCCTGGTCGTCCTTCGCGATCAGCCTGGCGGAGGATCCGGAAGCGGCATGCCGCGCGGCGTACTCCTCCTCTCCGATGGACAGCGTTTCGCGGGTGAGCCGGCCCAGGCGAGCCAAACGCGTCGGATCCGTCCGCAGGTCGATGAGGACGACTCCCCGCAACCGGCGGGCGACGAGCGTGCCTCGAAGCCGACTGCGCCGCCGACTGCGCCACCGACTGCACCACCGACTGCGCCAGCGACTGCACCACCAATGGAGCCCTCACTCGTGTGGCGCCACCAGTGGCTTGGCGACATTCCGCTCGAGATGGACCGCATCCGCTCGATCGTCATGGATCCTCTTGCGATGATCGGACGACCGATCGCCGATGCGACGGCAAACGATCAGATCCTCCTTGTGAACGGTGACAGGCTTGAGGGAATCGTTGTCGAGCTCGGACCGACGGTGCGACTCGAGCGCGATGTCGCCGCTCCGCCGTCAGGAGGAGCGCCGACCTCGAATGACGCCCCGCCCGCCACGCCAGGTGTCGAAGGCGACGCACCGATGGCGACCGCCGGCGGGACCGTAGACATTCCGATCGATCGCATCGCCGCGATGAGCTTCATCACACCGGAAGTTCCCGTCGAGGGTCCGCGGGTCTGGTGTGCCGACGGGACGGTGTTGCGGGCGGTGCCGAGGATCGATGTCGCCACGGGCCTGATCGTGATGGATCGCGGCGCGGCCCTCCAGCGCGACGACGCGCCATCGATCCGGCCGCAGGAGGTCCTCGGCTTCGCCCCCGATGCGGCGCGCATCCTTCCGCTGTCCTCGCTCGTCCCCGCCGAAGTCGTGCACTCGGGTGAGACCCCCCGCGTCGCCGTGGCCGCGCCTGAGCGGACCGGTGGCGTCTGGGCTGGCGGTGCCGCTCCGATCGTGGTGCGCGGTCCGACACGCATCTCCTTCGAGATGCCCGTGGAGGGTTGTGCGATCGTCGCAGAGATTCGCGTCTTCGATCCGGATCCGGCGTGGACGGACTGTGAGGTGATCCTCCGCGACGGAGATCGTGAGGTGCTTCGTCGGCGCATGATCCCGTCAAGCGAGCCTCTCCCGATCGTCCTTCCGCTTGAGACCAGGCGATGGTCGATCGAGGTGTCAGAAGGGGAGCTTGGTCCGATTCGCGATGCGATCGAACTCCGTCGTGCGGTCGTGATCCTGCCTGAGCGCTGAGCATCGTCCGTCCGAGATCGATGCGTCCGGCGCCGACCCACCGCCTTCCCTCCCATCGCTCGCAGGCGAGCCACGGGCCAGCGTCGTCGAGCATCAGGCGGACCGCCTGATCACGACAGGTCACCAGCCGCCGCGGCGAGCCGAGCTCCTCCCAGACGGTGTGCCAGCGATCGCGGGCGAAGCGGCGCTCGGCGGTTGACTGAAGCATGACGGTCGGACGGAGCCTGGCGATGAGCGGCACCAACGCGGGCTGCCAGGCTCCGTGATGGGGCAGTTCGACGACATCGGCACCACGCTCGCCGACGGCGTTGACGAGGGCGTGCGAACGGGCAAGCGCAGCACCCCCGAACGCCTCGATGTCGCCGAGGAAGAGGGCCCGGCACCTTGCCGATGCGTTCGCCGCCTCGAGCAGGATGACCTGTGAGGTGTCGTTGTCGCGCTTCGCATCGAAGCCAAGCGGCGGATGCAGCCACCGCCAGGTAACGGCTCCGAATCTCCGCTCCTCGCCCTGCGACACGGTACGAATCGGAACGCCCCGTGCCGCCGCCGTTGCGAGGAGTGAGGCCTCGGGTCCTGCCGGCTCTGCCGACGCGACGGCGTGAAAGCGCTCGCCGACGAGCAGTTCGCCGACCGGCAGCCCACGAAGGATGTCGCCGACCGCTGAGTAGTGGTCGAGATCGGGATGGGTCACGACGATCGCGTCGAGCCTGCGCACCCGCGCCTCCGCCAGCGCCGGGAGGAGAATCGTGCGGCCAGCGGTGGTCGTCGAGGTCGATCCGGCATCCACGATCACGCTCGTCCCGCCGCCCTCGACGAGATAGGCCGATCCATCGCCGACGGCGAGCATCGTGATGGCAAGGGTCGGTCGCGGGCGCAGCCAGCGGTCGTGGGCGACAAGAGCCACGAGCGGCGGAACCCACAGCAGGAGAAGAACGACGCGGGCGAGCGCCCGGGAGCGGGCACGACCGGCCCGGCACCACCAGCCTGCGACGACCGCCGCCGCCGCACACCAGAGGAAGGGGGCCCGAAACACCGGCAGAAGCGGTTCGCTCGCCGAAGCGCCCCATCCCGCGAGGGCAATCAGGGCTTCGAGCGCCGCCGCGGAGAGCCACGCGAAGGGCGTCGCCAGGGATGAGGTGACCATGCTGAGTGCTGCGGTGCAGTAGCCGAGTACCAGCACCGCACTTCCGAGCGGGATCGCCATGATCGAGAGCGGCACCGCGAGCGGCGTGACGCGACCGAAGTGCCAGACGGCGATCGGCGTCGTGACCAGCCATACCGCGATCGTCGTCGTCAGGAGCGCGCGCGCCGTTTCGCGACACCACGGCCCGAGCCGATCGGGGGCTTCGACCGAACCATACCAGCGGTCGTGCAGCCGAGGCGCGCAGTGGGCGAGGGCGATGACCGCCCCGAAGGTGAGCTGGAACCCGGGGCGCAAGCACTCCTCCGGATCCGCGGCGACGATCACGAGCGCCGCAGCGCCGAGGAGACTCGAAGCGTTCCATCGTCGCGAGAGGATCAGTCCGGCGCTTGCGCCGAGCGCACAGCAGGCCGATCGCGTCACCGAGGCCTGCGGTTCGACGAGGGCGACATATCCGGCGATGAGGAGAAAGGAGATCCCCTCACCGAGCCTCGGCGGCGCCCGACACGCCGATGCGAGCAGCGTGATGGATCCGGCAAGCACTGCGAGATTGAAGCCGGAGATGGCGATGAGGTGCGCGAGCCCTGCTTGGGTGAATCGCCGTTCGATCTCGCCGTTGCCGAGGGCATCGCGGCCGAGGAGCATCGTCTGTAGAAGTCCCCACGCGTCGGCATCGCACCAAGGCGGCATGACGCGATGAAGCTCCCGGGCGATCTGCTGACGAAGGCGATCGCGCACGCTGAGGGCGGAGCCGGTCTCGTCTTCAACCGGTTGGATGGCGTCGAAGCGCTCGACCGTGAGCGAGCCGGCCATGCGCCCCGATGAGGGTTGCAGGGTGACGGCCGAAGCGATCGCGCCTCCCGGCGGCCGCGGATTGGGGGCGGGACCGCGCACGCTGAGCCAACCGGTGGCCTCGACGCGCTGACCGACCAGTGCGAGCACTCTCGACTCGCCGATCGAGGGATCCTGCGGGGCGCGCAGCAGGATCGTGTCGCTGATGCGCTGGGCGCGCCGCTCGTCCCCATTCGCAGCCCCATTTGCAGGCCCATTTGCGTTGAGGAACGCGACTTCGTCCAGGGCGAAGGTCAGTCGTTCGGGACGCGCTCCCCACGGCATCGGACTCCAGGCCGCCGACGGTGCCGATCGGAGATCAAGGTCGGGAAGGGCGTCGATCGGGGCAACGGACCGGACGCGTCCGCTCACGCGCACCAGCACGCGATCCTTCGACACGAGCATCGCCAAGCCATCATCGCGCTCGAGCGAGCGATGATCGCTCGGACCGAGGTGACCGGCCCTCCGTTCGGGGGGCGACCCTGCTGCGACCCACGCAGCCGCGAGACATGCGGCAGCCCCCAAGAGAACCCAGCGGGCACAACCTGGCCGCAGCGCTCGCAGGACCATCGCGAGGGCAACGGTCGCGAGCACCACGGCCGAACCGCCGCAGCCGACCAGGAGTGCGCCGCGCGCCTCCGGCGGACCGACCGCGCACGCCAGCGCAGCGCCCACGACGGACGCGATGGCAAGCTGCGGTACGAGCGGCGCGCGGGATCGCGCGTCCGCCATGGGGCGAATCGGTTCCACACCAGGTTCCTCCGGCCGCGCCGTGACGGAGCGAGGGCGACACACATGCGTCGCCTTCGATCGCCCGACGGGCACGCGGCGAAGACTACCGCGCTTTTTGTGCGCGCCGAAAAGTTCGGGGTGTTTTTCCGTTGTCGACAGCCCCCCCCTGTCAATTGCGCAGCGCCGCGCGATCAGCGACCGTGGGAGGCCTCGCGCAGTCGCTCGAAGGTCGTCCACGCGTCGCCGAAGTCGATCGACTGCGCCGCAACGCGGATGCCCTCGTCGAAGTCCGCGACGATGCCTGCGGCGATCAGCGCGGCGGCGGCGCTGAGGAGCAGCATGTCGCGCGCCGGTCCGCGCTCCTCGCCGCGGAGCAGCGTGCGCATCAGCTCCGCTGCGGCCTCGAGCGAAGAAGGGGCGAGATCGCCGGGCTTCGCGTGGCGCAGGCCGAGACGCTGCGGATCGATCTCATACTCGCGGATGCGATCGCCCTCGACATCCGCGACGAAGGTCGGCGCGCCGATCGAGAACTCGTCGAGACCGTCGGCGGAGTGCATCACGAGCGCCCGCACCGTGCCCAGGCGCCTGAGCGTCTCCGCGATCGGGCGGATGAAGCGGCGGTCGTAGACGCCCATGATCTGGCGCCGCGCGCCGGCGGGATTCGTGAGCGGGCCGAGCAGGTTGAAGATCGTCGGGACGCCGAGCGCCTTGCGGACGGGCATGACATGTCGCGCCGCGGGATGATGGTGGATCGCGAAGCAGAAGCAGATGCCGGCTGCGTCGAGGCAGCGGGCCTGCACCGGCCCCGTGGCGTCGACATGGACGCCGGCGGCCTGGAGCGCCTCGGCGGAGCCGCGGCCGGTGCGCGAGCGATTGCCGTGCTTCGCGACCTTCGCTCCGCAGCTCGCCGCGACGATCGCGGCGGTCGTCGAGACATTGAAGGTCTTCGGCGCGCCGCCGGTTCCCGCGGTGTCGAGAAGCCTCGACGGCTCGATCGAGGTCGGCACCGGATCGACGCGCTCGCGCATCACGCGGGCTGCGCCGGTGAGCTCGTCGACCGTGGGCAAGCGCGTCGCGAGCAGCGCAAGCAGCGCCCCGATCTCGGCCGGATGGATCGTTCCGGTCATGATCGCGGCGAAGGTCCCTGCGGCCTCCTCCTCGGTGAGCGATGCGCCTGCGATCAGCCGCTTCAGCGCCGCGGTGATGTCGGAGGGCGAGGCGGGACGGGGAAACTCCGAAGGGCCTGGGAGGACGGACATCGCCGCCGATGATACGGACCCGCCCGTACACTCCGGGCGTGGTGCTCGCCGAGTCGATCGTTCATACCTGCGACAAGTTCGCCCTCCGCCTATCCGGCGATTTCGGCGTGCGCTGGTACGGGCTCGCCTACGCGGCGGGATTCGTCGTCGCATGGCTCGTCATGCGCTGGTTCGCCAGGACCCGCCGCAGCCCAATCACGGTCGCCCAGGCGGGTGACATCGCCACGATCCTCGCCTTCGGGCTCCTGATCGGCGGTCGGCTCGGGCACATCATTTTCTATGAGCCCGACCTGCTCGTCTCGTTCACGAACGCGTTTCCATTTTGGGGCGTCCTTCAGCTTCAGCGCGGCGGCATGTCGAGCCACGGCGGCATCATCGGCATCGCCGTCGCGACCTTCTGGCTCTCCCACCGCTCGCGCGTGCCGGCGCTCGTGATCGGGGATCTCGCCTGCTTTGTCGCGCCGATCGGCCTCGGCCTCGGGCGCATGGCCAACTGGGTCAACGGAGAGTTGTGGGGGAAGCCGCTTCCCGACGCCGCGCAGGAGGCGCCGCCCTGGTGGAGCGTGAAGTATCCGGAGGAGATGCTCCTCGCGAACTTCCCCAACGCCGATCGGCTCGCCGAGCTCGCGCCGCTTCGGACGCAGCTCGGCATCGAGACGCAGGTGCCCATCGCCGAGGCGCTCTACCGCGCCTGCTATGCCGACAACGCCGCGGTCATCGCGAAGGTCGCGCCGCTCCTCACGGCGCGCTATCCGATCAATTTCATGCAGGCCATGACGGATGGCGTGGTCCTTTTTACGATTCTCGCCGTCGCGTGGGTTCGGCCGAGGCCCGCCGGCTGGATCTTCGGCTGGTTCATGTTGACCTACGGCATCCTGCGCATCATCACGGAGCAGTATCGAACGCCCGATCCGGACATTCTCACGATCGGGCCCGTGACGCTTCCGATGACCCTCAGCGCCCTGATGTGCGCGATCGGCGCAGCGACGCTCACCGTCGTCGGGAACCGGTCGGATCGCCACGGCGGACTGCTGCGCGATCCCGCCTGAGCGAACGATGGACCGCGTCAGCCAAGAGACCCGCTCGCGCATCATGGCTTCGATTCGCGGGCGCGACACGAAGCCCGAGATGGCCGTGCGCTCGCTCGTGCACGCCCTCGGGTATCGCTTTCGACTGCATGTGCGGACGCTGCCCGGCTCGCCCGATCTCGTCCTGTCGCGCCATCGCATCGCGATCTTCGTCCACGGCTGCTTTTGGCATCTCCATGCCTGTCGAGCCGGACGGGCCGCGCCGAAGACCCGGGCGGCCTTCTGGCGGGCGAAGCGCGAGGGCAACCGCGATCGCGACCGGCGCACGATCCGAGCGCTGCGGCGCCTCGGATGGAGCGTCATCGTCGTGTGGGAATGTCACCTGCGCGACATCGATGCCGTGCGGGCGCGGCTCGCGCAATTGCTAGTGGCCCGCTCGGCGATCACTTGTTCTCGGCCGGAGGAACCGGCTTCTCGTCGGTCGCGCCGCTCGGCGGAGCAACCGCCGGCGCGGGCGCGGAACCCTCGATCGGGGTCTCCTCGCCGAGCCAGATCTGCTTGAGAAGCTGATTCAGGAGATCGTTCTCGATCGTTCCGCGCAGATGGCCAAGTCCCTCGCGGACGAGATCCGCGTCGCCCATCTGGTGGCCGATGTAGGCAAGCGTGAGTCCGAAGCCGTCGGCGTCCTGGCCCTGGGCGATGCGCTTGCGGAGGCTTTCGATGCCGAGGCGAAGGCGCGTCTCGTTGGGCATAAGCGAACGCTCGTAGCGGGCGTCGATCATCTCGGGATGTCCCGCGAAGAGCGTGCGCAGGGTGAGCGCTGCCGAGAGGTGCAGCCCAGCCCCGATCTGGCTGTGGGCGAGACCCGCGAAGAGAAGCGGATTGTCGGGATGAAGCTCAAGGGCCTGGTCGAAGCAGCGCTCGGCGCGGAAGTAGTCGCCGGCGGCAAGCTGCTGCTGGCCGGTGCGGACAAGCTCGTCGACGCGCGCCCTGTCGCCGGGGCTGAGGTCGGTGATCGTCTCGCCGTGCTTGAGGACCTTGCCTGCGTCGCTCACGGTCTTCCGCAGCTCGGCGGCCTCGCGGGCGGCTCGCTCCTCTTCGGTCTCCGCCGGCGTGACGCTCGGGTCATTCGGCGACGGCGCATCGGTCGGTCGCTTCGGCAGGCCCGTCGTCGGATCGATCAGCGGATCGTCGACGATGCGCCGCGCATCGCGCGTCGTTCTCCCGCTCATCGCCTCGCGCAGCCGTGTGAGTTCGTTGCGGGCCCGCTCGATCGCGTTGGGATTCGCGTCGATCCGCACGCTCGGATCGTCACCGTAGCGCTCGACGATGCGCTGCACGATGCGGTCGTAGCTCGATGACGAACCGGCCGGACCGCGGGCCGCGCCGCTCTCGGCGGGGTTCGGCCTGACGCCGGGAATCGTCGGCTCGATGCGGGTGTTGAAGCGGCTCTCCTCGTTGCGATTCGTGTCGATGAGCGGACTGATGAAGGGCGAGATCGGGCGAGAGGCGTCGACGCGGCCGTCGGCGGCCTCGCGGCGCAGGCGAGCGCGCTCATAGGTGCTCAGTCCGCTCATCTCGAGGGCGTTGTCGGTGCGCCGTTCGCGAAGTCCCTGGATCGGCGATGCGAGATAGTCGACGGCCATGCCGCTCTCGAGGCTCGTGCCCGAAGCGAAGAGCGTCGGCTCCGTGCCGATCTCGAAGCTGCGACCGCTCGAGATCGCCGCCGCGGAACGATCGAGGCGAAGGCGCGCGTTCGTCGCCGAGCGACTCGTCATCGAGACCGGCGTGGCGTCACGCCGGAACTCGAACATGCCCATGTCCTGGGCGAGTCCGTAGCGCTCGCTCGTCGTGATGGGCAGGAAGTACGCGGCGGAGAGCGCCGAGTCGGCGCGGAAGCTGTAGCTCGAGTCGCCCGCGGTCGCGCCGCGGAAGTCCTCGGCCGCGGTGTAGCCGACCGATCCGCGGAAGCCGCGGCCGCCGGCCACGCTGTCGGTGACGACGAAGTTGCGGGCGCTGAAGTCAGGTTGGTTGGAACGCTGGTTGATGCCGCCGCTGCCGCGCTGCAGATTGCCGTCGAGCGCCGTTCCGCCGCCGAGTCCCGGTCGGTTGCGCGGCGTCGCGCCGCGGCGATCCGGCTCGGCCGAGGGACGACTCGGCGTCGCCTGGTTTCCGAAGGAGCCGCTGCTCGGCGCCGTCGAACGCGGGGCGGTGTCGCGGGGCTTGGGTTCGATGACACCCTGCGCGGAGGCCACGCTCGCGACGATGAGCGCAAGGCCCGCGGTCGGGATGAGGAAGCGCGTGTGGGCGGCGATGGTCGGTCGTCGCGCGGGCTGGGGCATCGAGTCGTTCTTGGTCATGGCGGTCATTCCTTCGGCCCTCGATTATCGGCGCGGCACGCCCACCGATGCCAGAGTTTGGCGGCAGTTTGGCGCGTCCATCGGGCCGTTGCCGGGGATCCAACGGGCCCGCCGTCGGCGGGTTGCCTTCGATTTCGCCTTCGCCGCGGTCTTCGCTCACGGACTCGCCGGACGCGCGAGCGCGGACATGGCTGGCACCAGGACGGGGCTCGCGTCGAGGAGCGTCGTGCGCCGCGATCCGACCGCGACATAGAGAAACGCTCCGTCGGTCCAGATCAGCGCTGACGCGTGCACGCGCTCCGACGGAGCGGCCTCGACGGTGATCGCTCCGCCGGGCTCGAGCAGTTGGGGTCTGCCGAAGTCGGAGAAGAGCGTGTATTGCTCGGCGTAGGGCGCGATCGCGAGTAGGAGGTACTCCATCCCCTCCTTCGATGCCCGCGTGTAGGCGAGCGCAGCCGAGCGGGTCGCCCCGGGCAAGCGCAGCGTCTGCGGTTCGAGCGGGGCGAAGTCGATGGCGGTGAGGTCCGGACAGATCAGCGGCTGGCGGCCGCCATCGTCGGGTTGCCCCGTTCGCAGCAGCTCGTTGATGACGGCGCTGGCAGATTCCTGGTCGATAACGCTGGCGTCTTCGAGCGAGGCATGGGCGACGAATGCATCGAAATGCTCGACGACCGTATCGACAACCTCCCATAACGGAGTCCCGACGCTCGGCGATCCTCGGTCGACCACGCGCGGTCCGTAGATGCCGAAGATGATCGCGAAGGCGACGAGCGCGAGCGATGCTGCGATGGGAAGTCCGCTCCAGCGGCGATCGTCGCGGCTCGGCCGGCGTCGCCCGTTGGCGCTCGGCGAAGGCGAGGACTCGGCCGCCTCGTGAGAAGCGGGAGATTCCTCGGCGGCCGCCGGAGCGGGGAGAATCGTTGTGTCGCGCTCGTCAGCGGGGACCGACATGGCGTCGATGGTACGGCTGGGCGGAATCCTCACGCAGGGACTTCGCTGAACATTCCTCGACTCCCTACACTCCGAATCCGGTTGAGCTGGCGGTCCCCGACCGGTCCCGGCCCGGCTCCGCCCCGGTCCCGCCCGGCTCCCTCGCCCGGGACTCTCCATTCACGACGCCCGCTTGGCCCCCTCGACGATGACTCCGGCGACGACCACCGATACACCCTCGACGACCCCGAGCGAACGGACCGCGGATGCGTCGGGCCCCTCGCCCGAGGCGGTTGCCCGGACGCTCGCCCGTCACCCGCGGCCGCTCGGCGGCGACACGGCCCGCTCGGTCGGCGCCTCGCTCGTCTCGCTGACCGGGTATGTCCTGAACAACCAGGCGGACGCGGCCCAACACCTCCGCATCGGCAAGAAGCCGGATTGGCTCCGCGCGAAGGTGCCGGGCGGTGAGGGCTACCAGCGTCTCAAGGCGATCATCGACGAGCATCGCCTTCACACCGTCTGCCAGGAGGCCTCCTGCCCGAACATGGGCGAGTGCTGGAGCCGCGGCACGGCGACGATCATGATTCTCGGCGATGTCTGCACGCGGGCGTGCGGCTTCTGCAATGTGAAGACCGGCAAGCCGCCGACGCTCGATCTCGACGAGCCGCGTCGCGTCGCTGCGTCGCTCAAGCTCATGCAGCTTCGCCATGTCGTCATCACGAGCGTCAACCGCGACGAGCTCTCCGACGGCGGCGCAGCGATCTGGGCCGAGACGATCGAGCGCGTGCACGAGGCCTGCCCGTGGATGTCGGTCGAGGTGCTCGTCGGCGACTTCTGCGGCGACGAGCGGGCGATTCAGCTCGTCATCGACGCGAAGCCCGAGATCCTCGCCCACAACATGGAGACGGTGAAGCGCATGCATCCCGCGGTGCGACCGCAGGCGAAGTATGAGCGTTCGCTCGCGGTGCTGCGGCAGATCAAGGCCAACGGACTCGTCACGAAGACCGGCATCATGGTCGGCATCGGCGAGCATGACGACGAGGTCCTCCAGCTCATGGACGATGTGCGTGCGCAGAGCGACGCGGACATCCTGACCGTCGGACAATATCTTCAGCCGACCCGCAATCATCTGCCCATCGACCGCTGGGTCACGCCCGCGGCGTTCGAGCAGTTCCGCGTCGAGGGGCTCGCCCGCGGGTTCCGCGTCGTCGAGAGCGGCCCGCTCGTGCGCAGCTCGTATCACGCCGAGGAACAGGCCGATCGGTTGCAGGCCGACCAGGCGGAAGTCCATCGGCGCATGAGCGCACTGATCGAGATCGGACGCGAGCGACGCCTCGGATCACGCGACGCCGGTCAGTGACCGCCGCCCTGGTCATCCTTTTTCTTTGATTTGGCGTCGGCCTTCTTTGTGTCTTTCTTGTCGTCCTTCTTGTCGTCCTTCTTCTTCTCGTCCTTCTTGTCGTCGTCCTTCTTCTCGTCCTTCGACTCGCCGCCGCTTTCGGCCTGCGAGCTCTCGACGAGCGCGCGCAGCTCGACTTTGTTCAGCGGACGGATGCGGTCGTTCGAGGCGACGGTCTTGGCCATCATCCAGACGACGGGAACCCAGAGCAGCATCGTCGCCGCAGCGATGCCCGTGATCATGCGCAGTTTCGCCGGCACGAGCGCCGCGATTGCCGTGAGCGCCTGACGGGCCGACCGGTCGATCGCGCCACCGAACCGAGCGACGCGCGTCTTGATGCGCGTGGTGAGCGCGATCGTCGGTTCTGGTTTTGGTGCTGTTTTTGTTTCTGGCTTCGTTTCTGGCTTCGCTTCTGGCTTGTGCTCTGGCGCCGCAGTCGCGGCGACGACGGCTGCCGAAGCGGTTGCCGCCACCGTCGCGGCCGCAACGACCGGGGCGACGGTCGACTCGACGGCGGGTGCTTCGATCGGTGCGGTCGCTGGATCTGGTTCAGAGGCCGGCGCCGGCTCGGAGTCCGCGATCGATTGTGGTGTGGGTTCGGGACTGGCTTCAGGGCTGGCTTCCGAAGTCGCTTCTGGCGTCGGTTCCGAACTCGGCGCTTCTGCGGCGACCGGATCGGTATGCGCCTCGGTCAGCGCTGCCATCGCCTCGTCGACGGCAGCGAGCGCCTCGTCGGCGCTGGCGGTCGACGCACTCGGCGCTGGCGCTTCGGCTGCCACTTCAGTTGGCGCTGCGACGGACGCCTCCGTCGGCGCATCGCTCAACAGCTCGCTGAGCATCTGATCGAGCTCAGGCGCATGCTCGTGGAGCTTCGACTCGTCGCAGACCGACTCGACGAGCGTCTTCGGATCGAGCGTGGGATCGCTCATCGCGCGGCGCACCTCGTCGAGAAGCGCGTGCATGCGATCGAGCGTCGCTTCGGCGGATTCGATGACGGCGCTCTCCGGTGGTCCGGCAGGCGCGAGGTCGACAGGGGATTCGGCAAGGGAAACGGCCTCGGAATCCGATCCCGGATCGAGCCGGGCGTCGGACGCGGATGCGGTCGCGGTCATGACGGACGCTTCGTCCGCCGTCGCCACCGACTCCTCTCGACCGTCAGCGGGCGCACCGAAACTCGACTCGTCCGGGCCGAGGCCCAAACCAGCGTTCGGAGATGCGCGAACCGCGCTCGCATCGGATTTGGTCGTCGCCGGAGAGGCGAGATCCGATGCGGGCGAGTCCGTGGCTTCGATGGGATGCCGATCCTCCATCTGTGGCCTCGCTTCGCCTGCCGTATGACAGCCTCCGACTATCGACCCGCGGGGCGCGGGGGGTCCGTCACGGTCGCGTTCCGCCGCCCGTCGCGGGAGGCTCGCGCCGGTCATAGCGAATGCGACGGGGCTGCGCGTCCGAGAAGGCGCGGTGGCCGCGGGAGTCCCGTGGGAGTCCTCAGAACCGAGGCTGAGCGGTCGATGATCCGAGCGTCGGATCCACTCCTCATGCTCCCGCACCGCAAACTCGGATCGGCAAACGGCCCCAACGCACAATGGCTCAAGCCATCGGAGCGCCGCGGCAACACCGGTCGCGCGCCGATGAACGGCGAGGTGCTCATCGCGTGGAGCCATGCGAAGGACTCGCCGCTTCGCTATCGGTTGCTTGACATCAGCGAAGGTGGCATGCGCATCCATTCGCTCCTGCCGCTGCATGAGGGCATGACCGGCACCGCGCTCTCGCTTCTTCCAAGCGCGACCTCGCTCAACCGAGATTTCCAGATCATGTGGTGCCGACGGAGCGGGACCGCGTATGAGGCAGGTATTCGCTTTACCGTCGCGGGCTGAGTGCGTCATGCGATGACCGCCACACCGCGCCGCGTACACTGCGGACGATGATTCGCCCGCTTCTCATCGCGTGTCTCGGCGTCGGCATCGGCGTGGGCCTCGACGTCTCCGTCGCCGCGCACGCCGCCGATGGTGTACTTCGCACCGATGTCGCCGATCGCCGATGGCGCCTCGAGCCGACGCGGGCGCTGCTTGCGGGAAGCGATGGTGAGCGCGTCGTTGCGGAGGGCTTCAGCGCCGCCCGCGATCTCCTGCCGCTCGGCAGTGATGCGGCGTTCATTCTCGATCCGCCGAACCTCATCGTGGCCATCGACGAGAACGGCGACGGGACAGCGGATCGACGGGCGGTCGTGGCATCGGGACTTGTCGACGGCCGTTCGATCGTGCTTGCTCCAGACGGCTGGCTGCTCGTCGAGGGATCGCGGGCCCAGTTTCGCTGGAACGGTTCGACGCTCACCCGCGGACCGGACCGCGACGCACCGCTCGGCCACGCGACGATCACCGCGGCGGGCGATCTGCTGGAGCTTACCGGCGGCATCCTGCGACTCACGCCGGGTGACGCTCCGAGTCTCGCCGACGGCACGCGCATCGTCTATGCGGCGGAAGTCGTCGGCGCGGTGCCGCAGACCGACGGGCGACTCGTCGGAGCGACCTGTGACCCCGAGGATGGCCGACTGAACTCGATCATGATCGAGCGCCGCGATGCTGAAGGCCTGGTCGGCGGATTCGTGCCGGGCCGTCCGGCGTGGCGATGGACCGCGCGCGGGTTCGTCGCGCCGAAGCCTGTGATCCTCGGGCCCTCGACCGATGCGACCGATCTCGCGCTCCTGATCGCATCGCCCGATCCGAGGCAGCGTGCTCTCGCTGTCGAAGCGCTCGTCATGCGACCGCGCGACGAGGCGATCGCGAAGTCGCGCGATCCGCTGCGGGCGCTGGCGTCGAGTCACGCCGATGCCTCCGTGCGCCGGCTCGCGCTCGTCACGCTCGGACGACTCGGTGCGCTCGAGGCATCGGACATCGAGCGCGCCGCGGGCGACCAGAGTCCGCTCGTGCGTCGGTGGGCCCGCAGCTCTGGCGCCGGCGCCGGAGCGGTCACGCTCGAGGCTGCGCTGCGCGACCCGCGGTTGGCGATGATGAGCGTGTCGCGGCTTGATGAGGCGATTCGCGACGCCCGCGCTGAGTCGGACCGTCGGGCGATTCTCCGAGCCGCGCGCGGCCGCGAGACGCTGGCGATCGAACGGGCCGTCGCTCTCGCCGCCGGCACCGATGGCGCGTCGGGCGCCGACTTCGATGCTCTCATCGAAGGGGCGATCGACGCTGCGGCCGCGAGCGCCACGCCCACGACGCGCCGACAGTGGCTCGAACTCGCCGCGGAGCGAAGCGCCGCCGGCGACCAGGCGCGGGCGTCGCTCCTCGCCGGCGCTGCCCTCATGGACCTCGCCCCGCATGCCCGTCGATTTCGCATGATCGAGCTCGACCGCGCCCCGCTTGGATATCGCGAACTCATCGCGAGCGATGCGGGCAAGCGATTCGCCGACGCGGACGCCTGGGTCCGCTGGCCTGGTCGCAGCGACATCGCCGCGCCGCCGCTCGCCACGACCGTCGAGGAGACGATCGAACTCGGTCGACAGGTCTACAGCACCTGCCTCACCTGTCACGGTCCCGCGGGACGCGGACAGCTTGGCGTCTATCCGCCGCTTGGCGGAAGCGCGATGGTGAACGGCGATCCAGAGCCCTTCGCCAAGATCCTGCTGCACGGTTTGCAGGGTCGCCTGGAGACGGCGGCGGGCGAGATCAACAGCCTCATGCCGCGGCCGCCGATCGAGAGTGACGAGGAGATCGCCGCGGTCATGACCTATGTGCGGCAGGCCTTCGGGAACCAGGCTGCGCCGGTGTCGGTCGATCTTGTCCGCGCGGTGCGCGAGCGCCATCGCGACCGGATCGAGCCGTGGCGCGTCGAGGAGCTCAAGGTGCCTTCGGCCACGCCGTCACAGGGCAAGTGATCCTCGTATCCTTCGGCGATCCGCCATGAGTACGCCCTCGATTCAGCTCACCGAGAAGTGGCACTATCGATTTCTCGATCTGGCCGATCGCATCGCCACCTGGAGCAAGGATCCGTCGCGCGGCGTCGGCTGCGTCATCGTCTCGCCGGTGAGCCGGCAGATCGTCTCGACCGGTTTCAACGGTCTTCCGCGCGGCATCGAGGATCGGCCCGAGCGGCTCGAGCGTCCGGTCAAGTATGACCTCGTCTGCCATGCCGAAGTGAACGCCATCGTGCAGTGCGCGCGAAACGGCGTCTCGCCGATCGGCTGCACGCTCTATTCGACCTTCTTTCCCTGCATCCAGTGCGCGCTCACGATCATCCAGTCGGGCGTCTCGCATGTGGTGACCTATACCGTTACGCCCGAGGATGCCCGCTGGATCGAGAGCATCGAGAAGAGCCGCAGCGTCTTTCAGGAATCGGGCGTGACGATGCTGGAGCTGCCGCGGCGCTGAGCGAGGCTCACGCGCGTCATCCGATCAGGCCGAACGCGCCCCACAGCGCCGGATGCCGTCCCGGCTGTCCGCCGCTCGCGTCGAAGCCGTCGCGAAGTGATCGCGCGGCGTCGCGCACGGCTTCGCTGATCGACTCGGGATGTTCGACGAGTCGTCGGTGGAGCGCGATCATGTAGGCGGCGGCGGCCCGATCGCCGACCGGCCATCGACTCACGACGACGCCGCGTGCGCCGGCGGCGAGGAAGCTGCGGGCAAGGCCGACCTGCTCGTCGCCCGGCTCGATCGCGGCGCGTCCCGTGTCGCAGCCGGCGAGGATCACGAGCTGGGCCTCGAGGCGCAGCCCAAGGATCTCACGGAGCGAAACCCATCGGTCGCGCAGGCGGACGCCCGAGGCAAGCGGCATCGATTCGGCAAATCGACCGTGGCAGGCAAGGTGCAGGAGCGACGCCCGCGGCGCGTGTTCGAGGAACGCATCCGCGGTCGCGTGCTCGTCGCGAAGGACCGTCGCCTCGGGCCAGAGCGCGGTCAGCGCATCGACTTCGGCAGCAATCGACGGCGCCGCCCGATCGGGGACGCCGACGATGAGCGGCGCCCGCGTCACGGGGCCCG